>Ga0315332_10002226_pt1 | contig 10781 bp, 8 predicted proteins | sample M110034915metaG_FD_203455 | JGI IMG/M metagenome (GOLD analysis project Ga0315332, IMG submission 203455) | Ammonia-oxidizing marine archaeal communities from Monterey Bay, California, United States - M1 100m 34915 | ecosystem: Environmental > Aquatic > Marine > Intertidal zone | place: USA... | reverse complement strand
TAGTTTTGAAATGCGTAAGGCTTTGACTGCAGCAGCAGCAAATTATGGATGTCCTATGCTCTGGGCTGATGGCCACACAGTTTCACCTCCTAACACTGATTCTTATGAAGGCGAATTGACATTCACTGAGAAGGATTTAGAGATTCGATATCAAGAATTAGCTCCTAAAGGGATTGTTGATTTAGTCGTAATCGGATGTCCTCAGGCGAGTGTTGGCGAAGTTAGAACAACAGCCTCATTTGTTCGTTCGAGAATGGAAAACGGGGAATTTATTCCTAATCAAAGATTATGGATATTTACTAGTGGTCATAATTATGAGATATTGGAATCTGATGGTACTATTGATATTCTTGAAGAAGCCGGTGTATTGATTTTGAAAGACACTTGTCCAGAAGTTACTCCATATAACAGGGATAAGTATAATCATATTTTGACCAACTCCTTAAAGGCTGAACATTATCTAACTTCTGGATTGAATAAAATGCCAACTAGTGTATCTACAATCTCAGAATGTGTAGCTCATGCTTTTGACCCTAATCTAATCCAATCACCTAGGCCGAAATTAGGACATAACAATGTCAAACCAATGTTCTCTAATAAAATTCATAAATCTGGTGAGTTAAACCTTCTTGGAAAAAGCCTCCCTAGTCAGTCAGAGTGGTCAATCGAAGGTCGAGCTTTGGTTACTGATGTCCCTATTACTTACCTGGGATATGTGAATAGAGATACGGGAGTTATTGAAGAGCGAGGTCATCCACTTGATGGTACTGCAATAGAAGATACAATTTTGATATATCCAAAAGGCTCAGGTTCAACAGTAGCGCCATTTGTGTTAATGGGTTTAATGTACACAGGTAAAGGACCTAAGGCCATATTAAATTGTGATGTATGCCCTCTTACTTTACCTGCTGCCTCTCTTTTAAACGTCCCTTATGCTCATGGTTTCAATTTAGATCCGACCCTAGAAATAAATAGTGGTGATCAGTTATCGATGTCTCTTAGAGATGGGATTGTCAGTGTTTCCGTCACATCTCGTACAAGCGAGGATTGATGACTAACCAGTATCGCAGACCTATTGTGAGTACTCGTCCAGATCCCGTCCCTTGCCGTCCACAAGATCTTGGGAAATTTGAAATTATTCAGAGAGATGGTGCTGCTAGGATCGGTCGCATACATACTAAACATGGTTTACTTAACACTCCGATGCTTCTTCCGGTTGTTAATCCAAATATTCGAACAATAGAGCCCAGAGAGATGTGGGAGAAGTATCGAGTAGAGGGTTTGATAACAAATTCTTATGTTATGTGGAAACATGATGATCTTAGTGAATTTGCTTTAGAAAATGGAGTTCATGAATTAATTGATTTCCCTGGAGTAATTGTCACTGATTCAGGAACATTCCAATCCTACGTATATGGAGATGTAGAAGTTGGTGTAGAAGAAATAGTTGAATTTCAAAGAGATATTGGCGTGGATATAGGGACGATGCTCGATATTTTCGGACGACCAGATATGAGTAGAGATGAACTTATCTCTGCAGTTGAAGTTACAGCAGAAAGAGGCCCTATTTCTCTTGAAAAAGCAGGTGAAGGATTACTCCTAAATGGTCCAATACAAGGGGGTCTACACGACGATCTTAGAGCATTATCTGGTGAATTAATGGGGGACATTATTGGAACTCATAGAGGATTTACTGTTCATCCAATAGGAGGAATAGTTCCATTGATGGAGAATCAGAGATATAGAGAATTATTCCAAATTCTTCTCTCAGCAAAGTCTAGTATTCCTCCTAATAGACCGATTCACTTATTCGGTTGCGGTCACCCACTGCTTTTTCCAATGTCAATAGCACTTGGAGTAGATATTTTTGATTCTGCTGCTTATGCACTATTTGCAAGAGGAGGGCGTCTCCTAACACCTACTGGGACAGTTCGTCTGGAAGAAATTAATGAATGGCCATATCAATCATCTGAGTTATTTAATTGGACTCCTGAAGAAGTTAGAGCATTGGATTCAAAAGAACGAGAAAAAATCTTAGCAAGACATAATCTAGAAGTCACTCAATCAGAATTAGCACGTTGTCGTGAGGCAGTAAGGAATGGAAAGATATGGCTTTTAGCAGAAGAAAGAAGTCATTGTTCTGCTCAACTGAGAGACGCTTTCTTGTGGATATTAGAGCAGTTAGATGATCCAGATGAGGGGCCCGTTGGAATATCAGCGATGAGGATGATATCATCGACTAATCCTGTAAGGAGTGGTGGCGAAAATTTAGTTGATGATATTGAAGAAAGACCTCATATCTTACATTTCAAATCTTTACTTGCGATGCGATGGAGAATTCCGGGTTCTTGGTGGGATGAGTCATCAGATGATCCTCAAAGAGTGGTTATCATTGAGGGTTCTAAGCCACCATGGAGGGATAGTTCTCTGCATACCATAATATCTTGTTTAAAGAATGAGCCAAGGTCAATTATTCTTATTTCAACTCCTATAGGTCTAATACCTTATAGTATGGAAGATGTTTCTCCTTGGTGTCATATTGATTGCTCTGATGAAGTTTGGGATTTACCTCTTGATGAAGATGAAATAATTCAAGAATTATTTGAGTTAGACCTGTCTGATTTACCATTTATCCGAATCTCTCCAGGACCCACTTCTGATGAGCGTATTGAAGGTAGTGGAATCATTAGAGATTGGCTTGACAGATGTTCAATAGTAGATAAATTATCAGTCCTCAATGGCGTATCTCCTTCTTTGGGCTGTAAAGTTACTTCTAAGATGACCAGTCGAAGGTCGAAAACAAATAGAATGGTAAACGTACATTCAGGAGGTGTCCATACCATTTCTCCTAGATTAAATGATGGGGGTATATCTTTAACATTAGAAGGTGCAAGAATGATTAACTCCGAATATTCCTCTCCTCCTCTTATTTTTGGAGAAGAATTTGAAGGTGATGAATTAGATCACCCTGGTCTTGCTAGAGTTATGATTGTAGATGATGCCATACCGTTTGTAGGTCAAGGAAGGAATGTTATGCAAGGCTATGTTTTAGGAGCTGACCCTCATCTTATTCCTGGGCAACCTTGTCTGATAGTAAATTCTGATGGCGATTTAGTTGCACACGGTACTGCAATAACTACTGCTAGAGAGATGGCCTATCTTAACAAAGGAATAGCTGTCAGAGTCCGCGATGGTGCACTCAAAGATTCAGACAAATAATTCAGGTCTTGCAGGCGATTCATTCAATAGCATAAATTCCAACGAAGTAATGACACCCGTAGGGTGTTGGTGATTTTTTGACAGTTGATTCAGCACCTAAATTGGTTATTGAGACCAAAGATTTGGTCAAGATGTATGGGCCTCATATTGCCCTACAAGGTTTGAATTTGAAACTTGAATCCGGCGCTACTGGAATTCTTGGACCCAATGGTGCAGGTAAATCTACTTTCTTCAAGTGCATCTTGGGTTTGATTACAACTACTTCAGGCGACGGTACAGTTCTAGGTTATGATATCAGAACTCAGGGTGACTTAATACGTTCAAAAATTGGTTATATGCCTGAATATGACTCATTAGATCCTGGATTGTCTGCAATTGACCAAGTAAGATATTCAGGTGAATTAATTGGAATGAACCCTTCTCAAGCAACTCAAAGGGCCCATGAAGTCTTAGAATATGTTGGTCTCAAAGATCAAAGATATCGTAAAATTGAAACATTTAGTACAGGTATGAAACAAGCAACTAAACTTGCTTGTGCATTGATTCATGATCCAGAAATTCTGATATGTGATGAACCAACCAATGGGCTCGATCAACGTGCTCGGGATTTTATGTTACAAACACTTAGGAATACAGTCAATCAGGGAGGTAGAACTGTATTGATGAGTGGTCACGTTATGGATGATATCCAAGAAGTATGCGATAATATTGTTATGATTCATAAGGGCAAAATAGTGGTCCATAGAAGAATTGATGAACTTGCCAAACAAGTTGATGAGGAAATAGAGATATCTGTTTGGGGCGGTTCATCTAGGATGCAGAATTCTCTGGAATCTAGGGGCCTCTCGGTTAGACGCTTAGGTAGGGTAATGAGAATTAAAGTAGAATCAGAAGAAACGATTCCATTAATTTTAGAATGCGCAGTTGAAAGCGGCGTACAAGTAAGAAAGATGGGTGAATATAAACCCGATTTAGAAGATATATTTTTACTCATAATGGACAAACTAGGTGCTGAAGTCAAGCAAACATCTGATCTTATGACATCTGAGCATACAGGAGGGGCAAATGTATGAGTGACGAACAGATCAACTTAGATGGTGGTCAAACACGTATGGAAGCAGCGTACGGTTCCGATGATGGAGATAATGATTCTTCAGCAATAGTTGCTAAGAAAGAAGCATCTTTGGGCGCTATTTTTGAACAAAATTATCGCCCCTGGGATGGCAGTCTTGGTCCTCGCTGGGTTAGAAATTATGCCATTTTTCGACATCATGTTTTTGGCTTGTTCACTTCTAAGGGTCATAGGCATTACAATCCTTTCGTCAGACTAACTATCTTGGTTATATTCATTGGTGCTATTTCTCCGATTGCTATGTTGTTTTTCTCATCATTATTTGGTGCAGGACCTGATAGTTTCATCGATAAAATGTGGGGTATTAATCGTAGTAACTTATGGGGGCAAGTATTGGGATATTTTCCTAGAAATTTATGTTATTGGCCTTTGTTAACTGCCCTTGTTGTTGGAGGCATGATTTCTGATGATAGAAGGAATGGTACCAGTGCAATATATTTCTCTAGGCCGGTGACAAGAGGCGATTATACTTTGATGAAATATTTGAGTGTGGCCGTGGTCCTTGGTTTTGTTATAGTATTTTCTTACATGGCATATTATACGCTCGCAATCGTATTCAAAGGAGAGGGTTGGGGATTTTTAATTGACACACTCCCGATGTTTTTATCTGGTTTATTGTGTAGTTTATTACTTGTCATAACATACACCTCAATTGGCCTAGCATTGTCGAGCATTAGTCAAAGTAGATTCTTTTCTGCTATTGCCTTTTTGAGTATAATATACGGTACGAAGTTAGTAGCTCTTCTAATCGACCTTCAATTCGAAACTTCAATATTATACATCCTAAGTCCTTATGACTGCCTTGCTCATTTAGGTCAGTGGTTACTTGGTTTAGAGTTAAATTATTCTCATTCATTATCTTTATCGGTAGTATCCTTGATAATGATGAATGTAATTTCAATTATGATATTAATTTCAAGAGTAAGTTCTTTGGAGGTGACACGAGAATGAGTGAAGATAGTAAAACACCTTCTGTAATTCTAGAGAATGTTTCAAAATGGTATGGCCAAGTTATGGGTATTAATGATATATCTTTAGCGATAGAAGGTGGTGTTACTGGTGTACTTGGTCCAAATGGTGCTGGTAAATCTACACTATTCAAATTACTAATGGGTCGTATAAAACCGAGTCAAGGCAGTGTTAAGTTATTCGGAATAGATCCTTGGTCCGATACTTCTCCTTATCGAAGGATAGGTTATGTGAGCGAATCTGAAAGACTTTATGATTGGATGACTGCTCAGGATTTTGTATCTACACTTGCTAGATTACATGGTATGACTAGAGAAGAAGCCAATGCTAGGGCAGAGCATGTACTTGATTTCGTAGGTCTACATGATGTCCGTCATAAAGAAATCGGGAAGTACAGTAAAGGCATGCGACAAAGGGTTAAAATTGCTCATGCATTAGTTCATGACCCTGATTTAATAATATTGGATGAACCATTACATGGTTGCGACCCAATTGCTCGCACCAGTATCATGAATGTAATTAGGGAACTTGGAAGACAAGGTAAAACAGTACTTGTATCCAGTCATATTCTAGAAGAAATAGAGCGAATTACAGAGCAAATAGTAATTCTTCATAATGGAAGATTACTCGCTCTTGGAAACTTATATGCTATTCGTGATTTATTGGATAAACATCCTCATAGAATAATGATTACTACAAATGAACCGAGGAAATTAGCGAGCGCATTTATCAGTGAAGAACCTGTATATGGAGTCAGATTCCCCGAAGATGGAAAGTTGGAAATACAGACCAATGATTTATCAGCTGCCCATTCAGTTCTACCTCGCGTAATTGTTAATTCGAAAGTATCAGTATCTCGGATAGATAATCCTGATGATAATTTAGAATCATTACTAGGTTACTTAATTGGAGGTGCTTAATATGGATGATCAGGGTCGAAGTCTCTCAGACACAGTTTGGACCCAATTAGATAGGAAAGCCGGTGCTATAACAGAGTTGACAATGCGTCAACTACGTAATCGGATATCTACCTGGGTTGTATTAGGCGTAGGTATTTTACTAATTTCTCTATTACTCGTATTTTATATAGATTCTATAAGAACAAATTTTGAACCAATAGATAATGATGGTGATAGTGAAGACTGGGATAATGATGGATATCCGTTAGGTCAAGAAAGAATTTATGGAACTAGTGATTATAATAATGCAGAATTCCCTGGTTCATCACAGTATGTTTACCTAGGTGATATAGATTTTAATGATCAACCTCGAAATCACTATGGTAATCACACATGGGTTTATGCTTGGGGCTATTTCACTCCTACGTGGATTGATGTGAATGCTAAGAGTCCTTACCCTTGGATTGAACCAATTGACTGGAGTCTAGGTGATTATATCTGTGAGGAAGAGGGTTTATCCTCCCAGCCATTCGATAATTGGTATTCATCTATAGATAGAAACTATTGTCTTTTTGAAAATGGAACTTATATTATGTTTGGTACTGTATTTGCAGGAGAAGGAGAATTTTTTGTTGAACCTGGATACAATACCGATTGGGGTTTTATGACCGAATCATTTTTTGTCGAAAAACACCCTAAATCAATGTATATTGACGAAGATCCGATAAATGGTATTGATGATGATGGTGATTGTCTTAGAGAAGAATACCTGACAGAAGATAATAATCCCAATGATGATAATAGAAACGGAATAGATTGTGATGTTGAGTGGATTTATGACCAAAATGGGGATCTAGTATCAATTCAAGCCGATTACAATGTTGACGAGGATCCTGACGATTCAGAACATATAGGCGAGTCAAGCCACAGGACTTTTATTATTGGTACAGGGAAAATTGCTTTTGTTATGATTCTAGGTCTTTTTCTACCTTTATTCTTGGCTCTAGGGTTAGTAAGGGATGAATCTGAGAATGGCACACTCCATTACCTGCTTTCCAAACCAATTCATAGAGGAGAATTTATTCTCTACCGGTTATTGGGTTATCTTGCGATTGTCGTATCATATACAGTCATACTTATTTTGATTGTTGCTCTTATTACTTCACTGATAGGGCCCGGAGATTCTATAGTGAGGTTATCTGATTATCCAGTATGGATGGGTATTGCTCTCGCTACAATTTTGGTCTTAACTGCATATGGTTCAATTTTCAATACTGTTGGTTTAGTAATGCCAAAATATGGCGTTTATCTGTGTATTCTTTTCGGTATCTGGGAATTTTTAATGGGGTTATTTACAATTACCATTCCAAATGCAAGCATTACAATGCTTTCTGTCTCTCATTGGGCTATTCAGATTATTGATGCTGTGGTCATGATATCTTGGAGTGATACTAGTCTAATCCAACAAAAAGCGGACGCATTTGGATTAGAGACGGGAATCTCATTTTTCTGGCACCCACCGGTTCATACTTTGGAAACGGGGAGTCCTTTTGTTGCATTAGTCATAAGCGTTGTAATCATCATATCAATTAGTATAGGCATGATTGCTATAGGGCAGTTAATCTTTAGAAATAAAGAGATTATGTAAGGTGTTATTGTGAGTGAAGATTCAGATAAATTCATAGGAGATTATTCCTCATTATGGCGTTTAGATATGATGCCAAGCCTACCACGACTTTCATGGTGGTGGTGGTGGGTAATTATTTTCATACCCGATCCAGAAAATCCTGGGCGTTCGAGGCAATTAATGGTTCTATGGTCATCTAAAGAAACCCCTGCTATTCGTGTCAATGATCATTGGTGGAAGCCTGGTTCACGGATGAGAATCGATGAACATGGAGGCCATGTAGTTCCTGGAATGGTATGTTCTTGGTGGTTCGATGGCCAAAATATGCATGAGCCATTAATTATTCGTGAATGTAAAATGGTATCAATTGATGATAAACACCCATTATGGCCGGATGAAGGTCAAGGGCAGGGTTCAGGAGCAGTAGTACCATTAGTAGATGATGACCTATCTTTAGGATTAACCAAAGGTAACAAGAAGTTTTGGTTGAATTTAACCAGTGATGAAAAAGCACAAATGAATGGTGCTCCTAAATCAATAACTGCTGAACTTACTCCTTGGTGGGGGCCACCAAGTAGACTGACTTACAAGAATAATGTTTTCTTTTCAGATATGGGTTATGATATCTTAAGAGTTCAAGGAACTAAAGCTTCAATTGTAATTGACGATGAGGAATTTGAAGGTACTGGATATTTTCAAAAAGTTAGTGTTCAAGCCCCTACATTTCCTTGGTTTTGGGGGATGTTACATTTTGATGATGGCTCATATCTTGATTGGTTCATGCCTCATATTTCATTTTCTTGCTTGAATTTAAATGATAAACCATGGAAACTTAGGGATATTTTTAGAAATCCTAAAATTGGAACGGGAATATTCCATGATGCTAAGAGAGATAGAACCGAGGAATTCAAAAAATGTACTGTTGAGTTGATTGAACCGGATTCTACTGACGAAAATTTATTCGATAATGACGGTAACCATTTACCTAAATTTCGCGTATCTGTTTGGAATGAAAGAACACAAATTGCTTTAGAAGTGAGAGCCGTATCTCGTGCTAAGTGGACTTTTGACCAACCAACTAGGGCAGGCATGGTTAGTCATTTAACCTACAATGAATATCCTCTTCAATTACTAAAAATAGTAATAAAAGACGAAAATGGCACTCGTACTAAGTCTGATTATTCTTGGATACATGGTAATGCAGAACATTCTTGGGGTTTCCTACATTGAAAATTAAGGAGGTATATATTTGGAAGATCTATTATCTAGTTTCAAGTTATTAATTGACGAAGAAGAAATTAGAGATAGTTTTCCTTTTATTTCCGAGGATGAAGTCCCTATTTGGAAAGGTAAACCTACATTTTCATCCTATTTGCCACGGTATTTCCTAGCACTTTTTGTTTTCTTAATTCATTACTGTTTTTACAGAGTAGCCGTGACAGTTTATGCCGAAGGACAGAGTGGATATCTTAACACTGCCATACGTATAATAGATCAATTATTTGACTTAATAGATGTTTTTGCATTCATTTTTGTTATGATTATATTCGCTAGAATTAATTATTTTCTTAATTTTACAACATCAACTAAAAAAACGTCACTTTTCTTAATTTTTATCGGTTTGATACCTTCTGTATGGTTTATTATAAACATTGTCGATTGGGTTTTATTGTTGATTGGTAGAGAAGCTTTGAATGTCCCTGAATGGTTCGATACTTGGTTTTTAGCACTAGGAATAATTAACTCTTCAATCATATTTACTTTTTCAATAATCTCTCAATTCTCATATTATTATATAATGACTGATAAAAATCTCTATATTCAAAAACGTCAATTAATTTTCTATAAATCTCATACTAGTATAGCCTTTGAAGATTTAGAAAATCTTACTACTCAACAGTCAATTATAGGTAAATTGATTAATATTGGTAATATTCTGCCTATTTTAGAAATTAATTCTGACATTTCTCCTGAAGTCAATAATGAAAGAACAACGATTCAAAAATTCATCTATATGATGAAATTATTAATTTTCTATAAGAGATCTAGTAAAGAGATTGTAATGACTCCTTCTGAATGCTTTTTCGGTATTAAAAAGCCAATGGTTATTTATGAATTAGCCAATGAATTGATAGATACGAGGGATGGTAGGCCTGATTTATCAGGTAAAAATGATTAGTTGACCTAAGATTACTATTCCGCACCGTTCTTAATGTAAAAGCCATCGAGAGAGTCATAGAGGGATTCCCTATGTCAGAAGAAGATATCGTTACAATTGCAGCACAACACATTACAAAAGGAGATTTCATGGGTGCCATGGAAATTTTTGAAGAGCACGTCACAAACAATCCAAAAGATCCTGCGGGTTACCATGGTTGGGCTGAATCAGCAATGTTTGAGATACAAGAAAATGGTAATTTTGATGAAAAAGGAAATGATAGAATCAATGAAGGAAAGGTCCAATCATATCTTCGTAAGGCTGCAGGTTTAGAGCCAGATAATTCCGAATATCAGGCGGCATATGCTAATGCATTAATTGAATTTGATAGAGTTCCAATGGCGGTAAGAGAGTTTCAAAAACTTATTCAACTAGGTAAGAAATTAGAAGATGTTGATGTATCATTCCATCTTTATGAGGCGGCAAAACAACTCATTGATTCAATTGATGTTAAGGTGGGTTACGATAGAAGTGAACAATTCGCTAGACAGTTCATCCCTGTTGCTATAGAATTTGCAATTCTTGGACTTGGATTTTCATCAGTTGATGAAGCTATGGAATATTTGTCCACAGAGGAATAATTGGGGGGGGGTTCCAATTGAGTCGCGGCCGAATCATGGTCGCTTTTGGTTATCATGGAGATTTATTCCATGGTTCTCAGATTCAACCTAATGTCCCTACAGTGCAGAAAGCAATTGAAAACGCACTAAAGAAAGT
>Ga0315332_10002224_pt1 | contig 10781 bp, 7 predicted proteins | sample M110034915metaG_FD_203455 | JGI IMG/M metagenome (GOLD analysis project Ga0315332, IMG submission 203455) | Ammonia-oxidizing marine archaeal communities from Monterey Bay, California, United States - M1 100m 34915 | ecosystem: Environmental > Aquatic > Marine > Intertidal zone | place: USA... | reverse complement strand
ACCTGATCGCAAACGACGGGGTTTCCCTTTCCATCAATCATTTCTTTGAGTATGGGCTTGGTCAAGGGATCCATCTTCATCGCCTCGAAAGTACTGATCTTGGCATGGCCCTCCATATTGGACTGGCCACACAATACGTAAACCTTCAGTGGCTTGGCGTTAACGGCTGACAGGCCCAAAATCCCGAAGAGGGAAAAGAAGGCCAAAAGATTTCCGGGTTTGTTCATGATTTTTATTTTCGGCTTTTGTCGTTTGCAAGAATTTGAAAAAGGGCGGCTTCCATCCGCTGGACCCGCTCGGGTTCCCGGGAAGCCAAGTCGGTTGTTTCGGCGGGGTCCTCCTCGAGGTTGAAAAGTTGCCAAGGCGGAGTGAAACGACGCCCCCTCGGCTGCTCTCTGCCCCCCGATCCATTGCCAAGCACGAGTTTCCACTCGTCCATCCGGATGGCGAACATACCGGAAGCGGAATGATTGATCACGGGAGCCCGCCTGAACTGACCGGGCTTGCCCTTGAACAAGGGAGCCCAACTGAAGCTGTCGGGAGCCGCTTCGTTCGGCTTGGGAAGCTTGGCCTTGGCCAATTCGGATGCAGTGGCGAACAAATCGACCAGGCAAACCGTCTCCTTGGAAACGCTGCCCGCCTTGATCCCCTTGGGCCATCGGGCAAAGGTGGGTACCCGGTGCCCGCCTTCCCAAACATCCGCCTTGGTCCCGCGCCAAGGACCATTGGCGGTGTGGTCACCCTCGAAATATCTTTGCTCGGTTTCGTCGGAAAGATGGTGCGGTTTGTCCTTGTCCGACTCTCGATACATGAAGGAAGCATTGTCACTTGTGTAGATGAGCAAGGTGTTGTCCTTGATTCCCGCATCATCCACCGCCTTGATCACCTGCCCCACCGTCCAGTCGACCTGCATCACAAAGTCCCCGTAGGGCCCGAGCTTGGACTTGCCTACGAAGCGGGGATGCGGAGACACAGGCTTGTGCGGAGCGGTCAGCGGAAAATAAAGAAAGAAGGGGTTTTTCTCCTTCGCCCGCTTTGCAATATGATCGCAACTCTCCTGCGTAAGCCGATCCAGGCAATCGATGATTGAAAAATCGGAACCAAGCTCCCCTTCGCGCAGATAACCGGGGAAGCCCTGCTTGGGCTGGGTGCGATCGGGCAATCCGGTGATGTTACGGCCCTCAACGTAGACGTAAGGTGGAAAATCCAAGGAGGCGGGAATGATCAGGGAACGGTCGAACCCAAGATCAACGGGTGAATGATCCAAGGGCTTGGTCCAGTCCCATTGGCCTTTGGCGTCCTTACGAAAGCCAAGCCCGAGATGCCACTTCCCGATCACCGCGGTATGGTAACCCGCTTGTCTCAGATGGGATGCCACGGTCGGACGATCCTTCTCGATCAAGGGGGTTCCATATCCATTCTGCACCCCGCTCTTAAGCCGACTGCGCCAGCAATACCTACCGGTCAGCACGGAATAGCGGGTGGGCGTGCAAACGGCGGATGGAGAATGAGCATCGGTAAAGGTCATCCCCTCCTTGGCGAGACTGTTCAGATGGGGGGTGGGAATCTTGGATTTTGGGTTGAGGGCCTGAACGTCCCCGTAGCCCATGTCGTCGGCCAGAATGAAAATGACGTTCGGCCGGTCATCGGCGCGCAGGAAACAAGAGATGACGAAGAATAGGACGATCGGAATTCTCATAAACCCAACTGCTAACTTCAAATCGCTGTCTTTGAAAGAATCTATTTAGTAAAATCACGATTTAAAAAAGCAGCATCCTGCTCCAATACAAAGGCAGTAAAACTCACCTTTAGTTCTTGTTTCTCTTTTTATCCTTAGACTGATCCTTCTTGCTTCCCTTGTTTTTGCCATCTGTTCCACCTTTACGCTTAGATACGGCAGTTGGGTCGAAAGAAGGGTTTGAACCAGAAGGAAGCGCTGCTCCCGTTTCTTTCCACCAGGCAAACAATTCCTTTTCCAAAAGTTCTTTCTCCCTGACTTTTGATTCCGAAAGATCGTTCGTCTCATTTGGATCTCGAAGAAGGTCGTAAAGTTCGGATCGTTTGTCCTCGAAGAAATGGATCAGCTTGAGGTTACCTTTGCGTATAACGCTAGAGGGCGAACCTTTCCCGATATAACACGGGAAATGCCAGAACAGGCTTTCACGCTCAAGTGACTTTTCGCCTCGAAAGAGTGGGACCAAACTCATTCCGTCCGGTCGATGAGAAGGATCGTTGGACAATCCGGCCAGTTCCACCAAAGTGGGGTAAAAATCCATTCCCAGGACAACCTCTTCACAGACTTGCCCACTTGCCTTCACGCCATATCCCCATACGGCTGCAGGCACCTTCAATCCACCCTCGTAGAGGGAGCCCTTGCTCCCTTTCAGAGGTGAGATACGGGAGGGAATTCCGCCATTGTCGGAAGTAAACAAAACGGTGGTGTTTTTTGCGATACCTCGCTTCTCCAAGTCGGCCATTATTCGCCCCACGTTGCGATCCAACGCTTCCACGCTGGCTAAGTATTCGGGATCGGTTTTCGAGTCGTCAAGGGCTTGGAGCTTTCTTTGATACTTTGCAAGCAAGTCGGCCGGGGGTTCGAATGGAGCGTGAATCGCATGATAGGGCAGATAAACAAAGAACGGTCGTCCACCGGCTTGGTCAATGAACTCAAGGGCCTCGTCCGTGAAGTCGTCCGTAAGATAGGAACCGTCTTCCTTCAGGTAACGGTGTTTTTCGTAACCCAAGTCCTGTGGACGCAGAAACAAATCGAATCCTTGACCCGTCGGCGTAACGGGCGAGTTTTTCCCGCGACCGAGGTTCCACATACCGAAGCAACCCGTTGCGTAACCGGCTTTCTTCAAGACCTCGGCCACTGTCACGATCTCCGCGGGCATTGATTCGCTGCTTCTCGCCGAAGTGATCTTATGGTGAGGAGAACCGGGTGCATGCCTTTCATCCACAACCGTGTAAACTCCGTGACGTGGTGGATATTGTCCGGAAAGCAGGCAAGCTCTGGATGGAGCGCAGTTGGGTGCGCTTGCATATGCGTTCTTAAAAACTACCCCCTGCTTTGCATAACGATCGAGGTGTGGCGTTTCAGCAATTTTTTCTCCAGAAAACCCGACGTCCCGCCACCCCATATCGTCAATGAATATCAGGATGAAATTTGGTTTGTCCCCACTGGAGGTGGATCTGGACGCAGGATTGATTGGTGCCGGGCTCGGGGAACGCTCCGGCGGAGACGCTCGCCGCGCATCACCGGGTCGACTTTCGGGTCGGGGATTTTTGCCTCCGCCTCCCTTGCCCCCTTTTCCCTTACCACCACCGCCGGGTCCGCGGGCTTCCGCCGCCTTTAGTTCGTCGGGAGTCAATCGCCCATCTCCATTGGTATCGACCTTGGTCACGAATCGAAGAAAAAATCCGCTTAACTCGGAAGCAGATATCTTGGCATCGCCATTCCGATCAAACTCCTTTGCGTGACCCCGGATAAATCCACCCATGGGAGACTTCGGCCCATCCCCACCCCTCCTTCCGATTTCAGCGAAGCTAAGGTAACCGTCACCGTCGCGATCAAAAGCCGAAAAAACCTTCTTAGCCTCCGCAGAGACTTCCTCCGAGGAAACGACACCGTCGCCGTTTGAGTCCAGTTCACTGGCATGAGCAACGATCCATGGCTTGCGGGCCTCGCCCTTGGGCGGGCCTTTTCCCCCGCCACCAGGCCGTTGCTTTTGTCCGGAACCTCCACGACCGCCTTGACCTCTCTCCTCATCTCGCGATCTCGGATGATGGGTTTCCGTCCTGGTTCCCGACGAATCGACGAAGGTAAAGGTAACCGAACCATCACCGGCAATCAAGTAGTTGACCTGCCGCCTCTCGCCATACACCTCATACGCCAAGTTGTAACTGTTCGGCTTCGGGGATACAAAACCGGTTATCTTGGCGCCCTTGAGCCCGGGCAAGGCCGGTCTTACCCCTCGAGCTCGTGGCTGTGGATCAACCTGGCCCTCTCGTTCAACGACTTCGCCATAAAATCCGCCGTTCAAATAAGGATAAGTTTTCGTAGCATGATAATGGTAATTCCCTTTTGAGTCCTTGTGTCCGTTGAGCCAATCCAGGCCTTTGGCCACGGAACCATCAGGTTCCAAGTAGCCGTATATGGGATAACCATCCAAGGCATAGGCAACCGGCTTGCCCTTGCCCACGGTTGCCTCCAGATGTACCGGGGCGACGTGATAATGGTAATCGTCACCCCGACCGCAATGACCACCCCACTTGTCAAGTTCGCCCGCCAACAAAGTATCGGTTTTGCCATTATTCTTGATCGGATTGAAAATGGGTACGCCATTTGCGGCCAGTGCAATGGCTCCCCGAAAGAAATTACTCTTCGCAGACATAGGATGTTCTGCTGGAACCGGACGGAGCGGAATGCGCCAAGCGTTGCCTCCTATGTAAGGATGAGGCAGAGGGACTTGCTGTTGCCAAGCCGTGATCCCCTCCATCATGCCGTGGTCGGGCATGCCGTTTGACTCGACATAGAGATAATCCTTGTCCCATCGCAGTTTGAGCTTGTCTCCAAAGGCCTTGAACGGGATAGCCGAGACAGGAGCTTGACTCGAGCCCGCAGCGGGGCGACGAACGGGAGGATTTTTCTGGGCTTCGACGAAGACCTGATCTTCCTTGCCCAGACGGTTGAGACTAAGGTTCAGTTTAGTTCCGTCTTTTTTTTGCAAGGCTACGAGCGAAGATACGAAGGGGGCCTCGATGCGATGCTCACCGCTTGCATCGGTCCAAATTCGCAACGACTCGGAAGATTCGCGCTCATCCTCGGCATGATGGTTGGGGTGCCCATGGGAAAGACTTGTCAAACCCGTGAACAAGGCAATCAGGGTGGTTATCGTAGATATACTTGTTTTCATGATTAAATCCTCGGTTCGGTTATTCGTTCAAGATAGGAAAAACCTTTGGTTCGCTACCGTTGGGAGGGCGATCCACCCGACGTCGAAAAATGATCGTGTTGTCCAGTTCGAGGTCTGCCGTCCAGATGAACTTCGCTCCCTTGAAATCGGCGGCGTAGAAAGGTTGCTTGGGCCCGACCTGTTCTTCCGCGAACTCCTTTGCGTTGGCCCAGGATGAGTCATCGAATGCCACCGTATGCCAATCCTTGGGGATCGGGATACGGGAAACCCGTGGATTCTTGACCTCGCCACCGATCGGACCATGGAAGAAGTTCTTGGCTTTCCAAGAGGAGTCAGTGACGGTTCCGTCGGAAAACTTCAGGATGAAGCCCCCGTCCCCAATGTTGGTATTCTTGTACTCCATGGCGGTTTGGGGATCCGCATTGTCCTTGGCCATCACGGCGATGGTCATGGGATACTTCGGCAACAGGTCCACCGAGATGACGTTGTGCGGAATGAACTTTATGGAATCAACCGCCACCATCTCACCATTGACATATAAGACGAACCAATTGTCGGCGTAGACGTTTGCCTTGATCGTATCCTCGATGCGAGGTTTGCCCAGACCGCCTCCGAGGCGTTGCTTGCCTCCCTTGACGCCACGACGCTTGCCGGGTGGCTTGGGCTTTGGCGTATCGACCGCCACAATGGCATCCTCATCCGAGGGATTGGGGGTGTCAGCCAACATGATCGGCAGAGCCAAGCAGGAAGACGTAAACATCATCAGTAAAGGGGAAATGGTTTTATTTGTTTTCATAAGATTGCATCTCTTCACTTGGCTTTGTCTAGCTCTCCTTTGCCACCTTTCTTGCCTCCCCCTTTATCTCCTTTCTTCCCCTTGCCTTTGGACATCTCAGGAGGATTCGTGGGGTCGTATTTCCGGTTGGCCTTGGGCAGTTCGGCTCCCACTTGGTCAAGGTAAAGATTGAGGCGGTCGTGCAACCGGGCGGTTTCATCAGGCATACTTGCGGCGAGGTCGTTCCTCTCGAAAAGATCTTTCGATAAATCGAACAGGCTCAACTTCCCCGTCTCGTAAAACTTCATCATCTTAAAATTGCCCAGTAAAATGGCTGAATGCGGTGTGTCTCCCTGGTAGTGGGGAAAATGAAAGACGAGTTCTTCACGCGGTCGCTTCACCTCTCCTTTTCCGGTCGCTAGCAAGGGCAGGATGCTCCCGCCCTCGATGCCCTCGGGCAAAGCCTGCTTCACACCTGCAATTTTGCAGAAAGTCGGGAAGAAATCATACCCCACCACGGGGGAATGACAAAAGCTATTGGGCTTTACGCCGGGGCCTCTGATGATAAGCGGGACACGGATTCCTCCTTCCCAAACGCCGCCTTTGCCTCCGCGCAAGCCACCTTTCTTTCCACCACCACCGCTCGCACCATTGTCAGCCATGTAAATGAGGTACGTGTTCCCACCGATTCCCAACCTCTCGATATCGTCCATCAGCAGTCCGACACCGGTGTCAAGATCCTCCGTGATGGCAGCGCGGAGAATCCTCTTGTCGTCTCTTCCACCATTCGCGCCCAAGTACTTCTGTTTGGTTTCTTCAAATGCGTTCTCGGGGTAATGCAAGGCGTGATAAGAAAGTTGAATAAAGAACGGTTTTCCCGTCTTGACGCTTTTCTCCATGAACGCATTGGCTCGACGCCCCATGCCAAAAATATCGACTGGATTGGGATCCTTGAAGGGTGCCGCGTCCTTGTTGCCCGTGTCACCGTCGTGCTCGTCGTAACCGTGTTTCCCTGGCCCGTCTCCGGCAAGGTGCCATTTGCCGTAATGCGCGGTGGCATAGCCTGCTGTCTTGAGCATTTCTGCGATGGTCACCTCATCGGTCGACAAGTTCTTGTTGATTGCGGGGGGGATCAGCTTGAATCCATCCTCGGCTCTCATGGTTGGGGCGGCCTTGGTCCAACGCATCCGAGCAGGGCTTTTTCCCGTCTGCAGACTCACCCGAGTCGGCGAACAAACGGAAGCAGGCGAATATGCAGCGGAAAATCGCATTCCCTGAGCAGCAAGCTTTTCAAGGTTCGGGGTATGAAAAAGATCACCCTTGGACTCGGGTACTTGATCATGCATGGCAACGGACAAGCCACTCCAGCTTTGATCATCGGAAAGAAGGAAGACGATGTTTGGTTGTGATGCAAGAAGCGCAATAGGCAATAAGGCAGAAAAAAAGGAGAGGATCGTTTTCATTGTTGTTTTTTTGAAGTGCGAACTTCTCGCTCGGGTTCATGATGATGATCGTGCGAGAAAAAGGATTGAACGAAAGGCGAGGTCTCGACCAACTGCAGTTCAATACTCCTGGGTCCTCCTCGAGCTTGCGGCATTCCGGACAGGCGAAGTCGCAAGATTAACAAATTACCAGGGTCAACCCATAGCTCGATCAACTGAGCCCCAATTTTGGATTGTGATTTTCGTTCAAAACGAAAAGCCAAAACCTCTTCTGCTTCTTTCGAACAATCAATCTTTTCAACATGAAAACTTTCCTTTAACTGCCGTAAAAAGACCGGAAGGTTTACGAAAGAAGAAGACTCGCGGCGCCCTGGCACGTTTCCAATAAAACGATTTAAATCGGTGCTAACATGGACTGGCCCATCTTCACGCATAGCCCAGCTTTCCCTTCCATCGCATCCACTGATTCGGGTGTAACCACTTTCCAAACGGCGGGTAAAGACATACTGGTCTTTTCCACCTACCACAAGGATTGCACCGTCCAAATCTTCTTGTTGACCCTTGTTTGGGCGCGAAGATGAATGGGCTTCCTCCAAAACAGAAATTGAATAGGTCCGGGTCAAAGGTTCCAGCGAAGCAGATATTACTCTGTCCAGAGAATCCGCCATAAGGTTTTCACTGCTACCACTGAAAAGCCAAAGAAACAGAAGTAAACAAGCAGCAAGCGCTCCAACCCATGTTCCATATTTCTTCATTGGAACCAAGTTCCCTTCGCCTTGCTTATCGTAAACTTCGTCAAGTACTGAATTAATCCTTCTTTCCTCATCGGAATGCCCACGCATTGCCATCTCCGAAAGCAACCCGTGGATCAATAGCTCTTCCGCAACTTTTTCTTCCGCATCGGCAGGAATCTGGTCAAGAAATTTTGAATCCGGAAATGTCTCGTCGTCCAGCCAGGAATAAAACTCTTTTTCAAACTCTTCACTGTTATCACTCATGTTACGTGGGCTTTGAAAACAGGGTTCCTTTTGTTTTTAAACACTGAGCCAACAACCTTCGCCCTCTTTGCATTCTTTTTTTGCATGCCTCGAGAGAAATTCCAGCCCATTCACTTACAGAAAGGATGGATTCATGGGAAAAGTACTTTTGATTTATTACCGAGCGATACTTTTCAGGAAGACCTTTCAAGCAATCATTTAAAGCATCGACTTTATCTTGCCAGTTATCTCCTGACTGAAGATCAATCGAGTTAAAATGCTTGTCCATTAACAAGTTGATTTTTTCCGTCATAAAGAAAGGCAAACGGGACTGCTTCCTGAAATAAGCAAGGGTTACCCGATGAGCAATACCACGTAACCAAGGACCGAACGGACGATTAAGATCATAATCGGGAAGACGCCTCCAGGCTACCAACATAGTCTCCTGAAAAAGGTCATCCACAACTGCTTGCTCTTTAATCCGAGAACAAAGAAATACCGTCAGCATTCGAGAATTTTCTCGAACTAATATTTCAAAAGATTTCTTTTCTTCTATTTTCAAATGCTTTGTTTTTTAAAATATTTTTTGTCTACACCTAGTATTGATTTAAAAAGCCTTTTAGGGGACAAAGTTTCATAAAAACCCCTCGACTCCATATTTGACAATACTTCCAGATACGGAAACCTTAACGCTTCATCTGCGTTTTAGTAAACGTATGTTCCTTGTACTGATATGAAATCCACTTTTTCAATCCTATGGTTCGAATCGCTCTTTTCGCTATCGTCTGCTTGATAGTTACGAACAGTACCCTAGCGGTTGGTACACCGCCCAACGTCATCATCATCTTCATTGACGACATGGGCTACGGGGACATCGGACCCTTCGGATCGGACCACCCCACCCCTCACCTCGACCGCATGGCCAAGGAAGGGATGAAACTGACTGACTTTTACGTCAGTTCGACCGCATGCACCCCTTCCCGATCGGCCCTCCTGACGGGTTGTTACGCCGACCGCATCGGAATGGGAAAGAGCGTGGTCTTCCCTGCCGACAAAAGGGGACTGAACCCCACCGAAATCACCATTGCCGAAATCCTGAAAAAAGCGGGTTACGCCACCGGTTGCTTCGGAAAGTGGCATTTGGGCGATCAACCGGCCTTCATGCCTCTTGCCCAAGGCTTCGACGAATACGAGGGCATTCCCTATTCCAACGACATGTGGGTCAAGGGAAACCCCAAGAGAAAATATCCGCCCCTGCCCTGGATCAAGGGAAACAAAGCCGTGGCCCATATTCCCGACCCCGAAAGCCAGGCCCTCATCACCGATGCCATAACGGATGCCGCGGTCCACTTCATCAACCAAAACAAGGACAAGCCCTTCTTCTGCTACGTTCCACACTCAGCCGTTCACTCCCCCCACATGGTCACCCCTTCGAGATTGGCGAACGCCGAAGACGACGTCATGCAGGCCTTGGTCTCCGAGATCGATTCCAGCACCGGTCGGATTTTGAATGCCTTGCGCAAACACAAAATCGACCAGAACACCCTGGTGCTTTTCACCAATGACAACGGCGGGGCGGGCAAGACGAGCAGCGGCCCCTTGCGGGGTCATAAGTTCGGCCCCAAGTACGAAGGACACATGCGGGTAGCAACCCTTGCCTGGTGGCCCGGAAAGATTCCCTCAGGATCCGTCTCCTCCGAGATTATGGCCACCATCGACGTTCTGCCCACGATTGCGAAACTCGCCGGACAGCCCGTACCGAAGGACCGGATCATCGACGGGCAAGACGTCAGCGACATCCTGCTAGGCAAAGCGAAGGCCAAATCTCCCCACGAGTATCTCTATTACGAAAAAGATGGCATTCGAAAAGGGAAGTGGAAACTCGTCCGCTACCGGGTGAAAGCGGATCGTTTCGTCGAGTTGTATGATTTGGAGAAGGATTTGGGCGAACAAAACGACCTTTCCAAACAGTATCCGAAAAAGGTGAAGGCTCTGACCGAGGCCCTCGATGCCCACGTAGGAAAGCTCGAGTCGGAGATCCGACCGGCGGGTTTGGTCGAGAACCCAAAACCTCTGCTTGCCAATTCGAAGGGCGTGCCCACTTTGGTTGAATACCGAAAAAAATAAAACAGCATGCATCCAAGGAAAAAATACTCACTCGGCATCCTGCTTCTTTGCCTTTCCACGCCGGCTTTTGGCATGAAGGTTTTCGACATGGAGGAAATCCGAGACCCAAGCACCCTTCAAATCAAGGTACTCCAAGACTGGCACAAGGTACAAGGTTCCATCGCAACTCGGCAGAAACTGGTCACCATCAACGTGGGAGACCTATGGCCCGGACAGGAATACCGGGTTCCCGTCCGCATGGTCGTGCCCGCCGACCGCAAAGCCAAAGGGTTTCATCTGACCGGAGGAAGCACGCCTTCCCGGTTGCAAAAGGATGCCAGGCCCAACCCCACCGAGCGTGAACTTCTTGAGGGTGGAGTCGGACTGGTCATCACCGTGGTGCAGGAACCCGGATCATACGGACAAAGAGCAATGGCCAACGCTTCGGAAAAGAAGTTCGCCGAAAGCCTCAACCCGCGGTTTAAAATTCAGTACTGGGCCTGGCCCGCCACTTTGATGCGGGCCACCACCACCGCTTACGCCGAAAAAGATCATTTTGAAAAGG
>Ga0315332_10002222_pt1 | contig 10783 bp, 7 predicted proteins | sample M110034915metaG_FD_203455 | JGI IMG/M metagenome (GOLD analysis project Ga0315332, IMG submission 203455) | Ammonia-oxidizing marine archaeal communities from Monterey Bay, California, United States - M1 100m 34915 | ecosystem: Environmental > Aquatic > Marine > Intertidal zone | place: USA... | reverse complement strand
TTGTTTTTTCTTAAAAATTAAACGCAGTGAATCGAGTTCAAATTTTTGTGTTCTTCGATTAATTCGAGATTTAATTATATCCATTTTAGCAATCGTAGCGGTGTATCCATCTGCAATAGCTTCCTCTGCGTAGTCAAAACCAAATGTGCGTACTTTTGTATTGGGATCAATTAATATTCCATTTTCACATATTATGGAGTAATCATCTCGGCTAACGATCATAGAAGTCAATTGCGAAATAATATTGTTTTCATCGGGTGGGGCAAGTGTATCCGATAAATTACAGCCGATAATGATGTCTGGGAAAAAGTCATTGTACATGACATCTGTGGGGAAGTTATTATAAAGTCCACCGTCAAAAAGCAATTGATTATCAACTTTAATGGGTTTTAAATAAAATGGGAAAGATATCGAGGCCCGAACCGCCTGATTAAGATGTCCATTTTTAAATACGACTACTTTTTTGTTTTCAACATCGGATGCAACGCATCGAAAAGGAATAAACAAACTGTCAAAGTCGTGTTTGGCCAGAACAGAAACTGGTGTTAGTAAACTCATTAATTCAAAATCCATTAGCTCTGGACGAATTAAATTAGTCGGTAGTGTGCTGCTTAAATTAAAATTATTGGAAATTTTCAGAGATAACCAGGACGCATCTTCTTTTGGTTTTTTAAAAAAATAAATATGTTCATCTTCGATTCCGCCTTTGGCCATTAACTGGAATTTTTCACTTGTAGCCATGGCTTCGATTTGTTCAGGTGAGAACCCGGCAGCATATAAGCTACCTACTAGGGCGCCTGAAGATGTGCCAGCTATGTAGTCAATCGGAATATTGTTTTCTTCTAATGCTTTTAATATGCCTATATGGGATAATCCAGCAGCACCTCCACCACTTAAAACCAGCCCAACTTTTTGCGCTTGAAGAACACATGTGAGTAACAATAGTGATACTAGTGTACCTATGACCTTGTATATTGAATGTTTTGGTATTATTTTGGCTAGTGTTAAGTTGCGTAACAAATCTAAAAAACTAAAACGGAATCTCAGGGTGTCTAGTACATGTAAAATATTAAAGTTCTATTTATTGCTTGCTGCGATTACGGCGGTGCTCTCAGGTTGTTTTGATTTTGTTGAAGAGATCAAGCTTCACGATAACGGATCCGGAGCGGTAAAATACAAGTTGAATTTAAGTAAAAGTAAAACTAAAATTGGAGGGATTATGCTAATGGATAGTATTCGCGGATTTCCTGTGCCCAGTAAAGAGAAAATCCAAAAAAAGCTATCGGAAATGAAAAGTTTGTTAAACGGTCAAGAAGGAATTTCTAACGTTAAGATAACAGAAAACTGGTCGGAGTATATATTCCAATTAACAATGGATTTCGAACATGTAAACAAGCTGAACCTGGCGCTAAAAAAGACATTAGCAAAGGAGGAGAAAGCTAAAAAGTATGTGTATGACGCTTATTCGTATTCGGAATCTAAGTTTAGTCGGAATTACATAGCACAGGATTATAACGAGTTCTCTCAATGGAAAACAGATGTCTCAACAGTATTAGAAGGTGCCAATTTAATTTTAATACATCGATTTGATGAACCGATCGTTTCAAAAGAAAATGCTAAATATATGCTATCAAAAAATAGTAAATCAGTAATGTTTAGAGCATCTTTCTTAGATTTGAAAGAAAAGAAAGTAACTCTTCAAAATACAGTATCACTAAAATGAAATATTTCTTATCTCTTTGCCTTTTAGGAGGCACTATTTTCAGTCTTGCGCAAGACTTGAGTAATCACGTTCCAACATTATCTAAATCCGTTTTCGTTATTGATGCTGCTTCGATACATGAAAAATGTCAAAAGGCCAATTTAGAAACATTTGAATTCTTCAAAGAGCTCAAAGAAAATACAGATAAGTACCTAACAGGTTCGGGAGTTGACAACGCTTTAGTTCCCATGTTGGTTGCAAATTCGCATGATTTTGGTATTTCTACTTCAGATTTTTCCTACTTATTTACTAGGGATCGAGACAGTATTAATTATACTGCATTTATTTTCAAGATCAGTAATGAAGAGAAGGTCAATAACCTGATAAAGACTATGGTTCTCGATGAAGAGGGTATTGAACTTGGTATCGGAGAAGGATTTGAATTTGCTTATAACGATAAAATGATTATCGGTTGGAATAGTAGAATGGTTGCCTTTTTCGATTATAGAATACCATATAATTATGGCACGTGGGAAGCGGTTGAGGAAACAACAACTGAAGATTATTATGAAAATTATGAGGATCGTTATGAAGCATTAGAGAAAGAAGAAAAAGAGAAAAAGGCCAGTAGTATACTTGTTGCACTAGAGGAAATATTTAATCCTAATCCCAAGCATACCATTTCTGAAAATGCTCACTTTAAGGAGGTCGTTAACAAGAGTGCTGATATTATATTCTTTGTAGATGGTTTCGGAAATATGAATGTAATGAATGACGTATTCGGGACTCGCGGTACCGTAGACGGTATGCTTTCCATTTTTGCTGATAATTATTTTTATTGCCACATAAATATGAATGATAATGACATTACGGCTGCGTATACTTATCATGTAAGTGATGTTTTTAAAGACATGATGATGGCTGCGAACAAAGGGAAGTTTAATAAAAACCTTTTTAAATACATTGATGGTCAGAACTTAATTGGTTATTTAGGTATGGCCGTGGATTCAGAAGCGTATTATGAAATGGTCATGGATATGTATTCAAAAGTAATGTCGTCTATGCCTAGATATGGAGAAGTAGTTAGTTCAGGTATGGATATTTACAATATTCTATTGGATGAGGATGAAGTATTTGACTTTATTAAGGGAGATGCCTTATTTGCAGTTACCAATATCAAACAATTTGACGTAACGTATACCAGCTATGAGTACGACGATGATTTTAATGAACATGAAATAACTAAAACAAAGCAAGAGCTACTTCCTGAGTATGTTTTTTTAGCTTCTATTGGTAATGAAAAACTAAGAGGGAAAATTATTGAGCTTTTAGAAAAATCAGAGTTATTAATCCAAAAAGAGGGATACTATCTTGTTCTTGACCCATACAATAGCTATAGAAAGGATAAAGAAAATGGCATGTTGCATTATGTTGCTATTGAAAACGATGTTTTAATTGTAACCAATGATGTTGAGTTAGTATCTACCTATAGAGAATCGGGCCTTCCAAAAAATCGATTGATGTCTAAAGAGAGACGCAGCCATTTAAAGAAGAACAATTATGTTGGCTATTGGGATTCTGGCAATACATTTTCTAAAATGACAGATGAAATGAAAGGTATGGGACAAGACTTTTTTTCTATTATGGAAGAAGCGAATGCTGTTATAGAAAATGCCACAATAAATGGACTGAGTTCGGAAGGAAATTTATTTTCAGCTGATTTAAAATTAAAAATGAAAGGGGAGGAGAAATTAGCCATCACTCACCTGCTGGAACTAGCAGAAAGTATTTATAAGATGCAAGTAAAATGAAAAACTCGGGTAAAATATTACGTGCTGGATTCTGGCTAATTTTGATAGGTTCGATTGCACTGGGATATTTTAAGATAACCGAGTCGAGTCAGACCGATCATTTTAAATACATTCCCAAACAGGTAGATGGTGTAATGGTGCTGGACGGACGCCAAATTAGCAAGAAATTAGTTGAAAGGTATCGTTTTGATCCAAGTGGACTTGAAGCGATTTTACCAAAAGAAGCTCTAGACGGAGATGATGTTCAACTTGAAAACATTGGTATAGATCCTTTTTATAAAATACCTGTATTTCATTTTCAAATTGATAAAAAGTATTTTATCGCTGGGCTTATCAAATGTGATACAAAGCTTTTTCTCAAACACTTTAAACAGCGCTATGGTGACGAATTAATCGAAATATACAATAGCTTGGAATCGGGTGTGGTTTGCCAGCGTTATCAATCAAAAAATCAGGATGTAACCATCTGTGCGGGTTTAGGTGTAGGAATTTATTGTTCTACTGTGGATGGAAATGTATTAAGTGATAGTGGAAATCAAGCGCTCATGACTTATTTGGTAAGTGCACTGGAAGACCCTCAAGATGGGTTGGCGGCAGTTAATCCTTATTTTGCATCTTTTATTTCAGAAAAAGAGGACATAGGGTATTGGAGTAATGGGAAAACGAAGGGCTTTGGTGCGTTGATTAATGGATTTACAGACTCAAGAACCTTTTTCTCGTTTGAAAAAGGGGCAGTAGAAATTGCATCAGAATTAGAATATGCTGATGAAAGTCCACTTAAAAGCTCCATTCGCCCTTTAAATATCGACGCGCCATTTGCTTTTTCATTTATGGCCAACGAAAGGGAGTCATGGAGTTTTATCGAACAAAATATCCCCACCGGATTCCAACATTTTTTTCAAAATTATAATGGTAATTTTTTCTTTGAAATAAAAGGACATCAATTATTTCAAGGCTTCCACATGGAGGATTCAATTGACATAGAGACATTCGACTCTTATGAGGTAATTGTGCCGAATAAAAAACTCACACCATTTCCGAAGTTTGTTACCGTTTTTGGGATGAATGATGTCGCCGGTTATTTGGATAATTTGAATGCAGACAGTACTTATTTGTTGAATAAAGGGTACTATGAATTCGATTTGATTAATGGAGTACAGTGTTTTTTGAAAGTTTTAGACAGCAATATCTGTATATCTAATAGCAAAGCGTGTATTGAGGAAATTGCAATGAAACCGATAGCCGACTTGTATGCTACTTATAGTTTGCGCTTAGATTTCATTGCTTTAAAAGAGAGCTTACCCGTAAAAGGTGATTTGGGTATAGGAGTTCCGAATATGATTGTTCAAACGGGATTTGAGCTTCTAAATTTTGAAAGTGTTCAAATTGATGTAACCGAGATTCAAGAAAATACAGTAAGGGGTAAAGGTTCTTTTAAGTTTAAAAATCACGAGGCACATTCGCTTGTTGCTTTGCTCGATATGATGAATTTGGCTATTTCTAATCGGGGTATTATAGAAGCCATGCTTCTGCAGTCAGACAGGCCTATCGAATAGGTATAGGATTCAGGCAAATAGTTGTTTCAGATGCTAAGAAAATGCTTGTATTAGGTCTTGTCTTGTAATAATGTGATGTTTATCTGAATCGTAATTAACAAGGACAGCTTGCGTTTCTTTTGTGAAAAGTTTAGAAACTTCTTCTACGCTTTTATTGGCATTAACAATAGGAAAACACGCTTCCATGATGTGTTTTACCGGCAGCTCTTTTAATTCTGGTTTTTCAAGAAGTCGGGCAAATAGATTTTTATCTGTAATTGATCCTACAAACTCCCCATTTTCTACTACAGGTATTTGTGAGATTTTGTATTGATGCATCAGTAGCATTCCTTGAGAAACTGGATCTGTTGGAGTAACTGTTACTAAGTGCTTGGCAGCATGTCCTTTTATTAAATCTACAGCAACGGTTTTTTCTTCAGCTAAGAAGCCTCGATCTCTCATCCAATCATCATTGAACATTTTTCCGACATATCGACTGCCATGATCATGGAAAAGTACCACAACTACATCTTCTTCATTCAGCTCCTCTTTCAATTGTAAAATACCTTTAATGGCTGATCCAGCAGAATTACCTACAAAAATACCTTCTTCTTTTGCAAGTCTTCTCTGGTAAACAGCACCGTCTTTATCCGTTACTTTTTCAAATCGGTCAATTACATCAAAATTGACATTTTTTGGTAGAATATCTTCTCCTATCCCTTCCGTGATATAGGGGTATATTTCGTTTTCGTCAAAAATACCGGTTTCATGGTATTTTTTAAATACAGATCCATAGGTATCGATTCCCCAAATTTTTATGGCCGGATTCTGTTCCTTCAGGTATTTACCAACTCCCGAAATCGTGCCACCTGTTCCAACACCAACTACAAAATGCGTTATTTTACCCTCAGTTTGTTCCCATATTTCTGGTCCCGTTTGCAAATAGTGTGCTTTGGTATTTGATGGGTTGTCGTATTGATTAACGTACCACGAATTTGGTATTTCTGTTGCCAGCCTTTTTGAAACTGAATAATAAGATCTAGGATCATCTGGGGCAACATTAGTAGGACATACGTGCACTTCAGCGCCTACGGCACGAAGAATATCCATTTTTTCTTTGCTCTGCTTATCGCTTAATACACAAATCAATTGATAGCCTTTGATGATACAAGCCAAAGCCAAACCCATTCCTGTGTTTCCTGATGTGCCCTCAATTACCGTTCCTCCTGGCTTTAACCGTCCATCTTTCTCAGCATCTTCAATCATCTGCACAGCCATCCTGTCTTTTACCGAGTTACCTGGATTCGTTGTTTCAACTTTTGCCAAAACAGTTGCTTTTACATCTTTGCATAAACCATTGATACGAATAAGTGGCGTGTTTCCAATGGTTTCTAGAACGTTATTGTAGAATTTCATATTAGTGGTTAAAAATATTTGTCAAAGTTAGATTTTCTAATCGAATCTAATGGCTTTAATTGGAGTTATTCTTGAGACAAATAGTGCAGGTAAAAGCAGTACTAAAAAACAAGTTAAAATAGTTAAGCAGTTTAATATAAGTAATGCTCCAGGTGTAAAATACATCGGTACTTCTTGTACAAAATAAGTAGTTTGGTCGAGTTGAATAAATCCAAATTGCTGTTGCAATAAAATTACCAGTAATGCGCAAAAGTTTCCTATTAAAAGACCTTTAAAAATAATGAATACTCCATTAATTAAGAATATTTTTTGAATACTCCATGAGTTGGTGCCAAGTGCTTTCAATACACCAATCATATTTGTTCTTTCCAAAATTAGAATGAGTAAAACGACTGTCATATTTATAAGCGCGACGATAACCATCAAAACTATAATGATATACACATTAGCATCTAACATGTCGAGCCACCCAAAAATATCTTGATGAAGTTCATCTATTGTATTTATTTGAAACATACCGAGCATTTCTCCGCGCACCAGTTTGGATGCATTTTTTAAGTCTTCAAATTGATTTAAAATTACTTCGTATCCCCCAACATAATTACGCCTAGATCCGTTTGTTGAAGTAAAGACAGTGATTATTGTGCCTGAGTTAAAATGGTAGATCAACGTAGAGTCATTCAACCCTTCATAATCCACTGGGCCATTAAGATTTTCGCACAGACCATTACCGGATTTGTTGTTAATCTCAATAGACAAGTAGCAGGTATCTGGCTCAATAATAAGGGGAGGACTCTCGTCGAAATCGGTTGGCCCAAATCCTGCTGCAACAACTTGGATTACCGTGTCTTTAGTAGGATAAAAAACCATTTCATTTTGAGTAGTAAAAGGTCCATCATTCCAGCTGAATTGAATGTTCTTATTTTCAGAAAAACCTTGTGCTTCGATTACCATAGCACCCTTGTTGCAATTTGGCTTTAGTTTTAGTGCTGCCTCAATACCCCATAAATTGAGTTCTTGTATTTGCCGAATGTCTGCAAAAACAAATTGCTTGTCAAAATCTTCTAGCCCGGTATTGTAAATAGCACTAATGAAGAATTTGCGTTCCTTCGGACCAGTGTCTTTTATAAAGTAAGTGGAAACTCTGTCGAATAATTTTAGATTTAGTTTGTTTGCAATAAACCTGGAAATGATAATACTGTCGTTTTTATCACCAGCATTGTAATTGGGGATACTTCCACCAACCTCCATTTTGTTTTCTAAAAATGTCCAGTCGTAATCTGTCCCCACTCCTTTTACAATTACGCCTAGAATATCTCGTTGTGCATTATTTTTTGTTGTTTCCGAATTGAAATTTCCATTGGACCTTATTATCCCTGGTTTTATGGCATAACTTTGGATATGTTTGATTTGAGGTAAGGCTGAAAGTTCACCAAGGAATGCTTGTTTCCGATGCATGGGTGTTGACTCTAAAGAATAGCCGTAACTCGGATTATTTATTTGAATATGAGAACCAAATCCAACAACTTTATTTTTAATTTCTGTTTGAAATCCAGTAACGATACTTACGCTGAGAATCATTACAATCATGCTCAATGCAACACCAATTGTTGCAAAAACTATGATTGGCTTAGAAAAGCGATTGGATTTTTTGCCACCTTTAGCAATCCGTTTGGCTATAAAATATTCTGTGTTCAATACCGATTAATTCAATGCTAAAGTACATAAACATAATGGCCGCAAGAAAGATTTTAAGTCTTCTGCTATTTTGGTTCACATTCAATGCAAGTGGTCAAGACTCTTCGAGGTATGCGAATGATATCTTAGTGGGAGCAGAATTGAGTGCACAATACATCAAACTATTTACCGGGAAACGCATTGCTGTTGTTGGAAATCAAACTTCAATGGTAGGAGAGGAGCATTTGGTTGATTATCTGCTTGGTTTAGGAATTGACATAAAAAAGGTTTTCGCGCCTGAGCATGGTTTTAGAGGGAAAGCAGATGCGGGTGAAAGAATTAATGATGGATTGGATGCGAAAACAGGATTACCAATCAAATCTTTGCACGGTCGGCGAAAAAAACCCAGTAAAGAAGATTTGTTTGATGTCGACATGGTCGTATTTGACATTCAAGATGTTGGTGTTCGTTTCTACACTTACATCTCTACGATGCATTACGTTATGGAAGCGTGCGCAGAGCAAAACAAACTTTTCGCAGTGCTGGACCGACCGAATCCTAACGGCTTTTATGTGGATGGTCCAATCTTGAAAATGGACAACAAGAGTTTTGTGGGTATGCATCCGGTACCGATTGTTCATGGTATGACTATTGGGGAGTATGCAAAAATGATTAATGGGGAAGGCTGGTTGAAAAACAATATTCAATGTGATCTTAAGGTGGTTAAATGTGCCAATTATGAGCACAGTGATTATTACCAATTGCCAGTTAAACCAAGCCCGAATCTTCCTAATATGTCGAGTATTTATTTATATCCCAGCTTGTGTTTATTTGAAGGAACTCAGGTAAGTGTAGGAAGAGGGACGGATTTGCAATTTCAAATCATTGGATCGCCTTTCAACGAGAAGGGCGATTATAAGTTTACACCAGAATCGAAGCCTGGAGCGACTAAACCAAAGCACATGGGAATAGAATGTTTAGGTTATAACCTGTCCGAATTTGGCGATAATTACATGCATAAAATCAACGGATTGTATTTGAATTGGTTAGTTGCTTTTTACAAAAACTCTACTGACCAGGAACATTTTTTTAGAAAAGATGGCTTTTTCCGGTTGTTAACCGGAGACGTGTCCGTAAGAAAAATGATTGAAGAAGGGCATACTGCAGAGGCGATTGTAAAGACTTGGAATGAAGAATTAGATGCGTTCAAAAAAGTAAGATCAAAATATTTGTTATATCCTGATTTTGAATAGAGTCAATCTCTTGGGCAATGGGTTTCAGCTAATTCAAAAAAGATACGTTATAAGTCATTGGCTTTTTTCATCACCTGTCCTGCGACATACGCGGTCATTTTTCGAGGGAAGAATTTTCCTGATGTAGTTCCAGCTTTATTGAAAATACCTGGTATTGCCACCGTTTGGCCCCGCATCATTTTTTTATAACCGTAATTGGCTACTGCTGCTGCAGAAGGAAGCATTTTATTTTCTGTAAAAGCCGGGTTCATATTCGAATTCTTTGCAAATTCTGTTTTTGTTGGCCCTGGACAAAGTGCTGTGCAGGTTATGTTATTGCTTTTAAGCTCGAGAGAAAGTGCTTCACTTAAGGAGAGTACATAGGCTTTTGTTGCAGAATAAACGGCGAAATACGGAACGCCTTGAAAAGCTGCTGTACTGGCTACGTTCATAATTTTCCCTTGAAAGGAATGTGCTATCCAATGCTGAACAAAAAGGTGACAAAAGTCTGTAAGGGCTGTTATGTTCAATTGCAACATGTTATTGTTCCTTACATGACTGGAATCCTCAAAAAGAACATTGTCTCCGAAACCTGCATTATTAATCAGGTAGTCGATTTTGATCTTTTTTTCAATGATTTGTTCAAAAACTTTTTGTGCTGCGTCTTTTTCCGACAAATCTTGGGTGATTACTTCAACATGAATTCCGTATTGATCCTGAAGCGCAAATTTTAAATTCTCTAAGGCTTCTTTCCTTCGGGCAACAATTACTAAGTCCCCACCTTTTTGCGCATGCGCAATGGCTAATTCTTTACCAATCCCTGACGATGCGCCTGTTATTAAAGCTGTTTTCACGTGATTAATTTTAAGGAAAGTTAAAGAATTAGATACGGAGAAATCATCCTTGCAACGAAAAAAATATTTTTCGTAATTCGCAGTATGAAGTTGACCATTTTGAGGGTAGTGATGATTCTTACCATTTTTATTAGCTGTAAGTCAAGGAAACCAACATTGAATTATATGCAAGGCAGTGAAACCGATTCTTTGAATTATGCCGACCTAGACCTTTGGGCAGCTCACCCAGAAAAGGAGGACATGTCCGACCAATTCCCTAAAAATTTCACCTCTGATACAACACTTGCAGGAATTGATGTGTTTTTTATTTACCCAACCTTATTGTTGAAGGGTAGTGCATGGAATGCGGATGTATATAATCGATCATTGAATAAAAAAATAGATCAAACAACGATAAAGTATCAGGCAAATGTGTTCAATGGTTTAGCTAGAATATTTGCGCCTAGATATCGTCAAATGCACATTCACGGCTATCGGGATAGTGTTAACGGCATTAAAGCACTTAATTTTGCTTATCAAGACGTGCTTGCAGCGTTTCAATATTATGTATCCCATT
>Ga0315332_10002221_pt1 | contig 10787 bp, 7 predicted proteins | sample M110034915metaG_FD_203455 | JGI IMG/M metagenome (GOLD analysis project Ga0315332, IMG submission 203455) | Ammonia-oxidizing marine archaeal communities from Monterey Bay, California, United States - M1 100m 34915 | ecosystem: Environmental > Aquatic > Marine > Intertidal zone | place: USA... | reverse complement strand
GTCCTGTACGGTTACGCTGTAGGAAAAAGCCAAAGAATCATTGCTGGACTCGATCCATCGATAGGGCCCATCTTTTGCCATGGTGCAGTAGAAAAAGGAAACGAAGCCTATCGTCAAACAGGGGTACCGCTACCGCCCACGATTCACACTTCCAACACTGAAAAGTCGCAGCGTTGGGCTGGAGCTATGATTGTCGCTGTGCCCAGTGCGCATGGCACGCCATGGTTAAAGCGTTTTGGCAAGATCAGCACAGCAATGGCCAGCGGTTGGATGGCTGTTCGAGGCTCACGGCGTCGGAGATCCTTCGACCGGGGTTTCGTGCTCAGCGACCATGTCGATTGGCCTTCTTTACTTGAAGCAGTGGATGCCTGTGATCCCGAAACCGTTTGGGTCACCCATGGTTACTCAGCAGTCGTCGCCCGTTATCTACGAGAGGGCGGACGCGACGCAATTTCGCTCGATCGATGGCAACGATCGGTTAACGATGAGGAAGATAGCGGGACAGATAAGAACGGCGAGGAAAAATCAGAATGAAGCTGTTTTCCGAACTGTACAAGCGATTAGATTCAACCACTCGCACCAACATCAAAGTCCAAGCAATGACACAGTACTTTGGCTGTGCTGAGCCCGCCGATGCTGCTTGGGCGGTCTATTTCCTATCCGGTGAAAAACTCCGACGCCTCATCCCAACCAAACTGTTACGCGAATGGGCCGCTGACGAAGCTAACATCCCTGCCTGGCTATTTGACGAATCATACAGTTCGGTCGGTGATCTGGCCGAAACCATCTCGCTGGTGGTACCGGAACAGAAAATTGAAACCACAGGGTCCTTGAGCGAATGGGTAGAAGAACGATTACAGCCCATTCGAAATATGGATGAAGCGCAACAACGCGAGGTTGTAACCGGCATCTGGCATCAAAACCCTGCGGACATACGATTTGTCATTCTTAAATTGATCACCGGTGCGTTTCGAGTGGGAGTCAGTAAGCGTCTGGTGACTCGTGCTCTGGCTAAACATACAGGCATCTGCGCCGAGGTGATTGCCCACCGATTGATGGGAAGCTGGAGCCCAACGCCTGAATCGTTCCTGCGATTATCAAACCCAGATGTCGACGATGCCATCGTCAGCCAACCTTATCCGTTCTGTTTGGCGCATGCGATCGATCGTGATAGTAATCCTGACTCATTAGGAGAGATCAAAGACTATGCAGCAGAATGGAAATGGGACGGGATCCGCGGCCAACTGATCCAAAGAAAGTCGCAAGTCTTCGTGTGGTCACGTGGCGAAGAACTGATGGAGAATCGCTGGCCAGAAATTGAAGCAGCGGCAGCTCTTTTACCAACCGGAACAGTACTCGATGGTGAGATTTTGGCTACCAAAGCTGATGGCACGATTCTTCCTTTCTCACAATTACAACGAAGAATCAATCGCAAGAAAGTCGGGCGGAAACTGTTGGATGAGGTGCCAGTTGTATTCCACGCATTTGACCTACTTGAGCAAGACGGAAATGACATTCGTTCACTGCCATGGAGACAACGACGCGATCAACTGGAAAGTCTAATGTCACAAGTGCAAAACCCGCAGCTGAAAATCACTGAACTGATTCCCGCCCAATCTTGGGAAGGCTGGACTGAGACAAGAACACACAGCCGTGAACGTCACTCCGAAGGTCTGATGCTGAAACGCGTCGACGCTCCCTATGATGTAGGGCGGGTACGCGGCACATGGTGGAAGTGGAAAGTTGAACCATACACCATTGATGCTGTGCTCATTTATGCACAAAAAGGTCACGGCAAACGATCGAGTCTATTTAGCGATTACACATTCGCCGTGTGGAAAGATGATGAACTGGTGCCATTTGCGAAAGCTTACAGCGGTCTGACCAATGCCGAACTTCGGGAAGTTGATCGCTTTGTGCGAAAGAACACGAGAGAAGCATTCGGGCCAGTTCGAAGCGTACAGCCCGAACTGGTCATGGAACTGGCCTTTGAAGGCCTGCAAGCCAGCACGCGGCACAAAAGCGGAATAGCAACACGTTTTCCTCGTATCAGCCGATGGAGGCATGACAAAGCAGCAAAAGATGCGAACACTCTTGAGGATGTACTGGACCTGCTTCCTGGCCCATCAACGAGTGATGACCATTGATGGATACTGTTCAACAATCAACACCGGAAACACCCTCCCAATCTGTCGATCATTTTTTTCAGTCGATAGGCTGGAAACCATTTCGATTTCAGCGTTCGACCTGGCGTGCCTACCGCGATGGCTCAAGTGGGCTGGTTCACTCCGCAACAGGAACGGGAAAAACACTCGCCGTCTGGATGGGGCCAATCTTGAAGTGGTTGGGAGAAAATCGGAATCGCGAAAAGTGGCAACCCAAACGACCACCAGGATTGCGAGTTCTGTGGATCACCCCACTCCGAGCACTCGCCGGGGACACAGAGGCGTCGTTGAGACAACCAATCGATCACCTAGGTTTGCCTTGGCGTCTTGAATCAAGAACGGGCGATAGTAAAGCCAGTGCAAAAGCACGTCAATTGAAACGGCTGCCCACTGCTTTAATCACCACTCCCGAGAGCCTTTCCCTCATGCTGACACATGAGAAGCTTCTCGAACAATTCAGCCAACTGGAAGGTGTCATCGTTGATGAGTGGCACGAACTGTTGGGTACCAAGCGAGGCATTCAAACAGAGCTCGCCCTGTCACGTCTAAGAAAACTGAATCCTGCGCTTCGAACCTGGGGGCTCTCAGCAACCCTCGGTAATTTGGAACAGGCCCAACAGGCTCTGGTCGGTTCTGAACCAAACCAGTCGGTCAGAGTCATCGAGGGTTACAGCAAAAAACGTTTGCATCTTGAGTCGATTATCCCCGCACGAATCGAGTCATTTCCTTGGTCCGGCCACATCGGAACACGAATGGTTCCACAAGTCGCCGAGAAAATTGAGTCAGTCAACAGCACTCTGGTATTTGCCAATACCCGATCACAGACTGAAATCTGGTATCAACAACTATTGAAACAGCGACCTGACTGGGCCGGTCGCATTGCTTTGCACCACGGGTCGCTGGATACAGGTGTACGACAATGGGTAGAAAAAGGTCTCCGAGACGGTGCTCTGCGCGCTGTAGTGTGCACCAGCAGTCTTGATCTGGGCGTCGATTACACCGCAGTCGATCTGGTAATTCAAATCGGCAGCCCAAAGGGGGCTGCTCGACTGCTGCAACGTGCTGGTCGAAGTGGCCACCAACCCGATGCTACTAGTCGATTAGCCTTTGTTCCAACGAATGCAATCGAATTGATGGAATTGGCTGCAGCACAGGATGCCATTCGTGCGGGTCATCTTGAAGCGAGACCGCTGCTTCAAAAACCTCTCGATGTGCTAGCTCAGCATTTGGTGACCATCGCCATTGGGGGCGGGTTCCACTCATCCGAGTTGCTGCAGGAGGTTAGGAAGACGCAAGCCTATGAATCGCTAACCGATGTCGAATGGCAATGGGTGCTGGACTTTGTGGTTCGCGGCGGTGCTTCTCTTGACGCCTATCCCGAATTCAAACGGGTGGAGCGCAAGGATGACTTCTATCAGATCACGCAACGACGCGTACGAACCGCTCATCGCATGAACATTGGCACCATTGTTTCCGATGCTGCGATGCATGTGAAATACATGAAGGGCAAAACCCTTGGTACTGCAGAAGAGTCATTTTTATCGAAGCTTAAGCCTGGAGAAAAATTCCTCTTTGCGGGCAGACTTGTCGAAATGGTCTGTGTTCGTGACAACGTTGCCTACGTGAAACGATCGAAAGGAACCCCCGACACTGTTCCCCGATGGATGGGCGGACGCATGCCGTTGTCGAGTGAACTGAGCAAAGCTCTCCGCCAAAAACTACATGAAGCATCCCATCAAAAACTGGTGGGACGTGAGATGAAGGCACTGAAAAGCTTGCTTGATATTCAACAGCGTTGGAGCATCATTCCACGATCAGATCAGTTGCTGATTGAGCAGATAAAAACTCGCACTGGGTACCAGATTTTTCTATTTCCATTCGAAGGACGATTAGTTCACGAAGGCTTGGCTGCCCTCCTTGCCTATCGTATCTCACGAAACTGTAAAACTACTTTCTCGATGGCATGCAATGACTATGGCGTCGTACTGCAATCTCCATCGAAAACGGACATTGATCCAAAAACTGCGATGAACTGGTTTTCAACTGAAAATTTGATGGCTGATATTCTTGAAAGTATGAACTGCACCGAGATGGCCAAACGGCAATTCCGACAGGTCGCCAGAATCGCTGGACTAATACAACAGGGACTACCAGGGTCACGAAAAAACGCCAGACAACTTCAAGCAAGCAGCAATCTGTTCTTTGATGTTTTCTGTGAATATGACGCCGGCAATCTACTGCTGGAGCAAAGCCGCCGTGAAGTACTCGACCAGCAACTGGAAGCATCCCGAATGCACTCTGCCATGGAACGTATCAATGAAAGCCAAATCATGCTCAAAGAACCACCACGGGTGACGCCACTGGCTTTTCCCCTGCTTGTCGATAAATTGCGTGAAAGAGTCAGCAGTGAGACGCTTGCAGACCGTATTGCCCGAATGCAGGAGCAACTCGAAACAGCCGCAGCAGATATTGGAAAATGAGTGATAGCGTGAAGATTCGGCTGTTGGATTACGAACTAGAACTGCTTCCTGAGAAAGGTGTTTACTGGAGTCAGCATCATGCTTTGTTCGTTGCTGATACGCATTTCGGAAAAGAAGCTACCTTTCGATTCCATAACATTCCGGTACCCGATGGATCTACCGCTGGAACGTTGCGGGCTATCACCAAAATGGTACAGCAAACCAGTGCGGAATCACTCGTGATTCTTGGCGACATGTTTCATGCCCGATCATCGCTCTCGACAAAGACGCATGAACAACTACAGGGATTTCGCGAACAACACCCGGAATTGAAAATCAAATTGGTACTCGGAAATCATGATCGCCCACTGGGTACTCTGCCAGCCAGTTGGGAGGTTGACATCGTCCCCATGGGAGAATTCGCCGACGGCTTGGCGATTGGACATGAACCCGAGAACATTCCGAAAGATGTCGAGCTGATGCTATGCGGGCACCTTCACCCAGCAGTGCGTCTGATCTCAGTGGTAGACCGCACCAACAGGCTACCCTGTTTTTGGTGGCATAAAAAACGCTTGGTCCTTCCCGCGATCGGTGGCTTCACTGGTTGCAGTACAATTAAGCCAAAACCAACTGATGGCGTGTGGGTGGTGGCCGAAGGAAAGGTGATTGCTTACCCACGACGCAAAAAAAAAGAATCAAACAGAAATACTCCATAAGCGTTGCCACCCAAGTGATGCAAGCGGCAACGAATTGGTGATTTTGGACCATGGGTAATCTGATCGTACTCATCTCTCAGGTTGGCCCACACCACTGCGGCGTAACCTAAGCATGAAGTGTTAATTGATCAACTGGCTTCAAATCCGTAACATGATGAAAGTGAGACTCGAATCACTCGAAAGGAGCAGCGATCATCGAAATCAAATCGGTGATCAAGATCATGGATTTTGCAGCAGACTTCACCGCCATCGACTTCGAAACCGCAAGCCATCAACCTGACAGCGCCTGTCAATTGGGTGCTGTCGTTGTCCGCGAAGGGCAAGTCGTAGACCAATTCATGTGGATGATCCGCCCCGAACCACTCTATTTCAGCCAAGGCAATATTCGAATCCACGGCATCACCCCAGCTCAAGTTCGCGAAGAATCAAACTTTGGCGATATCTGGTCAGATGTCTCAAACAAAATCGGTAACGACTGTTTGGTAGCACACAACGCCAGTTTTGACATAAAAGTTTTACTTGCATGCCTACGCACTCATCAGAAATCGATTCCCGAATTTCACTTCACCTGCACAAGAGCGATCGCCCGTCGCACATGGCCGCACCACCGCCGTTATGGATTGAAGCCACTGTCAAACTGGCTCGGCATTCGCTTTCAGCATCATGATGCACTAGAAGACTCGATTGCCTGTGCAAAGATACTGTTAGCAGCTGGGATTGATCGCGAAGCGACGTCGCTGGATCACCTAGAACAGATTCTGAAACTAAACCGCGGGAAAGCTGGCGATTGGGGCTACCGTGGGGCAACAGGAAAAGCGAAAAGTCGAGCGAGTCGCACTAATCCCAAGGCAACCACGCCTAGCTCAGCAGCAGGTTTACCTTTCCTGTTTCCCAACCAATCATCGGGCAGTGGAAAGCATGTCCCAAACGTCGCCGAATCTGAACCGGAGATCGACATGCAGCGAATCTTGATTCGTGGTGAATTTGTGCGTCCATTGAGTGGCAAACGGATCGCGTTTTCCGGAAAATTGCGTTGCATGAGCCCTCGTGATGCCGAAACCTTAACAACACGACTGGGGGGCACTTGGCAGGAAACTGTCGATCAGCAAACCGATTATCTCGTCATCGGATCGAGTAGAAACACTTCGGCAGCTATTGATAGTACCGACAACGCTCATCTTGCGCAGTCTTTTAGCGAATCAGGACACACAGTAAAGGTCGTCGATGAACGTGAATTTTTGAAGCTTGTGATGTCAGACGACTGAACAATGAATCTGGCCGTGAAAAAGGAATCTGGCCGTGAAAAAGCCATTTAATATGTTTTCAAACAAGACATCTAAGCGGTCCCAAGAAATAATCTCGAAGTCAAGGCTTTTGAGCCGCTATATTCCATTCAGGACGGGCTCTGGCCTCCATCGCAGCGTATTGAATCATTGGTCATTTCGGCTTCTGTTCCGCCCTGAAACAAATATTGCCCGATTAGTGTTTGTCACATGAATTACGGTCTCATTCTTCTTCTCATTGGTCTGGTTACCGCTCATCTCGTTTCTCAGGATCAGACTGTTGATGATCAGGACAGCCTCTTGGAGGAGGCAAATTCGTTGAATAAAAAACCGCCCACTGAATCAACCGCTCCGTTCAATGTGCCCTTCAAAACCTATGGTGGGACACAATTTTGGACAGACCATCAACACACGCATGGCTATCGCATTCAATCGAATTGGATGACCAATCATTGGCGACTTCTCGATGCCACTGACGTGCGCCGCGCTTGGGGTACGAGGAAGCAATGTGAAGTCGCCTTGGAGGATTTGCTGAGCGACAAGAAAAACACATCCGAAGACAATGAATACATTGTTCTGTTGCATGGCCTGATGCGCTCGCACCAATCCATGCGATCCATGGAAAAAACGCTACAGGCGGCTGACTGTGGAACAGTCTTGCGTTTTAGCTACGCGAGCACCAGAAATACGATAGGAGATCACGCAGCAGCTCTTCAAGAAGTACTCACCGGCTTGCCCAAACACGCAAAGATTTCGTTTGTGGCTCACAGCATGGGGAATATTGTCGTTCGTCATCTACTTGCAGATTTGAAAGAAGAGGGTGATCCAGATGGTCTGCTGCAGCGGTGCGGTTGCATGGTCATGCTAGGGCCTCCCAATCAGGGTGCTGCTATCGCTCGACGTTTGGCTTACACCAAAGTATTTGGTCTTGTCGCGGGTAAGACTGGCCTGCAGCTCGGACCCAACTGGCAACAATTGGTCGGAAACCTGGCTATTCCCGAATTTCCTTTCTCGATCATTGCTGGTGATCTGAGCGAAAAAAATGTCCGCAATCCAATTCTGGGTGAAGCCAGTGACTTTGTTGTGCAAGTAGAAGAAACCCAGCTTGAGGGCCGTGAATCATTCACCACCGTACCAGTCTTACACAGCACGTTGATGAAGAATCCAAAGGTGCAACAACTAGTCATCGAATTTCTGCAATCGCACTAAATCTGACAGTCCGATCAACAGCGTTTCCCTATCAAGGCGATGGCTAACAAATCCATCGAATACGGCAACGTGATTCGTACAAAATGACTGTTCCATGATCAAACGAGCCAAGAACAGTCAATCCGCACCTTTCCACAGCTCCGCTGATTCTTGCCAGCAAAAGGATACCCAATCAACGCACTAGGTTGATTGTGATACAACTGAGGCTGGCGATATTATGTCCAGCCTCGTTGGCGATCGAAGCAGTCTCTTTCGCTCGCAAAGCCTGCACCAACCAAGTCGTACACTGCACTTTCGACGATCAAAAGTCGATAAAATAAGAGAACGCAGACATCAATTGACGCCTGCGTTCACGATAGAATAGCCGCTGATATAATAGTGGGTGCAGATAAGATCTGGACGCCGACCCGATGTCCGGAGCGATTGTTCCGGAGTTCACCAAAGCAATGTATATGGCTGAACCAGACGGACCGATTATTGATAGGAAGGTCATCCTTGTAAAGGGTGAATCTGTATGAGCTCGAATGACGATAAGAATATCCCTGAATTGCTAAGAATAGGAGACAAAATCTCTCTTCTTCCCGTGATTCATGGGAGCGGACAGTTCGCGGTCACCGTGCGGCGTTGGATGCTCGAACACGCTTTTGACTGCATCGCCGTCCCCTTGCCTGGATCATTCCGAACCGCTGTGGAAGCTGCGGTGCTGGAATTGCCACGCCCCTCCATCGTGATCCAACCCCCAACCACTGCATTCACAGCCGAACCGGAGAGCTGGGAGCTCAACGAGTGGAATTCAGACGAAGCGGAAATAGACGATCTGGATGCAGCCACCTGCAGCTATATCCCGATTGATCCCTGCCAGAGCGTGATCATGTCGATCCGCGCGGCGATGGGCGAACACATTCCCCGAGAATACATTGACTTGGAAACGGACCCGTTTCGCCCTTATGCCACGACGATGCCAGATCCATTCGCGGTCCGTCACGTAGCACCCGAAAAATTCGCGGCTGCTGTCTTACCAACCATTGTCCCACCGACCGATCAACAAACACGCCAACGCATGGTTCACATGGCGTGGCGGCTACGGGAATTGGAAAATCGCTACCAACGAATTTTGTTGGTCACGAGTGTTTTGCACTGGCCTTGGATTCGTGATGCCTACACACAATTAGGAATCAGTTCTGACACGCCGCCAAAAAGTGAGGTGACAGCATCTCTGGAACTACCGGATGACGATGATGTGCAGGAACCCATTCGGTATGCGGTCAAGAATCGCACGCTGATGTTTCTGTTTGGTGAGTTACCCTACATCACTGGTCTTTATGAAAGAGCAAGATCAGAACTGGAAGAGGATGACGATCTGCAAATCGACGGGGTCAAAGAACTACTGATTGCTGCTCGCGAAGCTTACCGCCGAGACCTTGGTAACCGAGCTAGACGCATCACGCCTCTGCATCTGTCAAAGTGTTTGCAATACATTCGCAATCTGTCGTTGATTCACCGCCGCATGACGCCAGACCTGATCACGATTGTGACTGCCGCCAAACAGATCTTGGGGGATCAATTCGCGTTGCACGTCGCTGAACTTGCAAACGACTACCGCTACTCCGAGGCAGAGGAGGAGCACACTGAACTGGAGGAAGTCACCTTAGGAATCGACCAAGCTCGACTTCCCGATGGAGAAATCATGTCTCTCGTCAATCGGTTACCGGGACCACCCATGACATGGTGCACGCTTGAACTGAAACGACGCCCCACTAAGTCAGAATCAGATCAATGGAAGTACCGGTGGAATCCGTACAGCCAATGCAGCTATCCACCGGAAGATGACCGAATTGAGAACTTCAGAACACGAGTTTTTGAACGTGCCCGCTCAATCATGGGCAACGACCTGGCAAAAACCGAAAAGTTCACGACCAGTGTCAAAGATGGAATTGATATTCGTGATACTCTCAGACATTGGTATGAGAAACAAATCTATGTCAAAGTCGTCCCACCAAGTCGAGGCACACTTGACGCTTGCGTGATGCTGTTCGATGCGCCTGCTGACCCCCGTGATTACCCATGGCGCACAACGTGGTTCGCGGAACATAAAGACGAGTCGACTCTGTCCTTCTATGCGACCAACTATGAGGAAGAAATGGTTGGTCCTGGGATCGGCATGGGTATTTATGGAGGCGCTCTCTTTCTTTATCCCCCTGTGGGAATCCCTGACGTGTGGACAGATGCAAGACTCGATTACACAGAAACACTTGAAGAACGCTTGTTAGCTGCAGCGTGTATCCATTCACGAGGTAAGCAAATCGCTGTGCTGTCTGCATTGCCACCGGGCAACGGCTTTCGGAAATTGGCGAGGCGATACCGTAAACATCTTGTACATGTCCCACTGAATTCATTTAGCGATGAACAGGTTCAGCAATTGCGAACCGTGCATGTATTGAATGGCAGTGAAGTCCGAAGCTATGCTGAAGAATTCATCAGAAAAGTCTGAGCAAAGACGACTCACCAAGTCTCCCTTCAGGCAGCGGTTCTCACTGCACTTGCACCACACAGTGACAGGCAACTGACTAGTTCCCTGCTGCCCGCCTTTGTGCAGCCCGCTGAGCCTCAAGAACTGCGTCCTCGAGGGTACGTCCCCCACGTTTTGGCAAGTCCTCTTGAGGCACCAAAGGCGGCACAGTCCCACCGTTCTGTTGCCTCAAAGCAGCGCTGTAGACTCCGATGACACCCGATTGAAGTAATGGCCCCGGAGGCAGAAAAAAACGACCAATCCCGCGACCTTGAAAGTTAATGTCCTCGATCACATTCGGACTCTTACCAGTTCGATCAATCGCTACCGACTGCATTGCCCATTCATGAATCACAAGTTCATATCGAACCGGTGGCTCATATTCCGTCACGACCTCGCGGGTCCGTGTGTATCCATAAGGATCCATGACACGAAACTGCTCGATG
>Ga0315332_10002219_pt1 | contig 10793 bp, 8 predicted proteins | sample M110034915metaG_FD_203455 | JGI IMG/M metagenome (GOLD analysis project Ga0315332, IMG submission 203455) | Ammonia-oxidizing marine archaeal communities from Monterey Bay, California, United States - M1 100m 34915 | ecosystem: Environmental > Aquatic > Marine > Intertidal zone | place: USA... | reverse complement strand
CTGAAAATATGACAATTCAACAGGTGGGCTACTTGCGAAAAAGGCCAGCGGGGGGATACAATCAGGAAATTTTATACACTAACTGTGATTGCTTCCCTGCTGTCAAAAATAACACAACACAACACAGCAGGGATTTTTTCTGCAGTTATTTCCCGAATAAAACTAGGGTGTTCGTTTAGAACATAGAAAGAATTAAATAGCGTGCCACGACGCGACGACCTCAAAAAAATATTAATCATAGGATCGGGCCCGATTATTATTGGCCAAGCCTGTGAATTTGATTACTCCGGAACACAAGCTTGCAAAGCGTTACGTGAAGAAGGGTATGAAGTTGTATTGGTTAATTCAAATCCAGCGACCATTATGACAGATCCGGCGTCGGCGGATCGTACTTATATTGAACCGTTAACCTGGGAAATTCTCGAAAAAGTTATTGTCAAAGAACGCCCTGATGCATTGCTTCCAACGCTCGGCGGACAAACTGGTTTGAACCTGGCAATGGACCTGGATAGAGAAGGTGTGCTGGAAAAATATAATGTTGAGATGCTTGGTGCGCGGATTGATGCGATTGCAAAAGCTGAAGAACGCGAACAGTTTAAGCAAGCGATGGGCAAGATTGGTTTGGACGTTTGTGTTGGCAAGACAGTACGCACCATTGACGATGCTCGTGGGTTTTTGGACACAATTGGACTACCAGCGGTTATTCGTCCGAGCTTTACCATGGGTGGGTCTGGATCAGCGATTGCCTATAATCGAGAAGAGTTTGATGTACTAGTTCGAGATGGCCTCGACCAATCCCCAGTTACCGAAGTACTCGTAGAAGAATCCATCATTGGTTGGAAAGAGTATGAGATGGAGGTGATGCGGGACCATGCGGATAATGTAGTTATTATTTGCAGTATCGAGAATTTTGACCCAATGGGGGTTCATACTGGCGACTCCATTACGGTTGCTCCTGCTCAAACGCTGTCCGACAAAGAATATCAACGGATGCGCGATGCATCGCTAGCGGTTATCCGAGAAATTGGCGTGGAAACAGGGGGCTCAAACATTCAATTCGCTATCGATCCCGAGGATGGCCGCATGATTGTTATTGAAATGAATCCGCGGGTGAGTCGATCAAGTGCACTTGCTAGTAAAGCAACCGGTTTCCCGATTGCTAAGATTGCCGCAAAATTGGCAGTTGGATATTTACTGCATGAACTAAAAAATGACATTACGCGCGAAACGCTTGCTTGTTTTGAACCTACGATTGACTATGTTGTTACCAAAATACCTCGGTTCGCTTTTGAAAAGTTTCCAGAGGCGGATGCTACGCTGACGACTCAAATGAAAAGTGTTGGTGAAACGATGGCCATCGGTCGGACGTTTAAAGAGTCTTTTCAAAAGGCGCTGCGTGGATTAGAAACAGGGCATTTTGGTTTTGGCTGTGATGGCAAAGATCTGTGGGGCACCGAAGAACAGCCAACTGACGAAGAGATCCGCGCAAAGCTTTCTGTGCCAAATGAACATAGAGTTTGGTATTTGCGTTACGCAATTAAAAGCGGCTACACAGCTGAACAGTTGTTCGCTATCGCGAAAGTAGATCCGTGGTTTCTTGATCAATTATTTGAGCTTGTCGAAATGGAAGAGAGTATTATAGCTTTTGGTAGCTGTGATGCCATTGATGCTCCAACATTAAAGAAGATTAAGCAATTTGGCTATTCAGACCGACAACTTGCTACCATGCTCGATAGTAATGAAATCGATATTCGCCAGTGGCGTATCGGTTTAGGCGTCGTCGCGGTCTTTAAATCGGTGGATACTTGTGCAGCAGAATTTGAAGCATACACACCCTACTATTATTCGACGTACGAAGATGAGAATGAAGCGCCTGGTAAATCGGAAGACAAGCAGCGAGTTATGATTCTTGGTGGCGGCCCCAACCGCATCGGACAGGGGATCGAATTTGACTACTGTTGTTGTCACGCTAGTTTTGCTCTGCGTGACATGGGCATCGAATCTGTGATGGTAAACTCCAACCCGGAAACCGTTAGCACCGACTACGACACCAGCGACCTGCTTTTTTTTGAACCCCTGACAACCGAAGATGTGTTGAACATTACGGATTACATGCAACCTGATGGAGTTATTGTTCAGTTTGGTGGTCAAACGCCATTAAACCTTGCTCGTGGACTGCAGAATGCAGGGGTCCCGATTATTGGCACATCCGTAGATACGATTGAAGCTGCTGAAGACCGCGAAAAGTTTCAACGGTTATTGTACAAGCTCGAGCTAAAGCAACCCGCTAACGGAATTGCTCGTACGATGGATGAAGCTCGTCGAGAGGTTGCTGAGATTGGGTTTCCGGTATTAGTTCGCCCAAGTTTTGTACTGGGTGGTCGAGCGATGGAAATTTGCTATGACATGACGCAATTGGATCGCTTTGTCGCAGCAGCCTTTGTTGTGGCCCAAGGACAACCAGTATTAATCGATCGCTTTTTAGAGGATGCGACAGAAGTCGATGTGGATGCGATTTGTGATGGTGAAAGAGTCGTTGTCGCAGGCATTATGGAGCACATAGAAGAAGCAGGGGTTCATTCTGGCGATTCGGCCTGTGCCATTCCACCCTATAGTTTGCCTGGCCCTGTTGTTGAAGAAATCAAAAAAGCAACCGTTGCTTTGGCAATGGAATTAAAGGTAGTCGGGCTGATGAACATTCAGTTTGCCGTCAAAAAGGAAGATGGCCAGTCGGTGATTTATGTACTCGAAGTCAATCCACGGGCTAGTCGTACTGTCCCCTTTGTTGCGAAGGCGACAGGTTTTCCAGTAGCAAAAATTGCCACACAAGTGATGACCGGTAAAACACTCGATGAATTAGGCATAGAGTCCGCGCCCATTCCAAACTGTGTGTCGGTTAAAGAAAGCGTATTTCCTTTTCGCAAATTTGTTGGTGTCGATATTATTTTGGGCCCAGAAATGCGGTCGACCGGCGAGGTGATGGGATCAAGTGATCGATTCTCGATTGCTTTTGCCAAGAGCCAACTTGGTGCGGGAATCATATTACCCAAAAAAGGAAACATTTTTCTGAGCGTAACGGAACGGCACAAAGAGCAAATCAAGGAGTTGGCCAAGCGGTTACATACGATGGGGTTCACTCTAATGGCAACCGAGGGCACGGCTACTCGAATTGAGGAAGCAGACATTCCCGTGCAGCGAGTGAAGAAGATCGCCGAAGGTCATCCTAATTTGATTGATCATTTAATTGATGGTAATGTAATGCTGGCGTTAAATACACCCAATGGAAAAGGAGCTAGGACAGACGAAGGTAAAATCCGAGCGACTGCTGTGCAATATGGCGTGCCTTGTATCACAACAATTCAAGCTGCTGAAGCTGCGGTTAAAGCGATGGAAGCCTTGGAAGAAGAAGAAATGGACGTACAAGCGCTGCAAGACCGATATTAAATTATTGCGAGAGCATAAATGCAGGGAGGTTCTCTACTTCGTAGCCCAATAGCCCCCGCGGTGATGGTCATATTGAACTTCACTCCCGCGGTAGCTTAGATCAAATTTGCCATTGCGGTAAACTTCATGACCCATCACCCACGTGTTGACACAAGAACCAACGAGTATTTCGCCGTCCCATGGGGACCAGCCACATTTAGTTTCTTGCTCTCCATTGCGAATTATGTGTTCGCGGTTTAAGTCGACAAGTGCAAGGTCGGCATCATATCCAACGTCAATTCGACCCTTTCCAATCATATCCCACACTCGCGCGGGCGCGTCACACATCCACGCCACCACCTGTTGCAGAGTACATCGTTGATGGTGGACTTCATTGAGCATCAGCGCCAGCGAATTTTCCACCGCAGGCAATCCAGAGGGTGACGCGGGATAGGGCTGTTGTTTTTCTTCAAGTGTATGAGGAGCGTGATCTGTGGCAATAACTTGGATGCGCCCAGCGTGTAATGCGGCCCAAATTTTTTGGTTATCTTCTCGGGTTTTGATGGAAGGGTTCATTTGAATCAGAGTGCCAAGCCGTTGGTAATCGTCAACGTTAAAAAACAGATGGTGTGGACATGCTTCGGCAGTAATTAATGGTCCGTTAGCGGAGAGCATATCGGCTTCGGCACCCGTGGAAACATGCAAGACATGGAATCGATGATTATGTCGCTTGGCCAAGTCAATGGCGCGTAGAGTGGCGATCATGGCTGCTTCATGATCGCGGATACGGCTATGGTCGCGGACGTCGGTGGTGTCCAACCATTTCTGACGATTGGCTTGAACGGTTGTTTCATCTTCACAATGAGCCGTAAGTGGTAAAGTGGTTTCCGCGAAAATGCGTTCTAGGTCATCTTGGCCATCCACCAATAAGTCGCCGGTGCTCGAGCCAATGAATATTTTAATTCCCGGGGTTCGTGTTGCGGTTCGTAAATCTTCTACATTGTTGCCGGTGGCTCCAATGTAAAAACCATAATTAACCAAGCTATGTTCGGCGCCTAACGCGAGCTTTTGTTCTAGTAGCGGTTGGTTAATGGCATTGGGAATTGTGTTGGGCATCTCTAAAAATGTTGTGACACCACCCTTGGCACAAGCGCGACTCGCGTGTGCCAAATCTTCTTTGTGGGTTAATCCAGGTTCACGAAAATGAACCTGGTCATCAACGACTCCAGGAATCAAATGTAGCCCCGTCGCATCGATTATCGAGTCAGCCGAAACCGTGATCGCTGGATCGATAGCTGCAATGGACTGTTCGTCAATTAATACGTCGACTTGTGTCGTTTCAGTGGGGAGAACAACGTGAGCGTTTTTAATTAGTGTCTTCATGGCTGGACAAGCTGATGCAGATGCATCCCTTATATAAAAGGCGCATAAGCAATCTAACGACGCAATATAGCCGACGAGGGATCCTTAAAGGACTAGAGCTTTACACCAAGTTCTTTGGCAGCTCTTATTTTTAACGCTTCGCGGAAGTAGAAAAAGGGGTAACGGTCCTCTTTTTTACGGGCATATTGAAAAACCCCGAGAACCATTGATAAAGGAAGCACTTTTTGATCAACCAATTGAACGACTCGCTCAATAAATAATTTTTCGGTAGGTTTGCGAACCTTCAAACCAGCTTTGAGCTGATCAATTAGTTTTGCGTTTGGACCTGCCCGCAGTGATGTGAGACTAGGGATCAACGGGGAAAACAACAGCCCGATAGTCGCGCCTTGCATGCCACGTGTCGCATCTAATAAGAATTGTCGTCGTTTCATAACCCCTATCTCTCTCGCGTTTGTTCGTTATTGGTAGACCGTTTAATACCCAAATTGGAGGAGCGTGGAGAGATTTGTACTGAAAAAGACTGGTTTGTAGCAAGGTCGTTCATTAAAAATGTGTTAGCGCGGTACAATTAATAGCGTGTATTCCTTATATCGAATAAATTAATTCGATTGACGGGACATTTTAATACGAATTATAATAACATCAGACCGCTTTTCCGCTGGATCACATCCCGTGACCGGCTGATGCGATCTCCTGTTTCTGACCTAACTGACACGTATAAGTTACCTCCTTATTGGAAGCAAAATTATGTTGCGTATTCCCGGACAAGCTGGCAAAGATCTTTGTGATAAAACCTTAGGCGTTACTAGACGTGATATTATGCGGGTTGGCGGTTCGGCGATGTTGGGCATGTCGCTAGGACAGATGATGGAGGGCAAAGCTCGCGCTGAGTCAGCCACCGATGGTGGTGGTCCAGGTTGGAATAAGGCGAAGAGCATTATCTTGGTTTATTTGCAAGGCGGCCCAAGCCATTTGGATTTATGGGATCCGAAAGATGATGTGCCGGATAACGTTCGCAGTGTCTTTAAGCGCATTAAGACCAAAGTGCCAGGGATGGATGTGACCGAGAATTTGCCAAAGCTCGCACAGATTACTGACAAACTGACAATGGTTCGTTCAATGAGCTACACGCCTGTTGGATTATTTAACCATACCGCCGCTATTTACCAAATTCACACGGGCTATACGGCTGACAAAGTAAGCCCATCTGGTCAGCTCGAACCCCCGAGCCCAAAAGATTTTCCTAATTTTGGCTCGAATATCATTCGCATGAAACCACCAGAAGAAGCCATGTTGCCGTTTGTGATGATGCCACGACCGTTACAAGAAAGTAATGTTGTCAACAAATCTGGCACGGCTGGATTCTTAGGCCGTGCTTATGATCCATATTATTTGTTTCCTTCTGGCGGCGATTTAGATCAAACAAAAATGGATCGCATTAATGTAAACGACCTTCAATTACGGCAAGAAGTTTCGACGGGCCGACTGAACCGCCGGTCTCGACTACGAGATTTGATTAACAGTGGGATGCCACAGATTGATCGCGCTACGGAAAAATATGGGCTCAATAAATACTATGAGTCCGCGATGAATTTGATTAGTTCGGGTCGAGCTCGAGATGCATTTGATTTGTCCAAGGAAACCGAAGCTACCCGCGATCGCTATGGTCGCACCACATTTGGGCAAAGTTGTTTATTAGCTCGGCGATTAATCGCAGCAGGGACTCGAGTGGTCGAAGTGATTTGGCCAAAAGTTGCTAATTCCGATCGTCATTCGTTTGATGTTCATACAGGCTTGTCGGCGCGGATGAAAAACGAATCTGGGCCGATGCTTGATGCTGGGCTAAGCGGTTTGATTGGTGATTTGGATGAACGTGGAATGCTGGAAGATACCTTGGTGGTTGCCATTGGTGAATTCGGCCGCAGTCCTATCCGCGGTGTTAGCACGTCGGGCAACAGCAATACCAATGATGGGCGCGACCATTGGCCATATTGTTATACGGCAATTGCAGCTGGTGCGGGAATCAAGCGGGGCTATGTGCATGGTGAGTCGGACAAAACCGGCTCTGCGCCGTTGAGTGATCCGGTTCATCCGATTGAAATGCTCGCGACGATGTATCACAGCATTGGAATCAGTCCTCACACGATTCAATACAATCACCTCAATCAACCTCGTGAGCTAGTCAAAGCGGCTCCGGTTACTGCATTGTTTGGGTGATATCGAACAATTGCTGGCGCAATATGAGGCAAATGGCGGTTGTTTAGGTAATAGCTACTCGGCACTTGGCTCTAAGATGGGCGCTAGATAATGTAGTAAATTTTTAAACATAGCCCCCATGATTAATGGCTTGTTGTTGTCGACCATTTGTACGGCATGAGAGTTACTATGGAACGCGAGCGTGGCTCGTTTGTCGCCATCACTAAATCGCAGGGCAAAAGTCCAGTTTTGAATATTCTCCGGCGGAGACTCTTCCCAGAGATACGTATGATCCACAATAAACATGTGACGTGCGTGGATAAGCCCTTTGCGTAAAGAGATGTCCTCGACAGAAACAATATTTTGTTGAGCGCCGCCGATATTGAGCATGGAGCTTGGATTAGTTACATTCTCGGAATCAAGTTTAAGAAATTCGACTTTATTGGCGTGACGTAGGAGATTGGCGGATTCTACGCCCCAATAATCCAGCACGTCATTGCCTTCGGCAATGCGAAATTGCCAAGCAAAAATTGCCATGGCAAGCGCGGTTCCAAATATTACCAAAATTACATATTTGCCCTGAACCATGATTACCTTCTTAGTGACCTAATTGAGTGTGGACATATCCAAATGCAATCCCGGCGAGCAACCCTGCTGCGTGTGCCAAGTGACTGATGGCGCCAAAAAAACCACCTTCTGGGCTCACCAATCCGATGCCTAGCCAAATCATCATGAAGATGAAAACGAACGGAGGGATAATGATTCCCAAGTGCGGCTGCATTTTCATTTTGATCCAACCGAAGCCAATGATGCCATAGATGACTCCAGAGAATCCGACGACCTTGCTTCCACCGAGAGCAGTTAAACCAAAAACGCCATTGTCAGGAGCAATTGCTGGTAACAAAATGCTAATAACGCCAGTGAAGAGCACCAAGAGGACAAAATTACTAGCGCCGAACTGTCTTTCCATCCCTAAGCCAAGCGCGAAAAGCCAGTACATGTTGAAAAAGATGTGTAAGAAGCTCGATAGACTGGCGCCTGGTGCGTGAAGGAATATGGGCGTTACCATTCGCCACACCTGGCCGCGTTTGATGTCTTCGAGGCGTAGTGAGTTATAGGAATCGTTTAGCATTGTATCGACATGAGCCTTGGCTGTATCCGCTGGGATGCCTTCAGATTGTTGCTGATAGGCAATGCGTTCACGGTAAGATTCGTTCAAGGACGTCGTGCGGACCACGCCAAGTGATTCGTGAACAAAATTCCCATCGCTAGTTTGGAAGACTAGTGAGGCGCCGAATAATATGGAGCAGAGGAGAATAATTGACCGCGTGAGGCTTTTGGCAGACCGCGCATAATGCCGCTGCTGTTGGCGTTCAATTTTATTAGCTTCTTTTCGGCGTGCTCTTTGCTGCTTGTTTTTTTCTTCCTCAATCTTGTTAGCTTGGTTGAGTACGGTGACAAATTGAGGGTCATCAGGGTTGGCATTAAATGTTGCCGCGAGTTTCTGTGCCGCGAGAAGTTGATCTTCATCGAGAACCCATATTTCCCATTCTTCGCCAGTTTGCTTGCATCGCGCATCGATTTGATTGACGACTAACCAAGCATGTAGTTTCTGAGCTAAGAGTGGTTCAGCAGAGTAGGAAATTAATTTTCGCATGAGAATATAGTGCCTGCGGTAGCGATTGGCGTTGTTAAATTAATTAAGAGCGGCTTCTACCAATTGGGATTCGATGCCATCGATTATTTTTACATGCCCCATGGCATCCGGCAAAATGAAACGTAATTTACCGTGCTCGGTTTTTTTGTCATGTTGCATGGCCTCAATAAGTGCTTTCCGGTTTAGCTCATCGGGTACGTTGGTGGGCAGTCCGAATGTAGTGAGTAATTGCAATTGTCGCTGGGTGATGCTGGCGTCAATCATTTCTAGGCTTTCAGCTAGACGCGATGCACAGAGCATGCCGATGGAGACCGCTTCGCCGTGTAAAAATTGCCCGTACCCAGTACATGACTCAAGAGCGTGGCAAAATGTGTGGCCGTAATTTAAAATTGCACGGCGCCCAGTTGTTTCGCGTTCATCCTCAGTGACGACCTCGGCTTTAAGCTGGCAACAGCGAGCAATAATATCACGCATTAATTTGGGGTCCCGAGCTAGTATTAGATCGGTATGTGTTTCAAGCTCCTCAAAAAATGCGACATCTTGAATGACACCATATTTCACGACTTCAGCTAATCCCGCGCGGAAATCCCGCTCCGGTAAGCTTTGCAGAACATTGACATCGATGAGCACTCCTTGGGGCTGCCAAAATGCACCAACCATGTTTTTGGCACCTGGTAAATTAATTCCGACTTTTCCACCGACGCTGCTATCAACGGTTGCTAAGAGCGTCGTAGGAATTTGTAGAAAACGAATACCCCGCCCATAGGTAGCGGCAGCGAATCCGGCAAGGTCGCCAACGACGCCACCACCGAGTGCTAAAACTAATGACTTGCGATCCGCTTGTAGTGCCAACATTTGGTTCAAAATCTCATCGAGCATAGGGATGGATTTACTTGCTTCGCCAGCAGGAATGGTAATAATGTCGATCCGAGTGTCGACAGTTGAAAGTGTTCTTAGGACGGTTTCACCATATAGTTGGCGAACATTGGAATCGGTTATGACGATGGTTTGTGAAATATCGCCGATCGATTCTACCCAGCTTCCGATGTTAGCGAGGTTGTCCGAGCCAATGCGGATTTCATAGCTACGTTCAGCCAGGGCAACAAATACGGTAGTGGATTCAACGGACACAGAATCAGCCTTTCTCGCAACTGTAGAGTCAGCTCGTATTAGGAGCTTACTCTTTGTAAATCTTCTTGCGTCACGGTGATTTGGCGACAGAAACCAGTGAAGGTGCGGACATATGCTAAGTCACTACACTGTTCGGCATCGGCGTGCAGTGCAGTTGCGATGGACGCCTTTTCTTCCGCTTCCAAATGATCGTATTCATCGCCCCAAATAGTAGTTTCTTCGAGTACTAGTGCTTCGCGATAAGCGTCAAATTTGTCGGCCATGGGCCCCATTGCTCCTCTAAGCTAAGTCCATAAAGCAGTGTCGATTGCCCGATGATTATAAAACGTCAGTAGTAAAGTGTTACTAGCGATTTGTTCACCGTAGCAGCATAGGGTCATATTATACAGCCCCAATGGATTTCTTACGACCAGCCATTTAGGGGTTTGGCGACCTTAACGATTACAGGGATTGTCGGTATTAAGTTATCTCTAACCACAGAGCATTTTTGAAAGGTTCCGACCGTATCGATTATACGGGCGAGGTTTTTGATTCCTAAGCAATGTCGCCGATTCCACGCTAGCAGTGGTAAGGAATATACCGATTTTTATTCTTGCAGTAATAATATCAAAAAATCTGACTTGCTTTATGAATCAATGATCGGTACGAACAATGAAGATAGTTAAAAATCTAGTAGCAATCCTTTTTGTCTTGGTTATTTGTGATCTTGGTGCTGAGGTTTTGGGGCAACAATCACAGGGGGAGCCGAGTTTATTTAACCCCGATGAACGACCTTTACGGTCCATACATCCGTTATCATCTCAGGCAGTGGTGCCGCCAGTTAGACAAGAATATACCCTTATAGGAAACACGGATCGCTTTCATCGTCCGAATCGGTCAAGTCGAATATCTTCGCGGACTACGAACCTAGTTCCATTTAAGGCCCTGCCTAAGTCATTGAATTTACAAGTAAGGGGCTTGGTAATGATGCGCGACAATGCTGCGAATCAAGCTTTAACGAGCA
>Ga0315332_10002208_pt1 | contig 10825 bp, 9 predicted proteins | sample M110034915metaG_FD_203455 | JGI IMG/M metagenome (GOLD analysis project Ga0315332, IMG submission 203455) | Ammonia-oxidizing marine archaeal communities from Monterey Bay, California, United States - M1 100m 34915 | ecosystem: Environmental > Aquatic > Marine > Intertidal zone | place: USA... | reverse complement strand
AACACGAAGAAACAACAAGTTAGGATTGCTTTTTTCATTTTTTGATAAACCTATATAATACGTCCAATTTGAATCCGTAAAAGTAAATAAAAATTATTAGCTATTATAAAATAGCCGTAACAGGCACCATCATTGGTCTGTGCCCAGATAATGAATTTGAATCAAGTTTTCATAATTGAACTGAAATGCACTAAATTTGCTTTTCATGGTTCCTTCAATTTTTCGAAATCCAACATTCCTTATAGGGGCATTGGTCGTAGCATTAATAGTTACGTATTCAAATCATTTTAACAATTCATTTCATTTCGATGATTCGCATACGGTTGTCAACAACAATTATATTCGATCATTAAGTAATTTGCCAATCTTTTTTTCAGAAACTAATACGATTAGTTCGCTCCCGAAAAACCAAACGTATAGGCCTCTATTCACTAGCAGCATTGCGCTAGACTATTGGCTTGGTGGCAAACAAATGAAGAGCCTTCCATTTCATGTTTCAATGTTTTTGTTTTTTGCTGTACAGTGCTGTGTAATGTATTATTTATTTCGTGAAATTGTTGTTACTGTTCGGGCAGAGTCCCCAAACTGGTTTGCTATTATTCCAACGGCTTGGTATGCCCTTCACCCGGTTAATGCAGAAACAATTAATTACATCACCTCTAGATCAGACTCTTACTCCACCTTATTTATTGTAATTGCATTATTATTCTACATAAAAAAGAAAAAATTACGGAAGTACGGCCTCTATTTAATTCCTGTTGGTATTGCCTGTCTCTTTAAACAAACGGGTATAATGTTCGCTCCGATTTTGTTTGTATACATTTTTTTATTTGAAGCCCTGCCTCAAGAAGTCGATTTCAAAAATGCTTATTACTCAATTATAAAGACTTTGCGATTGACTCTTGCTGCGTTCCTCTTTTCAGGGGCGATGTACTTATTACAAGACCTAATGACTCCCAGCACTTTTGTTCCTGGGGCACATTCGGTTGCTCATTATTTAATAACTCAACCTTATGTTATATTGCGCTATTTTACAATCCTATTTTTCCCGTTCGACCTTTCAGCAGATACTGACTGGGGGCTGCTTAGAACTGTGCTAGATGATAAATTTGTTTTAGGGCTAACATTTCTCGCGGCAACTGTATGCCTAATTTGCAAATTTGCAATCAAAACAAAGTATAGGCCCGTTTCATTTGGTTTGGCCTGGTTTTTAATTGCACTGGTGCCTACATCAAGTGTCATTCCTTTGTCGGAAGTAACTAACGACCACCGGGTATTTTTTCCTTTTGTTGGGCTTGTTTTTGCTGTTGCTTATTGGGTTTGGATACAAATAGAAAATCACCCTTCGCTGTTTTTAAACTCAATGCATAAAAAAGTGGTAATATTCGCTTCAGTAATTTTGATTCTTTCAGCATTCGCCTACGGAACGCACCAAAGGAATATTACTTGGAATAGTGAGAAATCGCTATGGAAAGATGTTACGGAAAAGAGTCCTAAAAACGGAAGGGGTCTCATGAACTATGGTTTAGCTCTGTTAAGGGACGGCGATTATGCCCAAGCCGAACAATACTTTAACCTAGCATACAATTATCTGCCGTACTACTCTTATCTCCAAATTAATTTGGGAGTTGTGAAATCATCAACTAACCGATTGGCAGAAGCAGAAGATCATTTTAAAATGGCTATTCGGTTTGATGCAAAAAACCCAGAAAGTCACTATTTTTATGGTAAGTTTCTTTTTGAGCAACAGGAATTTGATGCTGCAATGATAAGTCTCGAAGCTTGTTCGAAATTATCGCCAGGTCATGTTGGTTCAAATGTGTTATTAATGAAACTCTATTATTCTCGTAAAGATTGGGATAATTTACGCAGAATATGTGTGTCTATTTTAAATATCTTACCCGAAGACCAAACTGCCTTGTTTTATTTTAATCAACTAGGCAATTACAAAACCCCAATTGAGTTGGCGCTGATCCAACTCGAAAATGAGCAGACTATTAAAAATTATGCCGCTCTAAGCTTCGCATATTATAATGATAGGCAATATCAGAACTGCATTGGGGTTTGCTATGAGATTTTGTCAATCGATTCATTAAATCCTCATGCTTACAATACCATTTGCTCTTCTTACAATCAGTTAAAATTATGGGATAAAGCTATTGCTGCGTGTAATAAGGCTGTCAATTTGAAGTCCGATTTTCAACTCGCTAAAAACAACTTAAGTTGGGCAGAGGTGCAAAAAGAATCTGAAAATGAATAGTTTCAAGAAAATTCTCAATAACCGCTTCTTCTTTCCTGTTCTTGTGATTTTATGGGGAATTGTAAGTGTCTTGTTTTTCGAAAAACTTCCTGCAAATAACGGTTTGGGTTGGGATGGATACCGGTACGCCCTTATTGTCCAAGAGCTTTTACTTAGTTCAGCTGTAGATAATTACACTGTTCTTCGCATATTTCCGCCTAGTCTTGTTCACTCGATTTTGAAACTATTATACGTTGAGCCTTCAGCTGCTCACATAATAAATTCTTTTCATGTATTAAACACATTGTCTATTGCCGTTGCGGCCTTCTTTTTTAAAAAATGTTTAGCTCAATTTTCAATTTCTCCTGAAAATCAACTAATCGCGTTTGTCCTGCTGCTTTTCAATTATGCGATAGCAAACTTTACATATTATTACCCCGTAATGACGGACTCAGTGGCGTTTTGCGTAAGCGCTATAATGCTCTATTGTTATTTAAGGAAGCAGACCTTGAACTTGTTTCTATTAACAATTATTGGTGCATTTACGTGGCCGTCACTTTTGTTACAAGGTGTCTTGTTGATCCTGTTTCCGTACGAAAACAATTACCCAGTTAAGACCTTCAATTCAAGAATACGCTTTGGTTTTTCTCTCTTTTCTTGTGTTTACCTCTTTGTGTTGATTGCTTATTTCGTTTTTTACTCTGGGCAAGACAACGAAGTATATGGGGTTCCAAAAATCGACCAAAATCTAATATTCACAAGTGCAATAGGTATTCTATTATTGTTCTATTTTCTACCTCAGTTACTTTTCAATAAAGCGTTCTATTACCCTGTTTCTTGGTTCACTAAGAGAACGCTAATTTCATTAGTTACATGTGCCGTGATCGTAGTAATAATTTTTGTTGCTAAAGACTGGTTAAACTATTCTAATCGGCAATCACATTATTACAACTTACAGCACCAGCTTACTACGTCAATGGTTTTTGGGATGGCCAAACCTCTGATTTCTGTGGTGAGTCACTCAACGTATTTTGGTTCGTTATTTGTTCTACTAATTGTTTTATGGAACCCCTTTACAAAGGAAGTTCATGCGCTTGGTAAAGGGTGGGCTTTCTTTCTCTTCATTAATTTATTTCTTTTTGGACTTAAAACTGAATCCAGGGCAATAATTAATGTTGTTCCTTGGCTGGTGTTTGGTTTAACAATTGTTCTTAATCAGAAACCCCGAAATAAGTGGTTTTCCCTCGCCATTGTTTGCTTTAACATTTTAAGTACAAAAATGTGGCTAAGTGTTAACTATGGAAGCGCAAATGGCGGATTGGATAATCGTGGTGCGGCTTTGTTCCCTGATCAAGGGTTTTTTCTAAATTTCGGGAATCGAATGTCGGAAAAGATGTGGCTAATTCAACTTGGGTTAACAATTGCATTTGGGATAATAATTTACTTTTTAATAAAAACAAATGAATATGGAAAACCGAGAAAACTCTGATAAAGTAATAACTGCTTGCTTATTTATTATTATCCTGTTACCCGTTGTTTTCCTGATAAAACAGCGTATTGAACAAGCACCAAAAATTGAAGTAACCCAAGCTGAAAAGCAAAACCCAAATAAAACCGCTGCTTTTAACGCGTGCTTAAATCAGGGGTTAGAGTACTACTATGCGAAAGAATATGAAAAGTCCATTGAATCTACGAAAAAGGCGATAGCTTTAAATCCAAAAAATAGCAGCGCGTACAACAACCTATGCTCTGCTTACAACGAATTATATATGTGGGAAAAGGCAATTGAAGCCTGCTCGCTTGCCTTAAAAATAGATTCGAATTTTACTCTTGCCAAAAACAACTTAAACTGGGCAAAAAACAATTTAAATCAATAAGCGTCGAAATCGAAGTTAGTAAATTCAACCCGGGCCGGGTCTAGAGTCCTTCCCTTGCCTATTAAATCTTTAAAAATAAAGTTAAGTGGTGATGGTCGCAACCAGTTTGGAATATTGAAATAAATTACTCGATTCCACTGTCTTGACTCATCTATTCCTATCCATAAATTTAATCTACTTGCGTTGGGCTCGTTTTGAACCTCTCTTTTTAGTTGCGGACCCAGGTATGCTTTAACTCCTCTTGTTTTCGTTGGTGAGTATACATCCTTGTTCTCTGAAAAATAATTCGATACGGGCTTATTGTACCTCCACTGTTTTTTTTCCAGGGATCTAACTGGCTGAAAATAAAAGACCTGCTTTTCTTGCTGCTCCGGAATTTGACCAACTCCAATCATCGCACGCAGCTGGGACACGATTTGAAATCCAAGTTTTGCTCTAAATACATGGATACTACTGGCATTTGCCACCCCAACTACAAACGAAAATCCTTGCTCTTTCGCGAATTCATAAGTCTTTTTGGCAAGAATTGTAAATATTCCTTTTCCAGAATAATCTGGGTGTGTTGCCGTGTTTAAAGATAACAATCCCATTTCTTCCTTTCCTTGTATGTATACATTAATCGGAATAGTCGCATAATGACCTATAATTTTATTACTATCATACGCATTAAACCCAACTACCTCCCCATCAGGATTATCAACATAAAGCCAGCGTAAATTTTCGTAACTCCAGTTTTTTTTGAAAACTTCTTCCAGCAAAACACGGCACTCATCTAGTCCTTGTTTGGTTGTCTGTATGTTTTTGATTTCCATTAATTACAATGAATCTATGTACTGCTTGTAGGGAATGATGTTTAGTTCAAATTTTTTTACAAGCTTGGAAATACGGCTAAGTGCGTTCTTTCGGTTATAGTATAATAAAAAGTTATAAAACTTATTATCGTTAATGTACGGGTGCATGAAGGGTTCTTGTTCTGTATCAATGTCGTAAGGATGAATATAACTTGTAACGGCCGTTCTTCTAATCGCTTTTTTAAAGAAATAATCAATAAGCGGATACGGCAACGCCCTTAAATATACTCCTCCTGCAAAGGGAACATTTAATATTGATGTCCCTGATAGGGTAATTGGCACTTCAGTTATCGCGCCCACTTTTTTTGGTAAATCTCCAAATCCGGGCCATCCAAACAATGGGTTTCTTGCGGGTAACACCGAACTCGAATAGGTTAGGTTAAATTCTTCTAGTATGGGATACACCCATGACACTTCCTCCGTTAAAGAAAATGTTGGGGCCCGATACCCATAAATATTATTTACTCCAGCTTTTTTTAGGGCATTTATATTCGCTTCCAGGTCTGATCTAAAATCCTCTTGATTTTGAGTTGAAACGGGTAAGTGTTTGTCAGAATGGCACCCTAATTCATGTCCTTCATCTCGGATTAACTTTATTAAGTCGGGATATTTTCTAGCCAAACTCCCTACGACAAAAAACGTGGCAAATGACTTTTTTTCCTTTAAAAAGTCAAGATATTTTTTTGTTAATTCAGGGACTTTCGGAGTATACATCATTCCGTTTGGAACCATATCTCGCACATCTTCTAAATCTACACTAAAAAGAAAATGCGGACTAACTTTACTTATCAAAGCGAGTTTTTTCTAATCAAGGAAAGTTGCTCTGCGAGAAGGCCTAAAAAGAAAAACAACACTCCGGTAGTTAAAGAAAACATTGCTGCAACACTTAGCCCTTCTCCGGCGACAAGAAAAGGAAGCCCCCAGCTAATGCCAAAAGCAACACAGAAAAAAGCTACAGGGAAAAAAATTTTCATTGGATTAAACAGCACTACAATATTTAATATCTCTCCTATAGTTTCAATCGCTGTTCTGGTTGAAATCGTGCTTTTTCCTCCCGTTCTTTCCTTTACCGTTATTGGTTCCTCAATCACTAAATGATTTTGATTAATAAAAACTAATGCAATAACATCGCTATAAGCCATAGAGTTTGGGCATAGTTTCAGGTACATTTTTGCTAGCTCAGTATCGTAAATTTTCATTCCGGAATTAAGGTCAGTAATGTTTATCTTCATCAACATTCGGGCAAAAAGCCGAATAATGCTTTTTCCAACCTTTCTATAGACGTTTTCTTTCGTGTCTTTTCTGCCTCCTACAACCATATCGGCATCTTTACTTACAATGACCGAATGAAGTTGTTCTATGTCGCTAAGACTATGTTGACCATCTGCATCAATCGTTATGCAATACTTTGTCTTAGCGGCTAGAATCCCTGTTTTTATTGCTCCTCCATAGCCTTTATTAACCTTGTGGCGAATAAAGTTAATTTTCGTCTTTGAATATTCTTTTGCTAAAATTTCCTTCGTTTCATCAGTTGAAGCATCATCAACAATTATTACAGCGTAATTATTCTTATGGGTAAAAGCTATTAACTCATCGATTAATTTTGGCAAAGATGCCGCCTCATTAAAGGAAGGTACAATTATCGTTAATGAAGTTTGCAAAACATGGAGGAATTAAACTCTAATGCCAATAACAAGGATGTCATCTACCTGTTCGAGCTCGCCTCTCCATGATTCAATGGTTGTGTCGAGAAGCTCTTTTTGCTCATACATTTCTTTGTCCTGCATGCCTATAAGTAGTTCTCTAAAGTTCTTATACCTATATTTCTTCCCTTTTTCACCCCCAAATTGATCTGCGTACCCGTCAGAAAAAACATAAACCGTATCTCCGGACCCTAATTTTACCGTGTGATTTTGGAAATTTTGTATGCCACCAATAAAGGGGCCAATTGGAAACTTGTCTCCTTTTATTTGTTCGATTTCTTGCGAGCCAGAACGAATTATATATAGCGGATTATACGCGCCCGCAAACTGAATTGTTCTTGTTTTGTAATCCACAACACACATAGCCGCGTCCATGCCGTCTTTAACATCAGACTCTTCATCTCCTTGGCTAAAAGTGTTTATGACGCCACGATTTAGGCCGTCAAGAATTGCCGCTGCAGTATACTCCTTTGCTTCACTCATCGCTTCGTGCAGTTTATTATAGCCAACCACGGTCATCAAAGCCCCTGGAACTCCATGCCCCGTGCAATCAACCGCTGCCACTGCTGTTTTTCCCTCTTTATCTTCTACCCAATAAAAGTCTCCAGAAACTATGTCTTTGGGTTTAAATAAAATAAAAGAGTTCGGGAGCACTTTGTTTATGTATTTCCTTGGGGGTAAAATTGCATTTTGTATCCTCTGTGCGTATTTAATGCTATCTGTTACTTCGGTAAGCAGCTCCTCAATTTCCTTTTTCTGCCGCATTACTTCTTCCGTGCGCTCTCTGACCTTTTGCTCCAAATTACTGGTAAGGCCATGCAAATCTTTCCTCATGGTTAACAACGAATGCCCCAATTCATCACTTTCACTAAGCGGTTGGTATTCTGTTTCAAAATTTCCCGCCCCAATTTCGTTGGAAAACTCCGTCGTCCTCTTAAATCCAGCTACTAAATCATTAAATGCAACTGCCATGTCTCCAATTTCATCACTTCTTGGCTTCATTTTCTCTTCTGGAATAATTCCTTTACCTAATAATAAAATCAATTTCTTAAATTTTTGAACGGGCTTAACAATCGTTCTAATGGTAAGAAAGGCAATAATAATTCCGCCAAGGAAAAGTGCAATACCAACATTGTTAACCAAGAAACCAAGTAAATTAAAACTTTGTAGCATGTCATCATTTCCTGCTTTCGTCTTTTGACGTTGACTTAAAATCAATTTGTCAAGATGTGAAATTACACGACTTGCTTGATAAGGAATATCACCGCCCTCACCTATCATAAAATTAATTACAAATTGAATAGATGGCTCATCATAATCTTCAAATTTCGCTAACTCTGTCATGACCTTATTATAATAGTCAAATAACTCCGCTATTTCTGGAAAAAGAGTGTCCTTTGCTAAACTAACTTCGTCTGAAGACCAATCTTTTGATAGTTTTTCAATACCTTCCTTAAGTATTGGGTAGCGCTCGCGAATAAGTGTTCTAAGTTTTTCTTTTTCAGGATGTTCGTTTGCTGTTTGTACGTTCGCCCAATTCGTAATAAGCATTTGTGATTCAAGTATTTGAATCTTTAAATTCTGTAGTTCATCTACCGAGGGAGATAATGTGACTGTATTATGCTTGTTGATTTTCTTACTAGAATCTAAAGTGAGTCTCGTGGTCAAGAAAATTGTAATCGTGCAAAACAAAAGTAGCCCGAATCCTAGGCCAATCTTTTTTCCTATTGAAAACTTAAAATTCATTTAATTCCTGAGCAATAATTTATTTTACTATAATTTTCAATCAGTTCCTTTATTTTATTTTGAACATTGTTAAACTCGTCAGTTCCCTCTTGCAAACCACTAACCCTCTTTAGTAGCTCTCTGTATTCTCCGATTTTTTCAATGCCCTCTAACTCCATTTGTATCTGTTGTGATTTTTCCATTTCATTTAGACTAAAATATATTCCAGACAACATAATCAACGTCTCCTTCCTGCAAGGATTTAATAAGTAAGCTCTCTCTGCATAAGGCAAAGCCCTTTGAAACAATACAACCACTTCGTCTTGAATTAACGTGAGCGTAATTAAATCTAAATCATAATCCAAGTTCTTGATAATATTAACTCCTTCGTTATAGTAGAGAATCGCTAAGTTATAATTGGCACTTAGGTTATTTGAATCAACTCCTAAAACAAGTTTATATGCGTCTTCTGTTTTTTCGTAAAACGATGTGTTTTTCTCCCGGTCTCTCTCGTAAAGTTGATTATAAACTTGTCCTAAAACCAAAAAAAACTGCATTTCTAGCGATCTAAAATCATGGTTTGGGTCAATTAAAAGCATCGTTTGCTTATGCTTTTCAAAATTAATTATTGCAAGTTCGTATCTTTCTGGATTCTCCGTTAAAGCATTTGCTGCATCATTGTAATAAGTAGATGCTAAATATTTAACACTCTTATAGGCTGTTTCAAATAGTTCACTTTTTTTATCTAATTCTAAAAATATTTTGAAAGATTCTACGGAAACATCTCTTGCGCTAGAGTTCTTGTTCGATTTTTCAGTGCTATTATAAACTTTTTTATAGATAAACCCTCTGTAGTACCATGTAGAAGAAGAGTCTTTTGTTTCTTCGTGAACTGCCGCCGAATCAATAAATCCCTTAGCTGTTTCTAAGTCTTCCGCTTGAAGGGCTTTTAACGCCTGCCGAACCGTGGCCTGCTGAGCTGATGTCGTAAGACACGTTGCTATGAAAAGCAACGTCATCACAACCTTAGTTGTAATCTTACTCATTGATATGTTGTTTTCGACTTCCATCAATCAACAACAATTGCCAATGACAGCAGAGCAGCGCCAACAGTCATTTTTCGTGTTTCTATATTTCCTTTACTAATCTCGAATTTTTGTCGATTTGCAACAACCTTAAACGAAATTCCCGCGCCTTTGGCCGCCAATCCGTCCCGTTCCGTTATTACTAGGGTGCTTCTGCCTTTTGTTTTTTGAAGTGCTGCTGCCAAATCTCCTGAATTATTCGAAGACACATATAATATGTGACATTCGGAAAGATCACTCATCGAGCCAAACTTTTTGACTTCAATTGTTTGATTAACGGCTTTTTTTGTCGCCGCTACCTTATTGAGCTCTTCGGTTATCGATGTTTCTCCAAGAAGTCCAATAACAAAATTGCCTTGTTTATATTCTTCTGGCCAAGCAATATAGCGAGTAAAATTGTAAACGAACACGGCCTTCATCTTTGCGTTCGTATCAAAGTTTTGCTTTGTTTCAGTCTTATACGAAGTGCCCGTACTAGTTAACAGCACAATGAGTATAATTGATATAATACCGAGTCTTTTCATTTATTTCAGCAACGCAGATAAACGGATGGCAACAAATTTTGTTACAAAACATTTAACAGCGCAAGATATAATTTTTTACAACAACAATGCGAATTTTTAATCAAGTAAATCCCCGTTAGCCAAAACTGTACCAAAGAGATTATTTTGGCATTACCCCTCTTTGAAATAAATCGGTCTCGTTGGTCGAGCTTCTTCTCTTTTGCTGCTTTTTCTTTTCTCTTGGGCTTATCGTAAAATCATCTTTACTCCTCTGGTTTTTCTGTTTGGGTCCTTCCTTTTTTGACTTTTTGAAAATGCTCCCTTGGGCACCATTTGCATGCCTTTTTAATTTTAACAATTTAATCCTAGAAGCTCCTGAACTAAATGCGTCTGCGTCAACAATAAATTGACTATCAGTCAGAGATGTAGAAAACGAATCAGACATCCACCCTTTTTGCCCTTTTTTTCCTTTTAATCGAGTATTTTTCACTTTAGAAGCAAAGGCGTCTGCATCAGTAACTATTCCCACCATTTTAACCGGAGAAGTGAATCCATCGCCAAGACCATCGTCACCTTTTTTAAGCTTTTTTGACTTTTTGACTTTAGTTGAAAAAGCGTCCTTGCCAAGTCCCGTATTAACTTTTGTTACTTTTGATGAAAATGAATCTGACAGACCATCACCTTTAGTTTTTTTGGACTTTGAGACCTTCTTTCCAAAAGAATCACCATCTGTAACGTATTTTGGCTTATAAAACTTGCTCGAAAATGAATCTGACAGGCCATCACCTTGAGTTTTTTTTGTCTTCCTAATCTTTTTTCCAAAAGCATCGCTGTCGGTTGAA
>Ga0315332_10002207_pt1 | contig 10825 bp, 7 predicted proteins | sample M110034915metaG_FD_203455 | JGI IMG/M metagenome (GOLD analysis project Ga0315332, IMG submission 203455) | Ammonia-oxidizing marine archaeal communities from Monterey Bay, California, United States - M1 100m 34915 | ecosystem: Environmental > Aquatic > Marine > Intertidal zone | place: USA... | reverse complement strand
CTGCCGTTACTACAGTCGCCAGCGCCTTTCTACTCAACACGGCAGTAGTCGCCATGATGATGCCCGTGGTTGTGTCTTGGTGCCGTCGCCGTGGAATCTCACCATCACGACTGTTGATGCCAATCAGCTACCTCGCCATTCTCGGCGGCATCTGCACACTCATAGGTACGAGCACAACATTAGTTGTCAACGGAGAGTTACAGCATTTAGCCAGCAACGGGATTTCACTTACCCGCGGGGTTGAGCCATTATCGATGTTCGAACTGACTGCGATCGGACTTCCCTGTGCTGTAATTGGGGTTGTTTACATGCTGACAATTATGCCTAAACTACTTCCTCAACGTACGGGAATCATCCAACAACTCGGACAACAACGTCGAGAATATCTTGTAGAAATGCACGTCGATGATGACTGCCCGTTAATCAATAAGAGTATTAAAGAAGCAGAACTGCGACACTTAGAAGGTTTGTTTTTAATTGAGATCGACCGCGACGACCACATCATTACTCCGGTTGCACCTGACAACATACTTCGCAGTGGCGACCAACTCGTCTTCACCGGCGCTATTGAAACAATCGTCGAGCTTGAACGATTCCCCGGACTCAGTCCTGCCACTGAAATTTCTCCGCAACAACATCCGCAACGGCATCTAACAGAAGTCGTACTGTCTCGCAAATCCCCCCTACTTTCTACAACCGTGCGAGCAGCGAGGTTTCGGCAACGTTACGATGCTGCCGTTGTCGCAATACACCGCGCGGGTGAGCGATTGACTGGTAAGGTCGGTGACACGACACTCGAAGCTGGTGATACATTACTACTCCAAACTGGAACTAACTTTTTACAAACGCATCAGCACAGCCCTGATTTCTATATGGTATCAAGTGTGCAAGGTTCCGAGCCTCGACAAACCAACAAAGCCAAGACCGCTTCACTACTATTAATCATACTGCTGCTATGGCTCGTTATCGCTAGCATCTTCAGCCCCGCCTGGTCCAACACGTCGCTACTAGGTTTAGCATCACCAGCAGTTGCTGCATTGACCATAGCCATACTGATGGTGCTTACTCGCTGTCTAAAAATGAGTGATGCGAGGTCCTCCATCAACTTGCAGATGTTAATTACTATTGGAGCGGCTCTTGGATTAGGCAAAGCACTCCAAGAAAGCGGTGCTGCCACTGAAATTGCCACAACCATTTTTACGTTTGCAGGAAACAACCCGTTGGTCATTCTCATCGCCCTCTACATTCTCACGGTCGTACTCACTGAAACCATTTCCAACAATGCCGTTGCTGCGATGCTCTTACCTTTGGCTATCGAAATAGCCGCCACCGGCGACTGGAATGCTCGACCGTTCATTTTTACGATCACCATTGCCGCTTCGCTCTCATTTGTCACTCCAATCGGGTACCAAACCAATCTCATGGTCATGGGCCCCGGCGGATACCGTGCGAACGATTATTTCCGTTGTGGTTTACCGCTGGCGATCCTCATGGGAATCTGCGCAACAACATTAATCCCTATCGTCGCCCAATTCTAAAAAACTTTGATGCACCCACACGACGGTCTGCAACTAGTTATTTTCAAAGGTCGCAAGCACACAGTACCAATAAAAAATGCTAAGCCGTGACTGCAATTTAGTCAGGACTTAGCAATTCTTATTGTTCAACTTGTCCCTCAGCGGTACGGACACAACAGTACCGCATGTGGACAATTACCTATTTGATAACGCTGTTGCGAGTTCGGTTGGAGTAATTTTTCCATCGCCATTAGAATCCGCCGAAGCCTTGATCATTGAACTCTTCTGCGTACTTACTTCTACTTCACCACCGTCAAGCATTCCGTTCTTATTCTCATCATATTTATTTATTTGCGAAACAGCGAATCTGATGTACTTTTCATCTGGAGCACTCGTCGTAGCAGGAGCGCCTTTAGAACTATTCGAACTGTCCTTGCTATTACTACCGCTACGCGATTGACCTGTAGATGATCGAGGCGAAGACACACCTCGCACGAATCCACTTTTCGTTGTATCCAAAGCTTCGCCAGGCGTAATCACTCCGTCACGGTTTACATCGTATGCGTAATATTCAGCCAGCGTTTTTGCGTCCCATTTCCCTGTAAATTCAGACATTGCAATTTGCCCATCGCTGTTTTTGTCAGAAGTCACATACCAGCCGGGCAAACCCTCGGGTAGACCTTCTTGGGGTAGCTTAAATCGATAACTACCACTGCCGACATAATCTGCGCCACCGCCGCCGCCATCAGCATCCTGCGAGCTGCCTCCACTTCCGCCACGCGACGATGATGAATCCCCGCCTCGACCTCCACCTTGGCTAAACCGACTCGTCATCCACTTACTTAATTCATCCTTAGTAATTTTACCGTCTTTGTTCGTGTCCGCTGCAGAAGGATCCGTACGGAAGTTTTTATATTCGGACTTTTCAATGACACCACTTTTGTTGGCATCATATCGTTCCATTATGCTTCCGGCAAATTGAGCCATTCGATCCGCTCCAGAACTGCCACCACCACCAAATCGACTACTGCCACCACTAGAACGACTACTGCCACCACTAGAACGGCTATCGGCGCTACGATCCTGCGAACCACCACTGTTACCGCCCGAACTACCACTACTTTGAGCTTGGCGTTGAGCTTCGCTGGTCCGACGCAGTGAATAACGAACGGCTAGTTCACTACGAGTCAGTTTTCCGTCACCGTTGCGATCCTGTTTCGATGGATCATCGCGCCACCGACCATTTCTGATTTCATCAGCCTCTAAGATACCATTGCGATTACGGTCATAACGTTTAATTGTTTGTTCAGCTTCGGTGAAATCTTCTTCTTTCACAGGCACGTTTAAGTATTCAGCCTTCGCACCAAATCCAGGCACCGGAATCACATCTTCAACTACATCAAATCCAGGAACAAGTGAATCTAAAGCAGCTTCTGCTGGTAACGGATTACCTTGCATATCTTTTGGACCACTAGATCCACGAGAACTAGATCCACGAGAACTAGATCCACGAGAACTGTCGCCCTGCCCACCCTGCATTTGTTGGATTTTTTCACCCAATGTACTTAAACGAATCGGTCGATTCATATCAATTCCACCGACGTCACGGGCAATGCGTTCAATAAAAGGCCGGGCTCGACCTTGTTCATCTGGCTCAAGCATACCGTTACCGTTGGCGTCAAGCCGCTGCAGGAACCCCAAAGGACCACCGGCTGGCTGAGCACACAGCATCTCAGTACCCAAAATTCCACTGAATAAAATTAACAATACAACAACTGTTGATTTTTTAGACATCGTAATACTCTAGTACGAATTAAAATTAAAAAGAAGTGACTCTTAAAGCCTACCGCATAAAAACGCCAATAACGAAACAACCACACTGTTTCTTTTCATTCTTTGTATTCTATCTGGTGTATACACGCAAATTAGTGATGAAGTTTCAAGCATCTTAACTAATATTAGCTACCAGCTTACCTCCAAAACACCGCAAAAATTGATTTGTTTCGCATTCTACACCCACTTTTTCGCACCACCATCGCGTCCTACACTGCATAATTCGTCTAATATGCAGCACAAACTCTAATATCAAACTACACACTCCGCCCCTCTTTTTTACCAAAATAATCGTGACTTCTAAATATATATACTGCAGTTGCCAAAACGGCGCCCAGCACGTTCTAAAAGAAGAAATCTTGTCAGTTTGGCCAACTTTTCGACTCGCCTTTTCCCGTCCCGGATTTGTTACATTCAAAGTACCGAATGATTTCCCCGCCAACTCACTCCCCACACTCAATCTGAAATCAACATTCGCTCGCACCTCCGGCATTGGGCTCGGTAAAATCAGTAACATCGATCAAAACCAAATGGCGCAGCAGTTAGTTTCTGAGTTACCGCTTGAACACCTTCCGACATTTAAACATATTCATGTTTGGCAACGTGACCCCGTCCTACCTGGCAATCGTAATTTCGAACCAGGTCGCAATGAGTTAACGGACAAGATCGCATCTACAATTGCCCAACAACTTCTATCCACAAATCCAACTTCCACCACTGCCACTGTATCAATTGCCTCAGCAAATCGTATTGCTAAAGTGGACGAAGCAATACTAGACGTCGTCATCGTCGAGCCTAATGAATGGTGGTTTGGTTGGCATCAAGCTACCACGACCGCATCCCGTTGGCCGGGCGGCATCTACAGCATCCGCTTGCCAGAGCATGCTGTCAGTCGTGCATACCTTAAAATGGCGGAAGCCCTACAATGGGCTCGATTGCCAATCGCAGAGAAAGATATGGTGGCCGAGATCGGCAGTGCCCCAGGGGGTTCTTCCCAAATGCTGTTAGAAAACAATTTCCAAGTCATCGGAATTGACCCCGCTCAAATGCATACTCGTGTATTGGAACACCCAAAATTTACGCACGTGCGAAAAAAAGTAGCTGAGATGCGGCGGTCGGAATTCAAGAACATTAAGTGGATAATGTCCGATGCAAATGCCACGCCTAATTATACACTCGACAGTGTCGAACATATCGTGAATCGAGACAACGTTAACATTCGCGGAATGCTCCTTACATTGAAGCTCACCAAATGGGAACTTGTTAAAGAACTTCCTCAGTATCTCGATCGCATTCGCAGTTGGGGATATCAATATATCCGCACTCGTCAACTTGCATTTAATCGTCGTGAAATCTGTGTCGCTATTATGAAAAGCCGCGCAATCCGCCGAATAAAACGTCGCCGTAAAACATAACGGAAACAGAATCGGCGACAGGCATACTCCTTGCGACAACCCGTAAGAATATCTTTATATTGACGGATATCTCTTCTTACGCCTTAGTGCTAATTCATAGCTGCAACCTTTAAGATGCTGCACGACTGGACACCAAGCACGTTCTGGCCAATGAACCGCTATCACGTCGATACGCAAGTCAATATGCTGCAAGTGCTGTCGCTTAATGTAATCAATACCAGCTACCTGTAATCGCCTTAGCTTCACTGCTCCTACACTCGCTTCAGGGCGGCGATAATCAATCCGTCGCAAAGCCTTTACCTCAACCACAACGACTTCCGAAGGGAAACACACATGGTCAACCATCACCAAATCCATTTCACCCAATCCATAATCAACTCGGTAACCGAGTACCGAATACCCACGCCGCTGTAAGAACCGAGCCGCTAATTTTTCTGCCAATAGACCTAGTCGATACGAGTCACTCTTCTTTTGACGACCTAAGAAAACAAGGGGCAAACACGTAAGTAAACTGCGACTCAGCCATGCCATCAACCCCGTCGCTATGCCCCATAAAATATTGGCCGCTATAACACCTAAAGAACGTCTGTCCATAAAAAACACTCCGTGCTGCTTGGGCACCGAGTGTCTGCAACTGAGGCATGGTTACCTCAGTTTCAACTTACATCATTCGCTGAGGTAAAACTAGCCTTTAACTGCAACTCGGCGACGCTCTTTTAGACGAACCGCTTTACCAACGCGGTCACGCAAGTAATAAAGCTTAGCACGGCGAACTTGACTGCGACGAGTCACTTCGACTTTGGCGATCCGTGGCGAATGAACTGGGAATTTACGTTCCACTCCCTGACCAGCTACAATTCGGCGAACCGCAAACATCTCGCGAGATCCACCGCCACTACGACCAAGGACAACTCCACTGAAAACTTGAATGCGCTCTTTTTCGCCTTCAAGAATTCGAACGTGCACATCGACTGTGTCACCAACCTCAAATTGAGGTGCTTCTTCGTTTATACTGGACTGTTCAACTAAGTCCATGATCTTTTGGTTCATCTCTTCGTCCCTCTTTTAAACTATGGTCGCCCACTTCCCACAAGGGGAAGCATGATTTTGTCTGTCACTGTAATGTCATTCTCTAAGCAGTTTTTAAAGCAAATCTTCTCGCCGTTCACGAGTTCGCTGTAAACTCTGCTCCTGACGCCACTGAGCAATCTCTCCGTGGTCGCCACTTAGTAAAACCTCCGGCACTGTGTGACCACGAAAATCTCGAGGTCGAGTATAATGTGGGAACTCAAGTAACCGATTACCCGTTGAAAACGAATCATCTTGGCTGCTCTGCTCGTCACCCAACACTCCCGGCACAAGCCGTATCATGGAGTCGATCAGTGCCATCGCACCAACTTCACCACCGTTTAATATGTAGTCCCCTATGGATATTTCCAGTGGGTTCAATATATCAACAACTCGCTGGTCAAATCCCTCATAACGGCCACACAATAGTATATGCCGAGGGTGTTGCACCAACTCTTCTACTAACCTCTGGTTTAACGGTTTGCCCGTCGGTGTCAGCATAATCAAATTACTAGGGATTTCCCCGGTTTTTTGAACCGCTTCAACACACTTAACCACCGGTTCGACCTGCATCACCATTCCAGGACCACCGCCGTATGGTCGATCATCCACTCGCTGATGCTTGTCTGTTGTCCAATCACGGATGTCATGCAAATCAATTTGCACTAATCCAACCTCAATTGCCTTACTTAACAAACTCTGACTAACGTAACCAGAGAAAATCTCTGGGAACAATGTAAGAATATCAAATTGCATGACAATCCCAACTTGCAGATTTCGCCACTAAAGATTAGTCATCAGACTCTTCATTGGCAGCTTCTTCTTCAGCCGGTGCAGCTTCTTCTTCAGCCGGTGCAGCTTCTTCTTCAGCCGGTGCAGCTTCTTCTTCAGCCGGTGCAGCTTCTTCTTCAGCCGGTGCGGCTTCTTCTTCAGCCGGTGCAGCTTCTTCTTCAGCCGGTGCAGCTTCTTCTTCAGCCGGTGCAGCTTCTTCTTCAGCCGGTGCGGCTTCTTCTTCAGCCGGTGCAGCTTCTTCTTCAGCCGGTGCAGCTTCTTCTTCAGCCGGTGTATCAACTACAGCATCATCCGCTGGCTCAGATGACTCATCCGCTGTAGCTTCTTCTACAGTCGGTTCAGGGTCTAAATCTGGCAGAGCTTCTGGTGGAGGTGCTGTTGGTTTATTTGTTTTCAAGCGTTCAAACGCTTCGGTTTGCGCTTCCAAGTGTGTTCCTTCCGGACCATATTTATTGATCAAGACTTGAACTTTCTCTGTTGGTTTCGCTCCAACGCTAAGCCAATACGCAATCCGTTCATTATTCAAACGAACACGTGCATCTTTTTCTTTTACCATAGGGTCGTAAAATCCCAATTCCTCAATGGCCTTACCATTACGAGGTGTACGGCTATCCATCGTGCAAACACGATAGAATGGACGGTGGGTGCGACCCAATCGTTTCAGACGAATACGAACTGCCACGATCTCTCCTTTAAATATCTTCTCCAAAATGTGCCGTCTTCTATTAACGAACAGCACTTGTAAGCTACCAATATGCGGTTAGAAACGCGAATGGGCAACCGACAAAAACGAATTTTCTTCATCTCAGACCCAGTTTTATAGCTCAACGCCGTCGACGGCGCGATTGTCGCAACATTTTTTCACGATCTTTACGTTTTTTCTTCTTATCAGAGGCTCTTAAACGAGTACCGGTGGACTTCTTTTGTCGAGGTCCACCGCCCATTGCACCTCCCATCGCTCCATCCTGTAGTTCTTTTACGGCCTTCATCCGTTCCTTCATTCCTTTTCCGGCCATTCCTTCCATCATCGGCTTCATTTGCTCATATTGTTTGATCAATTGAGTCACTTCACCACCTTGGACACCTGCTCCCTGTGCAATTCTATTTCGCCGCGGTGATGAGATAACACTTGGATCGCGACGCTCTAGCTTGGTCATAGAATTAATAATACCAATTGTTCGCCGCATACCACCTTCGGTCTCATCGTCTTCGAGCATCGTATTGAGCTGAGCCATCGGACCGCCGAGCATTCCGAGCATTTTTTTTACGATCCCAGGTTGGGCCATGCTTTCAATCTGGCCTTTGAAATCGTCAAGCGTAAAAGTACCTTCTTGCAGTTTCCGTTCGAGTTCTTCTTGTTGTTTCTCATCGACGACTTGCCGCGCAACATCGACGAGCCCGAGAATATCACCAAGACCTAGGATACGGCCCGCCATGCCCTCCGGACGAAACGGTTCGAGGTCATCTAGATGTTCACCGGTACCAATGAACTTTATCGGGACCCCAGTCACTTCCTTGACTGATAACAACGCTCCACCTCGAGCATCACCGTCAAGTTTCGTCATGATCACGCCATCAAGTTCCAAAGCCTCGTTAAACGCCTTCGCACTGTTAACAGCATCTTGGCCCGTCATGCCATCGACCACCAAGTAAACCTGATGTGGTTGCACTCGGCGATCAATATTTACCAACTGCGACATCAACTCCTCATCAATTGCCAATCGTCCCGCCGTATCTAAAATAACCACGGTCGCATCATGTTCTTTGGCTTGTTGGATACCGTTTTGGCATACCTTAACTGGGTCAGAAGAGCCTTCTTCGCTGTAGACGGGGATGTCGATTTGTTTTCCAAGTGTTCGCAGTTGCTCGATAGCTGCGGCGCGCTGCAAGTCGGCGGCCACCAGCATTGGTTTATGCCCCTGCTCGCGCAACAATCGAGCCAACTTCCCTGTCGTCGTAGTTTTTCCTGAGCCCTGTAAGCCACAAAGCATGACGATGTTGACCGGTTGATCTAGGACAGGTTCGGACTCTTCACCTCCAAGGATCTGAATCAACTCATCACGAACAATGCCAATCACTTGCTGGCTTGGGTCCAGCGATAACAACACTTTTTCACCGAGCGATTGCTCAGTCACATTGCCCATGAACCGCTGCACAACGTCATAACTAACATCCGCCTCGAGCAACGACTGCTCAACGGACTGCAAGCCTTCGCGCATGTTCGCTTCAGTCAATCGGCCTTTGCCACTGAGTGACTTAATAGCGCCTTGTAGGCCTTCGCTCAGACTATCAAACATGCAGTATTCACCTAGAGATAAGTTTATAAATCAAACCACAACACGGTCAGAATTTTAAAATTCTAACGAATGTCGTATTCTACAATCGACTTTGAAACCTTGCAAACGAGGTGAGCGATTTAAAAGGCTGCCGGCGAATGTGTTAGCTTCACCGGCTTGGCAGTACCTGATTCGGATACAACTAGAGGGATTTCAAAAACTACGGATGCAACTTTGCACAATCCGTTTTCATTATCTTGGCAATAATAATAATTCATCGAAACAGTCAGCACATCTTCACCAACACCACTTGCTGGGACTTCCACCACAAACTCGTTGGTTGGTTTGTCAAGTTGTACTTTACCGTTATTCACAATTTTCAATGGCCCGCCGTCAGTCTTATCCTGCACATAATAAACCTGCGGTGCTTGCGGGTTCATCTTCCAGCCGATCGGCAATTTGAGCGATACGGATAATTTAATCTTGCCATCAACGGCTTGCACATTGGTACTACCCACCGCAACCCGAACGGCACCTGTAAACTCAGGTACTACTTCAACTTTCTCTGGTGGCTCTAATCCAGGAAAATCTAGCGTAGCAACTTTAAACGTTCCTAATTCAATCGTCCGAATTTTATGATTGTTGGTATCGGCGATAAATAATGTATTACCAGCGATTGTGATACCTGAAGGTTCATCAAAATCACCTTTTACATTTCCGGCAATCGTTTTAGTAGTCCCTGTCGCTGCGTCAACGACTTTGACCTTATCGTTATATGTATCGGTAATATAAATATTCCCTTCGTGATATTGCACGCCGAGCACATGTTGCAGCTTCACTTTTTCCTTGGGCCCATCTTCATCACCAAAATAGAACAGTCGCCCCCGCGGTAACCCACTGGTTCCCACCACTGTCATCACTGATTTCTTGCGATCAAAAGGTACGCCACGAATCGAACTACCTTCACTATCGGCGACATATAGATACTCGCCGTCAGACGCCAAGCCGGAAGGTTGTGCAAAAGAACTGGATCCCAAAGCGTAGGGAAGATTAGGCAATAGCGGTCCATCGACGATATCCTCACGCCCATTACCTGCGTAGGGTCCAATGCTCGATTCATCGAGCGGCATCCGCCAAATTTGATGAGGCCCAGCCATAGCAATAAATAAATCTGTATTGTGTACCCATAATGCCCACGGACTATTCAGACCCGTAAACTTAGGCTTACCAAACCACGGGCGAGATTGTTTTGTGGGTGTCGACCCAGGAAACGCATTCTGCCCCTGTTTTCCAATTCCCGCGATAGTCATCACTTGTTTTGATTCAAGGTTAATCTTGCGAATCATATGATTCTCAACATCGGCCACATACAACGTATTTTCATGCAGCGCCAAGCCCTGTGGATGATCAAACGTCGCGATATCGTAACCACCGTTTTTCCGCCCGACGGAACCGGTACCAATGATATCTTGAACGTTACCTTTGAGATCAGAAATGATAATGCGGTTATGGCTACTGTCGGTGACAAACAATCGCTCAGAGGCCGCATCCGCTAGCACTTTCCCCGGATACTTCAACGGAGTCGACTCAACTTTAAATTCTTCTAGTTCAAAGCGGACGGGTGTTTTGTCAATCAACTTATTATTGACGTAATAGGGCATATTCTTTTTGAAGAACGCGTCCAGTGCCTCAAAAGTAATTTCACCACCATTTTTTGCGACGAAATATCCTTCTGGATCAATCACAATTAACGTCGGCCAGCTTTGCACACCAAAAAGATTCCACAACTTGTGATCTGCATCATTGATAACTGGGTGCCGAATGTCATGACGAATAATTGCATCCCGAATATTTTGCGTATCTTTCTCTTCGTCAAACTTCGCAGAATGCACGCCGATCACGACAATTTCATCAGGATAAGCTT
>Ga0315332_10002206_pt1 | contig 10828 bp, 8 predicted proteins | sample M110034915metaG_FD_203455 | JGI IMG/M metagenome (GOLD analysis project Ga0315332, IMG submission 203455) | Ammonia-oxidizing marine archaeal communities from Monterey Bay, California, United States - M1 100m 34915 | ecosystem: Environmental > Aquatic > Marine > Intertidal zone | place: USA... | reverse complement strand
CCAACCTCGTCACTCCTACCGTTTCTCAAACTAAATTCGTGACGCTGCTTACCGGGAGGGGTGAGTGTGACCCAAGAAGAATCAACTCTGATGCTGGAAGGCATCCACATAGTGGATTTCAGTCAATACCTCGCGGGCGCAGGGGTAAGCCGCATGCTGGCAGAATTGGGCGCCGACATCACCAAAGTGGAAATCGGCCCAACAGGAGATGGTGGGCGCCTGTTGCCCATTTTGAAAGACGACAGAAGTGGCTTTTTCATTCAACACAACCGAGGCAAAAAGAGCATCGCCCTTAACTGGGAGCGTGACGAAGCTCTCGAAATAGCGCGGGATCTCGCTGCGAAGGCTGACGTTGTTTTAGAGAACTTCGGAACTGCCGAGACCTTACGCAGTCGCGGACTGGACTACGAGTCGATCAAGGCCTTAAACCCTGGTGTTATCTACATCTCGATTTCGGCTTTCGGTCGCACCGGTCCATGGGCAAACAAGCCGGGTTTCGATTTCATCGCTCAGGCAGCATCTGGTCTCATGCACATGACAGGGTCACCAAGTGAGCCACCTGGAGTGATTTGGAGTGCAATCGCCGATAACAACGCTGCTGTTCACGGATTCGCTGGGTTGGGGTACGCGCTTTTTCATCGAGAAAGAACGGGACAAGGACAGTTCTTAGATCTAGCAATGGTCGACTGCATTTTTCACCATCACGAAATCGCTCTTCAAGCTTGGCACCTAAGTGACGGCGATTTCGTACCGCAGCGCATGGGACAACACCACGAGTTGGTTTTCCCCGTCGGTTTATTTCAGGGACCGGAGGACTGGGTCGCCATGCTGGCTCTGGATTTCCAATGGGAGAACGTTTGTCGTGCTATGGGTCGAACCGACTTGATCACCGATCCTCGTTATGCGGAAATGTCCGATCGAGCGAAGCGGCAAGATGAACTCATTCCGCTAATAGAAGAGTGGATGTCTACATTCGAGACGAACGAAGCGCTCCTTGCCCACCTTGAAGAATATCGAGTGCCGGCGAGCCCAGTGTTGAGCCCGCTTGACGCTATCGATCACCCACATTTCAACGCCCGTGAAATGGTGAGATGGGTTGAGGACCCCATCCATGGATCGGTGCCTATCCCCGGCTTCCCATGGAAATTCAGCACTGGTGGTCAGCTACCGGATTTAGTAGCTCCATTGTTAGGTGAACACAATGCTGAAATATTGAGAACAAAGCTGGGCTACAGCCCTGAACGAATTGAAGAGCTTCAACGATCGGGGATCTTGCTCGAGGGTCCCACATAGTGACCAGAAACGAATAATCAGCGAAGGCCCCACCGACGGTTTGACCCGAGACGTTGCGATACAGCGCACCGAAGAGCCGGGTAAGAAGCCTGGTTCGCTTGAAAGACTCTCGTTGTTTCTAGCCATCGTCCAAGCCGCTAATCAACGATGTAGCGTCAACTGCTGCACGTCGCACTACCACCATGAGTCGACCACCGGCATCTTCTAGGTCGGTTTCAGGAAGGGTGGGCTCAATTGACCATCTAAGGCCTACTCGCTGCACGACATGAAGTTCGGCGCCGCAGTCACAGGCCTCAGAGAACCGCACTATGCCTTTCACCCGCACGACATCTTGCGACCACAGAGCCAGAGCTTCCTCTAGCCGCGACCGATCTAAGGGTCTCGACAATTCCAGAGTTGCTGTTTCAAACATGTCCTCGGCGGACCTTATGGAGTCCGCATCGTGTGATGTCTGAGGGTCCCACCTGGCGTCAGGGTCGAAGCTAGATAAGTCCAGCACGACCTTGGGGTCAATGTCACCGTGGCTAATGGGTGTTACAGGTACCGCCGCGATATCTGCAGCCCAACAGATCACAGAATTAAGGACGTCTTCGCTAACTAGATCACTCTTGGTGACCACCACAAGGTCCGCGCCCCGCAGTTGGCGAATGATGAGCTCACCCACAAATTGGTCCTTCGCCTTGTCTTGGATTGTCTCGACGTCAGCAAGAACGATTACAGCGTCCATCCGACAACCAGGCCATCCATACCCGTAGGAGGCAATCTTGGTTGGGTCGGCTACCCCACTTGCTTCGATAATGATCTGATCGGGTTGGGGGTCTAGGGCTAGGACTCGGTCAAGGCTCTCACCCAGTGCATCTGAGATCGAACAACATACGCAGCCGTTTTCTAAGCTAATGGTGTCGCCATCATGGGAAACGATGAGATCTACATCAATGTTTATCGCTCCGAAATCGTTAACCAGAACAGCAAGACGCCGGCCGTGGTTATTGGTGAGCAGGTTATTGAGCAGGGTTGTTTTGCCAGCGCCGAGGTAGCCGCCGAGGACCGTGACTGGGACAAGTCCGTCGGGTGAAGTCATAGTTCGGTGCCTGCCCCTTAAATCGGGAACTTCTCACCCTCGAACACAGTGCCCCATATCGGGATGTCGCGAAGACCTTCAGCGCCAACGTCGTATGGGTCAGCTTCAAGAATCGTGAAGTCCGCCTGTTTCCCCCAGCGCAGAGATCCGATCTCGTCTTCCAGGCCAAGCACGTACGCAGCGTTAGAGGTGATGGCCTTGAGAGCTGCGTCAAGAGATGCTCGCTCGTTCGGGCACATTACTTCGCCGGCCTCGTTCAAACGATTGGCGGCTACCCACGCATTATTCAAGGGCTTAGCGGGAGCCATGGTGAAATCTGAATGGACCGCGAACCGAACACCGGCCCGCTCCAGCGAGCCAAGCCGAGCCATTTGTGACGCCCTCTCATAACCCAGGGTGTGATCAGCGAACGCTCTAGACAACTCATAGACGTAGTAGCCGTTGACCGACGCCAAGGCTCCGACCTCGGCCATACGTGCAACCTGTTGGGCGCTTGAGATCCCAAAATGTTCGAAGGTAAAGCGATGATTGAAGCGTGGGCGTTCCCATTGCAGTTTTTCTAGTGTCGATAACGTCATCTCAACGCCAAGGTCACCGGTGCAATGGACGTGGATCTTAAGACCAGCGTTCCAAAATGAGCGTGCCACCTGTTCAAAACGTTCAGGTGGGGTCATCCACTCGCCGTGTCGTCCATCCAAGTGCCCTGGTGACTTGAGCATTAGCAGCTCCGCAAAAAACCCACCGTCGGCGAACATCTTGACGTGATCGCTGAATCGCAGCCGATGAGTGTTGCGTTGGGGATAAGAAAGGACCCGTTCAATCATCGCTTCATCAGAGTCGTCTTCGCCTCCTAAACCCATCTCGAAAGGCATCAGTTGGATACGAAAGGGTGTATCTGGACGTTCCATCACTGCCTTCAGGTGTTCCCATTCTTCTTCGAAGCCGTACATGCCCATGGCTGCGTCGCCAATGGTTGTCTGGCCACCGTGGTGGATCACTTGGCGCATGCGGTCGAGTCCGGCTCGAAACCGTTCGGTTCCGAGTAAGAAACTGGTCATATAACGGTATGCGAATCCCAAACCTGTCTCGAAGAAAGCTCCCTTGTCGACGTCGATCTGGGGGTGTCGTCGCGCTGCGTCAAGGTCGATATCCATCCATCGGTAGCAGGCGTCATTGACAATCAGTGAGTGATACCCGCGATGCCAAACGATTATCGGCCGTGTAGCGGAGATCTCGTTGAGTGCCTCACGGTCAATCTCACCATGCCAGATTGGGTGATGGCCCCATGCAAATAGCGGTGCTTCCGGCTCAAGGTCCGCATCAAGTTCGATCAGACGATCGAGCAGCTCGACCCTGCCGTTAACGGCGCCGATTTCACTCCATGGGAGGTCCCATTCCACAACGGTGGTGAACTCCATGGGCAGGAGTACCGCGGCCATAGACGGATGAAGGTGGGGATCGATAAAGCCGGGCATGATGACGTGGTCGATGAAAGTGTCATCGACCTCATAGTCGTAGTTGTCAAGCCACGGGGCCATGGACGTCAACGTCCCTACCTCAACGATATGGCCGTCGCGAACAGCTACTGCCTCGGCTGTGGGCATCGATGCCTCCATAGTGCGCACTCGACGCGCCAAGAAAACGGTGATATCAGCCATGTCCTGCCCCCCGCTTGAAGCTGTGGATGGAACCTTAGCGTCAAGAAGTTTGCAGGGGCATGCGTTACAAAGCCGGCAGTGCGGCTGGGCAACTAGGCTCATCGGCCAACAAATTGGCAGCGGAACTCCTGCGTTCAGGCACTCACAGTTAGAGCCAATTAGCGTGCTTATATGACTCCACCGTTGCGATTCGGAATCGTCCACGACTTTCGTTGCCCGAGCGGAAGCGAAATAACGATGCCGCAGGTGTATGCAGAAACCTTCGAACAGATCGAGCACGCTGAACAACTAGGTCTGGAGCTGTGCTGGTTCACCGAACACCACTTCATTGAAGATGGCTACCTGCCTAACTTTGTCCCGGTTGCCGCGGCAGCAGCGTCGAAAACAACCCGAATGAGGTTCTCGACTGACATTTGTCTTTTGCCGTTCCGGCATCCAGTGCGTCTAGCCGAAGATCTAGCGATTCTTGACAACATCTCTAATGGGCGGATGGAACTCGGGGTCGGAATGGGTTACGCCACACACGAATTCCGAGGATTCGATATTCCAATAAGCCGTCGTGTCTCACTTACTGAAGAAGCGTTACAGGTTCTACAACTCGCCTGGAGCGGCGAGGCATTCAGTTTTGCAGGTAAGCGTTATCGATTCTCCGACCTTCGAGTCACTCCTGATCCGGTCCAACCAGGCGGTCCCCCTTTGTGGCTCGCTGCTACTAGTCCAGCTGGAGCCGAGCGGGCGGCAACATTTGGAACACACCTGCTTCCACAGGGCCCAAAGCACCTAACCATCGACCCCTGGAAAGCCGCTGTTCAGGACACTAGTGATCGCCGCGTCGGCTTGATACGAGGCGTCTTCGTTACCGATGATCCAGCAAAGGAATGGGAACCTATCGCCATAGCCGAGCAGTACCGGCGAGATATTTATGTCGGATTGATCAAAGCGAGCCGCGATCACAAGTCGGAAGTCCCTGACAGATCGGGACCCAAGAAGACACGATCTCCCATTCCTCTCAATCCCCTCGCGTGGACCGTCGGTCCTGTAGAACATTGCGTCGTAGAACTAGAACAACTCATTACCGACCACGGCATAACGGACTTGGTGACTTGGGGAGGCCCTCCTGGTCTCGCCCCCTCTGTCATGAACGATTCCCTCACCAGATTCGCCAAAGAAGTTATTCCGAAGTTACGCGAGCGGGTCAACGGGTAATCAGACAATCAGTTCGCTACACACCGACAATACGTTTCTTCAGAAATTCTCCCCGCCTCGGCTTTCTTGTCCAAGCGTTGCAGCAGTTCGTAAAGACGAGTGTCAGTCATCCAATGAGGGACGTTGACGTTGTTGCTTGAGTCGACCGCGTCGAGTTTTAGCGTCAGTTCGTTTACTTTTCGAAGTCCGACTAGGGCGAGTGTTCTTCCTCGGGGGTTGAACTTCTAATGCGTCGCGCACCCTGGCTGACAACCGTCTTAACGCTTCATCTCTGTTGCGTTTCTGAGAGCGATGTTGATCTGCGCGAATAGTTACGAGCTCACCAAAGAGGTTGATTAGCTGTGTGCGTTGTTCGATGGTTCCGGCTTGAGACGTAGCTATATTCCAGCGAACTTCAGCGCGTGTTTGTGCACGGTTAGCATGCTGGCCGCCTGGACCACTCGAGGTTGAGAACTGCCACTCAAGTTCATGACCTTCGATAACGAAGTCATCTCTGATGTTGAGTTCAGAAAACCTCATAAAGCTATTGTGACTGAGAAAAAGTAAAGAGACCTCCACTTTGTCAGCGGAAGTCTCTTATAAACGATCCTGCTTTTTAGTTTCTAGCAGGTATGGCCTTCTGTTGATTTGGCACAGGTTTCGGTTAACTGTTCGTCAGAGACATAGGCCTTGACGGTGCCGTCCCAATGAATGGAAGTGCGGCAAGAGGTGCATCTGTAGGTACTTCGATACGACCGAGCCCGACCACTTGCGTGGTGTGGGTATTTCATTTTGCTGTTTCTACTTTCTTTTGTTCAGCTTTCTTTGTACCAGCAGCTTTCTTCTTCGCCAACATGTTTTTTGAAGGTTGACCAGGCTAAACGGCCTTATATCCCTGATATCAGTTGCAGAATCGTAAGATTTGAGAGGGCGATAGTTACCATCATTCCTTCGGAACAACAAAGGCCCTGCGACCTATATGGCATCTTCTAACACCCTCAAGTCAGGGCCAAGCTTGTTGCCTTATTACTTGATTGTCTTTGGGATGGCAGCGGGATTGGCGAGCGTTGTAACACTTTTGGCCGAATTCCGAAACAACCTGGGGTTTTCTGAGTTCAGCATCGGAGCGTCAGTCGCTGGCGGACTCGGGGCAGGCTTCATCGCGGCGTTAACGCTCGGCCCTCAAGCAGACCGAGGTCGGGCACCGTTAATGCTGAGATCAGGGCTTTTGTTGGGTCTTGCCGGTCTAATCGTTATGGCAGTTGCAACAGATTTTTGGTTGTTCATGTTGGGTCGCATCTTGATGGGATTGGCATTTGGCGTAGCTCAACCAGCTGCTCGCCGCACAGTGATCGTCGCCGACCCTCAAAATCTTGGTCGGAACGTAGGCCGGTTGGGAGCCTTCGACGTAGCCGGCTTCGTCGTTGGGCCAGCAGCTGCTGCCGCGCTTAACGCGATCGGCGGCTTCCGAGCCCCGTTCTGGTTTATGGCGGTCTTTTTGGTGTTTCTCATTCCCACTGCATGGCGAGCCCAAAGCGACACTGCCGCCAAAGACGTTACGCGTCAACCATTATCTGACCTGTTGAAAAATCGTCAGTTGCTCGGAGCATGTTCGGTGGTATCTGCGTATTTCGTGTTTATAGGGGCGTTCGAGTCAGTGTGGATTCTCGACATGGACAATAGAGGTGCTTCTCAATGGCAGATCGGTGTGACGGTGACTTGTATCGCTTTACCCATCGCCGTGTTAGCACCATGGGGCGGCGGCCTCGCTCAACGTTACGGCCCCCGCAAATGGGCATTAGCAATGATAACTACGTGTTCAATTTTCAATGCTTTGTTCGGCCTGGTGCCAGGGCTTTTGGCGTTGATACTGCTCGCTATTGGCTGTGGATTTGCTGAGGGCATCGGGTTCCCTTCAGGAACCATGCTGGTGTCAAGTTCAGTGTCTCAAAGCCGTCAAGCAGCTGCGCAGGGTCTTGCAAGCGCTATCGAAGTTGGCACCGCTGCCATAGCGGCACTTGGCTTAGCTGCTGTATATGCCAGCGCAGGGCATACTGCGGCCTATCTCACGGCTTCGGCAACAATGCTTGTTCTCTTAACCGTCGGCTGGAAGCTCACTACTGGGATAGGTGGCCCGCAAGAAAAGGTCAGCCAATCCTCAACCGAATAACTCATAACTGAACGAAGTCAGGTGCCCTGTAACACCGTTGGGAACATTGGCCCTCCGAGTTTGTCGCCCGGATTCAGCCCATGTTCTGGCGGCAACGGCATCGTGTGTGGCTTCGGGTCATACACCACGTCTTCTCCAACCCAACGACTGGCGAACCCCCAGCGGCGGTTAGTCAGTGATGAGTTACCTCGCGAGCCATGAACAGTAAGGGGATGAAAAATCAACACATCCCCAGGCTCAAGATCCCATGCAAGAACCTCATACTGCTCACGGTCGGAGTCGATGTCAGGCATATCTTCAAGCTCTGGATTAATCATGTAGGAGTTGTAATCCGGAGTGATTGCTTTGAAACGATTCGACCACCGGTGTGAGGCCCTAATAAATTCAAGTCCACTTGACTGAGAAGTGACCTTTTCGACGGGAATCCACATACTGATGATTTGCTCGCCTGTAACGGGCCAAAAGGTCAGATCGTGGTGCCAAGGGGTGGGAACATCAGATCCCGGTTCTTTCAAGAACAACTGGTCATACCAATGAGTCACCGACGACGAACCAAGAGCCTGCTGCGCCAGCCTGGCCAACGGTGAACCAAACACTATGTCTTTGAAATACTCATTCTGCAGCCACATGAACAAATCGGAGGTGAACCCCTGGTCCTTAATAGAAAGTGCCTCACCGAGCTTGCTTGGAGACTTTTGAGTGTGCTCTATACCCATCGCAATTCGCTCAACCCAACCCTCAGACAGCACTTTGGAGGCACGAATTACCCCGTCTTCTTTTAGTGATGCAACTTCGGAGCGTGAAAGGCTGCGCTCTGGCTGGTCAGGTTGATCAAATCCCATAAGCCACACTAACCGTTGGAACTGTGAAGGCTTTCGAGCGGACCTACGACCCGAACTCGAATACGTCGCGCGTCACCTGGAAGATAAGCAAGTGGGAGGTCTTCAACTTCGATCACCTCGACCATGGTTGGGTCAGCGCCCGAAGCCACCGCATCTTCTGTCGCTAGATGAATAGCTTCAGAGACCGCTGCATCGTGTCCCATGTCATGGAACACTCGGTCAATCACCCCGCTGACTTCAGCTAAAGCAGCCCCGATTGCGTTGGCGGTATCGCCGTGGACCGGCCGGATTACCTCGCTTATTCCCCCCATCGCGTTTGATACAGCAAAAGCGCCACCGCCGACTGCTATCAGTGGAACTTCAAGCGACGAAAGTTTCATCCGATCAGCACCATCAGCAATCATCTTTGCTGCATGGTTGAGCACTTCATCGGCGTTGGCTAGATCGGGATGAGAGGCACCATCAACGTGCAACAAGCCTGTCGCTATCGCAGCATCGGTGAGCGTCGGCACAGACCCACCGAAGGCAAGTGCTTCTGTAACTAGTTGCTGACCGACGCTATCGGGGCCAATTCGAAGGGGGTTTCTGTGAATTCTGCTACCCCCACCTAACCCTATTGAAAGAACGTCCGGGAGTTGAAATAAGGTGCGAACCCCTCCCACTTCGACTGCGGCATTCGCTTGTCGGGGATAACCCGATACGAGTGCTCCAAAATCCGCTGTTGTCCCTCCTACGTCCACAACGAGTCCATCAGCAACCCCGCCCAGAGCAGCTGCTCCTCTCATGGAATTCGTAGGACCCGATGCGAATGTAAGTACCGGATATTTAACCGCCTCTTCTATTCGCAGAAGTGTGCCGTTGTTCTGGGTCAGGAACAGACGCGTTTGAGATCCGAGCCCCGCTTGGTCTATCGCAGCTGCAAAAGCCGCGATAACCGACTCGGCAAGCTCTAAAAGACAGGCGTTTAGACCCGCAGCGTTTTCTCGTTCTAGGAGACCTAGCTGGCCAAGTCGATGTGAAACCGTGACTTGAGCTTTTGGATGGTGTTCTGTGATGAGTTCAGCTGCTCGAATTTCTTGTCGGGTATCGATAGGCGAAAAGGCGCCTGCAACCACTATGGCGTCGATTCCACTGTCCGCGAATTGATGGGCCGCCTCAATCACAGCTTGTTCGTCAAGGTCTTCGAAAGGACGTCCGTCGTATTCAATGCCGCCTCGAACCAGGAGCGTCTTACCGTGTACTGCTTCGGCAAGGTCAGATGGCCATCCAGATAGCGGAGGCAACGAGCGGCCCGCTGGGAGTCCGATTCGGAGAAACCCGACACGATTTAAGTTCGATCGCTGGACCACGGCATTGGTGAACTGGGTTGTACCGATTACTACTGCGCCGATGTCACTATGTGAAACTCCCTCCAGTGCTTTCCTGATTCCGCCAAGAACATCGGCAGTAGTCGGTGTCTTGATTGTCTCAATTACTTGCTCGCCGTCCAGCAGGGCGCCGTCCGTGTTAGTTCCGCCGACATCGATCCCAATCCGTCTCATGGGCATGGGTCTACTGGGTCGAGGTCGTAGCCCATCGCACGCGGCCCTACGTACTCAAGGCCATTCGAGCTAAGGAAGAGTGGAGGAGCAGAAATACCGATTAGCGCTACCCGTTGTCCATAGCGAGCGGTCTCGGTTCCGATCGCTTCGCCTGATGTTGCATCTAACAAGCAGATGAGATGGGGTACGGTCGCGATGGCCTCGTTCTCGAGGCGCGCTACGAGCCATTCGTTCTGAAATTCAAGCTCAACGTCTGAGCCTGAGTATTGGTCCAAGCCGGAAATCTTGGCAACGCCACGCAAAAACCCACCGGTCGTGCGGCGGTTCACATCAACAATCTTGCCTGTGAATAGAACTCGACCATTCGCTGCTGAACATATCGCTTCGACTGGATCCTCGTGTTCGACCCGGGCTTCTCGGACTTTTGCGCCAAGATGGATCGCGAAACTCATTGAGTTTGCCACTCCCCAACGCTTGACCTCTGCTCCGCTTCTTGGCGCTTTGCAGGTCGCTGCCATCGAACCTGTTTCGATGGTCAGGGCCCTACTAGCCCGTTCCATCCATTTCCACGTGGGGACATGGGTGACGATGGCTTCCACGCCGCGCGGGTCAACAAGTGCTAACGGCCACGGTTGAAGCCCGCCGATGGCGAAGCTTGTCATTTGAGCCTCTGGATATGCTCTACCCATCGCGTCTGCATCAACGATTGGTATTCCCAGATGTGCTGAGGCCATTAGTGGCTGAAAGGCGTTCGAACCACCAATTTCGGTTGCCATGACTGCGTCAAAGGTCGATCCCGTGTGTTCGGCCATCACCTCCACCGCTCGTGCCACGTCACGTGGGTCTTGCAGACGTTCTTGCATTACCAGTGGCGCTCCCATTGTTGACACCACCGCGACCTTTGCCTTGTCATCTAATTCTTGGGGATCGATGAGTTCGAACTGCATGCCTTCTGCAGCGATCCGTTGCATGTTGAGGTGATTGAGATAGGGGCTTCCTCCTCCACCGGTGCCGAGGACCCAAGCACCAACGGCGAGGTCGTCGACGTCCTGAGCGTC
>Ga0315332_10002196_pt1 | contig 10844 bp, 8 predicted proteins | sample M110034915metaG_FD_203455 | JGI IMG/M metagenome (GOLD analysis project Ga0315332, IMG submission 203455) | Ammonia-oxidizing marine archaeal communities from Monterey Bay, California, United States - M1 100m 34915 | ecosystem: Environmental > Aquatic > Marine > Intertidal zone | place: USA... | reverse complement strand
TTTCCATGACCTGACCAAGCTAATCCTGATATTACTAAAGGACCATTTCCATGTGTAACTGGTCTCTGCGGGCTAGGAGATGTTATAATAGATTTGGCATCCATTACCCAAGTCCATTTTCGTGCGATGCCGTTTGCTAACACATCTGTATATTTAGATGTTTCCTCCCTACTTTCAACAGGGGTATCGGATACTTCTATTCTTCGGATCCATTTTACCCACATGTTGCCTTCCCAACCTGGAACAACAAGGCGTACAGGGTAACCATGCTCTTTTCTAAGTGCCTCGCCATTCGCTTTAAAGGCTACTAAAACGTCATCAAGTGCTTTTTCCATTGGAATTGAGCGTCCGTTGGATGAAGCATCAGCACCCTCAACATAAACCCATTTATCTTTTAGATCCTGTGCTTTATTTAAACCAGCTTCATTTAATAATAATCTCAAAGGTACACCTGTATACTCCATGTTATGAATCATTCCATGAGTAAACTGTGCTCCATTTAATTGTGCCCCAGCCCATTCCATACCAGTATTAGCAGCACATTCACAAAAGTAGACATGGTTTTGTCTTGGAAATCTTTCAAGATCTTCATAGGTAAAGATAAGTGGGTTATCTACTAACCCATTAATCATTAACCTGTAGTCTTTCTTTTGTAATTCAATTGCACCTGAATGGTGGCGCTCAAAAGCACAGCCTTGTGGTGTAATGGTGCCTTCTAAGGCATGTATTGGTGTAAAATTTATTGATGAAATCGGGCCAGCAGTTAACCAAGGTACATTTCGTCTAATAACATCATTTTCAAATTCTATTGGTAAACCATACGGTGTTTCATCAACACCATCTCCAGTGAAAGATGCCCAATCTTGCACATTGGTGATTAATGGATCGGCTTCATTCGCAGTTGAGGCAGATGCTAAGGTGCCTGTTATTGCAGCTGCTGAGCCGCTTAAAAATGCACGACGTGACGGTGCTTTTTTATTATTACTCATCGCTAAGAAGTCCTTTCGGAATTAATTCAAGATTATGTTATCATATAATATAGATTTAACAATATTAAATTCATATTATTGAATATAACATTTTATTAAATTTTATATTGTATATTAGATAATATGAATTAGTGATAAAAATACTTAGGTGATAAGAATTGTAAGTGTTCATTATATTTATAGGAAGTTAATTATGCGATTTTTGATCTTATTCGCTGTTTCGGTTTTTTTTACTAATATTGTAAAAGCTCAAACTGCTATTTTATATAATTATGAGGGTACTTTTGATGACGCAACATTTAGTGTTGAAGGTGCAATATTAGGAAAGGGTCTTGTCATCGATCATATCAGTCATACAGGTGATATGCTTTCACGAACCGCAAACGATGTTGGTTCAGATATAGAAATTTTTAAATCTGCTGATATCTTTTTGTTTTGTTCAGCTGCAATTTCTAGAAAAGTCATGGAAGCTAACCCTCTAAACATTGCCCATTGTCCATATAATATTTTTGTTTTTGAGAACGATAATGGTGTGCATATTGGGCATCGAAGTTATCCTGAAGGCCCAATGCAAATAGTCCATGAACTGTTAACTGATATAATAAGCCAAGCCTTGGACTTTTAAAGGCGCAGTAAGCGCCTTTAATTTATTGATCTAAGAAACTTCTTAATTTTCGACTACGACTTGGATGTTTTAATTTCCTCAAAGCTTTTGCTTCAATCTGTCGAATACGTTCTCTTGTGACGCTAAATTGTTGTCCAACTTCTTCAAGCGTATGGTCTGTGTTCATTCCAATGCCAAATCGCATGCGTAATACGCGCTCTTCACGAGGAGTAAGTGAGGCTAATACCCGTGTAGTAGTTTCTTTGAGGTTTCCTTGGATCGCAGATTCCAATGGTAAAATAGCATTTTTGTCTTCTATGAAATCACCTAATTGAGAGTCTTCTTCGTCCCCAATTGGTGTTTCTAATGAGATGGGCTCTTTTGCTATTTTCATTACCTTACGGACTTTATCCAAAGGCATTTGTAGCTTTGAAGCTAACTCTTCAGGCGTGGGTTCACGTCCAATTTCATGTAGCATTTGGCGACCTGTTCGAACCAACTTATTAATTGTTTCAATCATGTGAACAGGAATACGAATAGTACGTGCTTGGTCTGCAATTGAACGAGTTATTGCTTGTCTGATCCACCATGTAGCATAAGTGCTAAATTTATAACCACGGCGGTACTCAAATTTATCAACAGCTTTCATGAGTCCAATGTTACCTTCTTGAATCAAATCCAAGAATTGCAATCCACGATTTGTGTATTTTTTCGCAATTGAGATAACCAAACGCAAATTTGCTTCGACCATTTCTTTTTTAGCACTTCGTGCTTCTTTTTCGCCTTTTTGAACCTGATTAACAATTCTTCGAAATTCTGGAATGTCTACACCAACATAATGACCAACTTGTGCCATATCAGCTCGTAGTTCTTCAGCTTTTTCACGGTGTTTTTCAATGAAAGTTTTCCAACCACGTCCATCTTCATTTTCAGCTATCTTATCCAACCACATAGGGTCTAATTCTTGACCACGGTATTTATCAACAAATTCGCGTCGATTGATACGAGATTGGTCAGCTATTTTAACCATGCCTGAATCGATAGACATAATTTTTCTGTTTATCCCATAAAGTTGGTCGATAAGAGCATCAATTCGATTGTTATGAAAATGCAATGCATTCACTTGTTCAACAAGACTATTGCGTAATTTCTGGTATGATTTTTCTGATTTATCAGAGAATGTATCATCTTCATTAATAGTTGCAGATATTCTTTCATCCTGCATACTTGCCAATTTATTATAATCTTTAGCTATTTTTGCTAATGTGGCTAGAACATCTGGCTTAAGTGTCTCTTCCATTGCTGCAAGAGAAATATTTGCAGCATCATCTTCATCTTCATCATCATCTTCATCATCATTTAAGCGATTGCCATCAGCATCTAATTCGTGGGCTGGCGAAGATGAAGGTTTTGGAGCTCCAGTAAGAGGGCCAACCATTGGATCTTCATCATCATCTAGCGTGTCACTAAATGTAGTCTCTAGATCGATCACATCACGAAGAAGAATTTCTTCCTCTAAAAGTTCATCGCGCCAGATTGTAATAGCTTGGAATGTTAAGGGGCTTTCACATAACCCTTCAATCATTGTTTTACGCCCAGCTTCAATTCTTTTTGCTATGGCAATCTCACCTTCGCGAGACAATAATTCTACTGAACCCATTTCTCTCAGGTACATGCGAACAGGATCATCAGTTCTGTCTAAGGTTTCTTTGCCTGTTGCAGCTAAAGTCACTTCTTTAGCGTCGTTAGCAACAACAGTTACATCTGTTGGCCCTTCGTCTTCAACTTCATCGGCTTCAATAATATTTATACCCATTTCAGAAAGCATAGACATTACGTCTTCTATCTGTTCTGAAGCAACCTGATCTGGTGGCATTACATCGTTAAGCTCATCATACGTTATGTAGCCTCGTTCGCGAGCAACTGCGATCATCTTTTTAACTGCAGCTTGGCTCATATCGCCCATGCCTTCGTTAACTTCACCTTTTTTTGAACTATCTTCTTTAGCGGCCATTGGAAGCTCCTTAAATGGATCTCTCAAGTGATTCGGCGAATCAGTTGATACTTGCACGAATCAACACATTGATGGGGTGATTCGCAATGGCTTTAACGTGTTTTTTTGACCCAAATTTGGTTATCTAGCATATTTTGTAGATTTTTTGACATTTCCGAAGCGTTTTCATCAGTTTCTGAGTACTCTTCCTCCACCGCTCGAGTTGCTTTTGCCTTTGCAATTGCTGCTTGTTGAAGTCGCCATGTTAGTCCCTCATCAACCAAACCCGTTAAATCTTGTTCTGCTTCTTTAATTTCATTGAAAGCACCAATTAATGCGACGTGTTTTGCTAACTCTTCCTCTAAGGTTTGTTCGACAAGGTCTGGGGGTGAGTTTTTTTTCAAGTATGGATGATTTTTTATTGGTTTTAATTTCATTAATTTATCTAAGGGCGAATAACCTAATGAGTTTTGGATATTGATTGCAAAATTATCTTTTATGCCTGCATCTGTTTTCTTGACGTGTAAATTTATTAATACAGCGTTCATAATTTCTACCAAATCTGGAGTGGTAATTGGACATCGTTCCAGGGCACTTTCATTTTTAAGTGCAGCAGATTGATTTTTAATTGCAGAAACCAAGATGAGGCTTTCTCTAAGGCGCCAGTTTGTTTCATCAGATTGCATTGCGAGCATGGATGATTTTGTATTAGGTGATGCTAATAATTTGGGCTTTTTACCCCAACTTTGTGAAGATCCATAAGATTTAGATTTATTAGCTAAATTAATGTTATTATTTATTGGTGAAAATAATTGATAACGTAATTCTTTTATGGCCTGGCCATAATGGTGTCGGATTGACTTGTCGCGAATGGTCAGTACTGCAGCCCTCAAGGATTTATCTAATAGAGCTCGCCTTTCTGGACTGTCAAAATTTTTGCCTTCAGTTTCACGTTGCCATAAAAGATTTACCATAGAAACAGAATTATCTAACAGTTCTTGCAAAAAGGTTGCCCCTTTATCTTTTAAAATATCATCGGGGTCTTGGCCAAGTGGTAATATACAAAATCGAAGTGACTTACCTGCCTCAAGCAAAGGTAGTGCCAAATCTATAAGCCTCATGGCAGCTCTCAAGCCTGCGGTATCTCCATCAAGTGCAATAATAGGTTCATGATGAATTCGCCAAATTAATGCTAATTGATTTTCAGTTATTGCAGTCCCAAGAGGTGCTACTGCATGTTTAAAACCAAATTGAGAAAGAGCAATTACATCCATATATCCCTCTGCAACTATCAGAGAATTAGCCTTCCCTGATGCTTCGCGTGCCGGAGCGTGGTTATATAGACTTCTACCTTTATCAAATAAGGCTGTTTCATTTGAATTTAAATATTTAGCTCGGGCGTTTGGATCCATTGCTCTTCCACCAAAAGCTATGCATCGACCTTGTGTGTTTCTAATTGGAAACATTATTCGCCCTCTAAAGCGATCAAAAATATTACCACCATCATCTGGTTTGATTGCAAGTCCCGCATCGATTATTTTGTTTTCTTTAATTCCTTTATTTAAAAGAAATTGAGACAAAGAAGTTCTATCACCTGGAGCAAATCCGATTTCAAAAGTATTTATGATATCTGCGGTTAATCCACGTGATTTTATATAATCTTTGGCGTTTTTTGCATTTGATCCATTGAATTGCATTTTATAGAATTGAACGGCATTTTCCATTATGCTTGCTAATTCTTTATTTATGTCAATTTTTTCTTGAGCCTTAGGATCTCTGGCAGGCATGGTTAGACCAGCTTCACGTGCTAGAATCTCCACCGCTTCAATAAAACTGACATTTTCAGAATTGCGTATGAATGAAATTGCATCACCTTTTTCATGACATCCAAAGCAGTAATAAAACCCCTTTTTATCGTCTACATGGAAAGATGCAGTTTTTTCTGAATGAAATGGGCATGGTGCCCAGTAATCACCTTTTGCTATATTTGTTTTCTTTTGTTCCCACGTAACTTTGCGCCCAACAACTTGTGATAGGGACGAACGATTTCGTAATTCTTCTAAAAAACCAGGAGGCAGACTCATGTGTATATAATGCTCACGCACATACTTTTAAGCAAGTAAATATATGCCTTTTTTAGCATTATGAATAAATAGGTCTTTTGTATCTTCATTCTTGTTTAATTATGATTGTTTGGCGTAAAGTATTATCTGATTTATTGAAAATTAAAATTTTGTTTGTATTGTCAACTATTGCATACCAGTTGTCGCCTTGAGTGTATGCAGTTGCAGAAACTCCAATTGGTAAAGTTATATCATTTACTTGAAATGTTTGGTTATTATTTGAGAAACGCATGACAAACATAAATATTAAGGTTATGAACCCTATGATCATTATTGCTAATAAGGTTGTTACTAATCTGCGTAATAATTTTAAATTAGCTGGCTCTGCTGAATATTCTAAAGGATCATCCATGTCTGCACCTTACGTAGTTGAATTGACTTTGGGTGAAAACCCTGCACCCCGCCTAGATAAGGCATTAGCTTCTGTTGTTCCAGCCGAAGTTACATTGAGCCGTTCTCGAATTACAAAGTTAATAGCTGAAGGTGCTGTTACTCTGGCAGGCGAGCCTATAACCAAACTAAAGTATAAGGCTCCAGCAGGGAGTATTTTTAGGATAGTTATGCCTCCGGTGCAAGACTATGAAAATGCACAGCCTGAAAACATACCATTAGATATAGTATTTGAAGATGATCATTTGATTATTGTTAATAAACCTGCAGGCATGGTTGTTCATCCAGCTCCTGGTTCTGAAAATGGAACTTTAGTTAATGCATTATTGTATTATTTTGATGGTAATTTATCTGGTGTTGGTGGAGAAAAAAGGCCTGGTATAGTTCACCGAATTGATAAAGATACATCGGGCCTTTTAGTAGTCGCAAAGTCTGACTCAGCTCATGCGGGATTGGCTAAGCAATTTGCTGACCATTCAATTTCTCGAAGATATTTAGCTGTTTCAAAAGGTGTGCCCCAAAAAAGTGATCCTAGGCTTGCAGGCTTGCGTGGTGTTAATTTTGAAGATGGAGGTGTAATAAGAGTTGCAACAAATATAGCTCGGCATAAAACTGATAGAAAGCGTATGGCTGTTGTTCAAGATGCTGGAAGACATGCAATTACTCGTGCAACTGTACTTGAAAATTTTGCTCATTCAGCTCTTATGGAATGCTGGTTGGAAACTGGTAGAACACATCAAATACGTGTACACTTTTCTCACATTGGGCATGGCTTGATTGGTGACCCTATTTATGGCTTACGCAAAGCAATGCCTGGATCAGTCTTCGAACCTGAAGATATGGTTATTGTAAAAGGGTTTTCTCGCCAAGCGCTTCATGCAAAATCAATTGGTTTCATACACCCAATTACAAAAGAATATATGAATTTTGACTCTGATATACCTTCTGATTTGATTGAATTAATTGAAATACTGAGAAAAAAATAAATATCACAAATTTACTCATGCCATAAATGCAAAGAAATCATGGCATGAGTATGTGAGGGTATTAACTTTCCATGGCTTCTAATTCATCAATCATTGAACTTATTAAACTTAAGCCTTTATCCCAAAATTTAGGATCACTTGCGTCTAATCCAAAAGGTGCAAGTAACTCTTTATGATGCATTGAGCCACCAGCAGAAAGCATGTCAAAATATTTATCTTGGAAGTCAATATTCCCTTCTTCGTAAACTGCATATAACGCATTTACTAACCCATCTCCGAATGCGTACGCGTACACATAAAAAGGTGAATGAATAAAATGTGGTATATATGTCCAGAAGGTCTCATAACCCTCAACAAAATTGAATATTGGGCCTAAACTTTCAGCCTGAATCGACATCCATATTTCGTTTATTTGATCTGGAGTTAATTCTCCATTAGCTCTTGCGGCATGTAGTTTGCATTCAAAATCATAAAAAGCAATTTGGCGAACGACCGTATTGATCATGTCTTCAACTTTATTCGCCAGTAAGTGTTTTCTTTTTACTGGATCCGTAGTTTTATCCAACATTTTTCTAAATGTTAACATTTCTCCAAAAACTGATGCAGTTTCAGCCAAAGTTAATGGTGTTGATGAAAGAAGTTCTCCCTGAGATGCTGCTAAAACTTGATGTACTCCGTGGCCAAGTTCATGAGCCAAAGTCATTACATCCCGTTGTTTACCCATATAATTTAACATTACATATGGGTGTACATTGGTTACTGTTGGATGGGCAAAGGCTCCAGGTGCTTTGCCAGGCTTAACCCCAGCATCAATCCATCCTTTTGTAAAAAATGGCTCGGCTATATTTGCCATCTTTGGTGAAAAGTCTGAATATGCATCCAAAACTATTTTTTTTGCATCCTCCCACTGAATATCTGAACTATTATCGCTGTCCAATGGCGCATTTCTATCCCATACTTCCAATGAATCTAAGTTCATCCATTTTGCTTTTAATGCATAATAACGGTGTGAAAGTTTTGGATATGCAGTAACTACTGCGTTTCGAAGTGCTTCTACGACCTCGGGCTCTACTTGATTTGCAAGGTGGCGACTAAATTGAGGTGTAGGCATTTTGCGCCAACGGTCTTCCACTTCTTTTTCTTTTGCTAAAGTGTTGGTAATTCTAGAAAATAATGAAATATTTTCTCCAAAAACTTTTATTAGTGCGCGTGTTCCTTTTTCTCTAGTTTCGCGATTTTTATCAGAAAGTAAATTTAGTGTAGCCTCTAAGTTGAGCAATTCATCATCCACATTAAATTTTAAAGAAGCCATTGTTTCGTCAAATAAACGATTCCATGCAGCTGTTCCTACAACAGATTGGTCGTGTAAAAACTGCTCCAATTCATCTGATAATTGATGCGGTTTCATTTTGCGTAAGTTATCTATTATAGGTTTGTAGCGTGATAGTTTGTGGTTTGAATTTAATAAATTTTGTATATGTTCATCGTCTATATTATTAATTTCTAAGCTAAAAAATACCAAAGGTGTTGTGAAGTCTGTGATTTTTGACTGCATATCTGCCATAAATTTACTACGATTGGCATCACTTGTATTTTGGTAATAACTTAATCCAGCAAAAGACATAACGCGTCCTGCAACGTTTTGAATATCTTCATACCTTTCTATGCAGTTCAAGAGGCCTTCAGCTGTGAGACCATCTAGTTGGCCCTGATACTCAGATGCGAAACTACTACAGTTACTTTCAAGCGCTTTTAAATCTTTTGTGATTTCTTCCCCATCTGGTGATGGATAGAGATCATTCAAATCCCAATTTGGCAAGTCTCCAAAGTCACCTGTCACGGTGTCATGAGAGTCAAAATTCATTTGAGGTAATTGAAAAGATTTAAACATAACAAGCTCCTTAGATTCGCTGTAGAATTAAGTACGCAAATAGAAAACTGAAAGCAATTTATATCTCTCATAATTACTAAGTAAAAATGTGAAATTTTTTGATTTCTAGCTAATCATATGCAGTTATTAAGAACATTTGTATCGATATTATTGACACTTTAAATAAATAAGTAATGATCAGTTTAAATCGAGGAAAAAAAATGAAATATAATAAGTTAGGCCAAACAAATTTGGTTGTGAGTGAACTTTGTCTGGGTACTATGACTTGGGGTACACAAAATTCAGCTGAAGATGCATTTTACCAAATTGAAAAATCAATAGATGCAGGTATTAACTTTATAGACACTGCAGAGTTATATCCAGTGAACCCGATTAGTGGAGCAACGCAAGGTGAAAGTGAACGTATTTTAGGGGAATGGCTCAATAAATCAAATTGTAGAGACGAACTAATCATTGCTACAAAAATTGCTGGAAATGGCCCAAAGCATATTCGTAATGGTGAAGGAATTACCAAAAAATCATTGTTTACTGCTATAAATGCTTCACTGAATCTTTTGAAAACTGATTATATTGATTTGTATCAACTTCACTGGCCAAACCGCGGTTCTTATCATTTCCGCCAAAATTGGCGATTTGATCCAACAAGCCAAGATAAAAATATAGTTTTAGATCACATGAATGAGGTTCTTCAAGCCTGTGATATGCTAAAAAAAGAAGGCAAGGTACGTGCTTTTGGATTATCAAACGAAAGTGCTTGGGGTACAGCGCAATGGCTGCGTATTTCAGAAGAGAAAGATTTACCTCGAATGGATAGTATTCAAAATGAATATAGCTTGATGTGTAGAATTTTTGATACTGATTTGGCTGAACTTTGTCATAATGAAAATGTTGGATTATTGTCATTCTCGCCATTAGCTACAGGTATTTTATCAGGCAAATATTTAGATGGTGCCATACCAGAAGGGTCAAGGGGCTCTATTGTAAATGGATTATCAGGTAGGATGACTTCACGAATTGATGCAGCAACACGCGCGTATATGGAAGTTGCAGAAAATTACGGTTTAGACACCTGTCAGATGGCACTTGCTTGGTGTAGGACGCGTCCTTTTATGGCTTCGGCAATATTTGGGGCGAGAACAAAGGAACAATTATCAAACGCACTTGCTTCAGTAAATGTGGATTTATCAGATGATTGTTTGCGTGCTATCGAAATGGTTCACAAAAAACACCCGATGCCATTTTAAATATAGATTTAATTAAAATCCATGCATTCTTTTAGCCCACTGCAAACCAATGAAGGCACCTTTCACGCGGGGTAAGAGAAATAAAGCAATAGTTATAAAAATAAGAATGAAACTGACCGCTAAAACTAAAGGGTCGGGACGATACCATTCAAATATAATTAACATTAAGGGTGCTAATAAGTGACCAGAAATCAATATTGTGATATATGCTGGACCATCATCTGCCCTTTGATGATGAAATGCTTGTGAGCAAAATGCACATTCGTTTCTAATTGCTAAATATCCATCCATCATAGGTCCAGAGCCACAGTTTGGACATTTCCGTTTCCAACCATTTATTAATGCTTGTTTCACTGGTCTATCATATTTAGATACATTTAGTTCCATGTTATATAATTAGTTTATTGTAATAAAAATTTAAAAGTGACAAGTTGACCTAGTGGCGGGATGTCGCATAATTTTTTTGTAACTTAATTGTTCTACCCAAAGAGTTTTACCTAAGTAACTAAACGTAGAGAAATAAATGATTTTTGATCTAGCATCAGCTGAAATTTTAGCAATAAAGGCGATAGATTGGATAGCTACCGATAATGAGTTATTTGAAATTTTTTTAGGTAGTTCGGG
>Ga0315332_10002194_pt1 | contig 10847 bp, 8 predicted proteins | sample M110034915metaG_FD_203455 | JGI IMG/M metagenome (GOLD analysis project Ga0315332, IMG submission 203455) | Ammonia-oxidizing marine archaeal communities from Monterey Bay, California, United States - M1 100m 34915 | ecosystem: Environmental > Aquatic > Marine > Intertidal zone | place: USA... | reverse complement strand
CAGTGGATGCCCGACAGCTACTTGGCATAGCTAAGGGTGATGTTGTGGTCGTTCGGGGATCAGCCACCTATCTTGAGCCGGTCAACACGGTGCAAATTGACGCTGAGGGCATTTTTGTTCGCTGAAACAGAAATAGATGATAGACCGAGGGAACGAAGAACCAGTTTGGCATCGTAGAACCCAATCGTAGAACCCAATCGATGCGTGGGGCCATGCAATGCCGTGGGTCCATGCAATGCCGAGAGTTCTAACGAGCAGGTGACCACGTACTGGGTTCGACCTGATGGAGATTCCGAGCCATTTCGGATCCTGCCCATTTCTGTGTTTGATTCACTCCATTCCGCTGAAGTAATCGCGGTCTGCAGAGAAGGAACCCTAAGCCCAGAGCGTTGGCCGTCACCGAATGGAAATAGATCACTTGCGTGAGAGAGGCACGCACTGTCGGGCAACGACAGGCTGCATAGAAAACCGCAAATTGCAGCGGAAAATAGAAGCGACGCGGACGGGACTCGAACCCGCAACCTCCGGATCGACAGTCCGGGGCTCTAACCAATTGAGCTACCGCGCCAATGGCTGGAGGGAAAAGTATATCGACACAACTGATACTCGCAAGGCCTTTCTGCGACTGGTTTTTCCGGCCGACTTCGCCAAAAGTTGGAGTTTGACGATTGCAACGGTGTCAGCGGCAGAATTTGCTGGAAATAGCGAGAGTTAATTTTACATATCCCGTGCGAAGTGCACTAATCTTCCAACATCGCAGCATATGTTCACCTAGTAATTGGTGATTTTGCTCAAAACCTGTGAGGAGAGGCAGTTAGCTGCTGTCATAAGTAGGCTTACCATGTTCGAACCGATCATTGCCAATCAATCGTTGACCTCGTGGTTTTTGGAGGCGTGGGCCGAATTAGTTCGGTACTTTCACGGCATGAGTGTCACCTAATGGGGGGGCGTCTCCGCTAGCGCCGTCGCTTCTGGCTTTCTTTGTCTTCGCGGAAACGGAATTCGGCATCATTGATGGCTTTCGTGCCAAGTCCGGGAAGAGCCAGTTACAGCGACTGAAGCGTTCGAAGTTGATCGGGTTTGTCGAGAATCGCTCATTGTAATTTCGGGTGTCGTCATCGGATAGCGAATTTTTTCGCAGCCAGCATTCACCTGACTGGCACGGGGGCTGACCGGAGAGCCACCTGTCTTTGCCGGTTCCGACTGTATGTTTCGTCGCTTGCAAGATTTGATTCCGAGTGAAACCCGAGGAAATTACCGATTTGTGCTCGCTGAAATCGGATTGCTTCGCAGTTTTTGTCGCCCTTGGCAGGGGCATCCTTGTGATGTTTTCTGCCGTTGACAGCTCACGAAGGCTGACAGACTTAAGTTCGTTGATAGGAGCCATCAGTGTGAGGGCTGCCTTGCGAATAGGTTTTGCATGATGGACGGGCCTCGGTATCATGGGGGCGCGGTCATAATTTCCGCATGTTTTCAGTGACTAAGCAGGCTGCGGGAGACGGACGATGCCTCTATTCGAAATCGAGACAGATTCTCATATCATCATTACTTGGGCCGATGACGAGTCTGCTGCCCGAAGTGTTGTGGCGGATGCTTATCCCACGGATGACGTGGTTCGTTTAACAAAGCGGCCACGAGATACTTGGGTTATCAGCAAAGGCGCGCTTGGATTGACCACGCCTAAGTTGGACCCGTGCGCGGTGGCTCGTGAGTGTTTGAGTCGCTCTGCAGGTGACAAAGTGAATGCCATTCGTTTGTATCGAATGGAAACTGGCAGTGATCTGGAACATGCAAGAAAGGCGATTGAGTCAAACATGGTGATGGGTTGGTAACTGGATCGCACAGTTTTCGGCTAGAATGCCGGCACCCGAATTTTGATCCTCCTTTTTTAAAGTCGCATTGATTGATGCCGCGTTTTCCTCTCCTCTTTGCGGTTTTGTGCTTTCCGCTGATCGTGGGCTGTGACGGCTGTCAGACAGACTCGACAGTGAATCCCGATGGGGATACAGAGTTGAGTGCGGAAGATTTCGTGGCCGGGCGGCCCATGCCTTATCCCGCTGATGAGAAAGTAACCACATCAGGAATCAAGCCAGGGCATTGGTTCACTGCTGTTCAGTCTTTGAAAAGTAATAATTTTGACTCACGGGGTGACTTGAATAGTCTTTCCGGGATGGTTCGGATGCCATCTGAACAAGGTGAAAAAAAGGCGAGTTGGAGTGACACTGAGGCGTTGCGTAGTGGCAGCATGATTTCTCGCCGACCAGTGGTGATGCCGAAGGGGCAAAATAAAAAAATCGATTATCGTACCTACACCCCGAAGCGATTTTTTAACGGAAAATCAAAGTGTTACTTAAGTAACCGGTTTGTGTCGTCAGAACGTGCGGAGTCTTTTTCTGGTGGCGCATATCCGTTTACGAGCATGGGCCCCGCGGAATATTTCTTTGTGGTTTTGACAGAAAGGCCCGAGCGATTCACGCGGTTTCAGGTCTCTGATTGGACACGGAAAATTCGTGACGAGAGCAATTTTGATTTAGGCGACCCGGTGATCAATTACAGAGTGGTCACGCCTTCTCCAAAAGACTATTACCCTTTGCCTTTGCCGTTGGCCGAGACAATGTTGGATTGGACGAGCACTGCTGTCGTCTTCTGGGACGATCTGCCACCGGAAGCTCTCACGCCACAACAGCAAACAGCTTTGGCAGATTGGGTGCACTATGGTGGGCAATTGATCGTTAATGGCGCGGCGGCAGCCGACTCAATCAATAAATCCAGTATTGCTGATTTGTTGCCGCTGAGGCCGACTGGAAATATCGAGTTGGACGTAAATGCAGCAGCAGAGCTGCTTACCAATTGGCAGGTTCCTGATGATTCTTCGACGGACCAGCAGGTGGCTTTGTTGAAAGGTCGTGAGAGTCGAGTTGCCATTGATGGCGTTGCAAACACAGATTCAGAAGCAATCGATGGAAGCGGCAATTTGATTTTATCACTCCGAGCAGGCAGTGGTCGTGTGGTTCAGTCACGTTGCGATCTGATGAGTGACTGGTTGACCTCTTGGAAGTCGTACGACAGTTTTGTTAATTCCGTGTTGTTGTTGCGACCTCCACGTCGGGTAGAGCCAGTCGCCAGTGGTGACGGTGTGACGAAGACGAACTTGCGAACTTACGTGTTACCCAATGGGGGTGAAGAGATATTTGCTGATTCGACGATGAATACGCGTTTTCGAATCGCAGCGCGAGATGCTGTTTTGCCGGTAGCGACTCAGGTTGTCAAACCACCCTCAATCGGATTTCTCAGCGGGCAGGACGCTTATACGAGAATTGATGCGCTGTCGGGCATCGGTGGCTGGTCGGACACTAGTGATGCAATTCGTCTTTGTAGGGAGACATTGCGGTCTGAAGCAGGGATCGAAATCCCTGATTCCTCGCTCGTGCTCCGATCGCTTGGCTATTATTTGTGTATCCTGATTCCTGTCAATTACCTCATCTTCCGGATCTTGGGAAAGCTTGAATTCGCATGGCTTGCGGTACCTGTCATTGCAATGGGCGGGGCGATTTGGGTCGCTCGTGAGGCACGTCTGGATATTGGTTTTGCACGATCGCAAACCGAGTTGGGGTTGTTGGAAGTGCAAGCTGGCTGTGATCGTGCCCATCTGACTCGAGTCACAGCGATCTACAACTCTCTGTCCAGCACTTACGAGATTGCATTTGACGCGCCTGGGGCAGCCGCTTTACCGATTCGACAGAGCGAGGAATCGCCACCTATCTCTGCCGTTTTCAAAACTGGTTACGCCGAGGGGCCCATGCTGTCCGGGATGATTGTTGGTAGTAATCAAATTCGCATGTTGCACGCCGAGCAAATGTTCTCATTGGGCGGATCACTGTCATTGGATGCCGACGGAAATCTCGTGAACGGAACAGATCGAGAGTTGTTTGACGCCGTTGTGCTTCGAAAAGATCTGCTCGGGAAAATGGAGATCGCTAATGTTGGCCCCTGCCCTGGGCAATCCAATACCAAGCTGCGTTTTCGTCCAGCATTGGAGAAAGAGATCGTTGAGAGTCTGTCCGAGGAAATGAATCCACTGGAGCGGGCGTTGGTGCGAGTTGGTGCTATCGTTCCGGGCTCAACCAGATTGGTTGCTCGGGTCAATGATTCCCTGCCTGGTATGACAATCACGCCGTCAGCAACTCAGGTGTCATCCACAACGACAGTTCTGGCGCATTTGGAATACAGCCCATGGCCATCTCCAATACCTGATGTGAATCTTCCGAAAGCGGAAGTGAGAGTCTTGAGAGACTCAGATCTCAAAACGCCCTGAGTTCCTTTTTTGTCCAAAACTGTTTTCGAGCCTACCTTCAGAAATATCAGAAACGACGCATGATCACACTCAAGGGTTTTGGCAAAGATTACGGTGATTTCACCGCTGTAGAGTCGATCGACTTGCATATTGCAGCCGGCGAGACCTTCGGATTCATCGGGCCCAATGGTGCGGGGAAAAGTACTACGATTCGTTTCCTTGCAACATTACTAAGGGCAAGTCGCGGTCGCGGTGAGGTGGCAGGATGCGACGTCATGGGTGATCCCGTTGGGGTGCGTCAGTCAGTCGGTTACATGCCTGACAACTTTGGTGTTTACGATGGAATGCGAGTTTGGGAGTTTCTTGACTTCTTCGCCGTCGCCTATCGAATTGGCCGTGTCGAACGAAAAAATATCATTGACAATGTGCTTGAACTACTGGATCTGACACACAAACGCGATGACTTTGTCAACGGTCTGTCACGTGGAATGAAACAGAGGCTGTGTCTCGCAAAAACTTTGGTACATGATCCCCCAGTTCTGATCCTCGATGAGCCAGCAAGTGGTCTTGATCCACGCGCACGAGTTGAAGTCAAAGCGCTTCTCAAAGAATTAAGGAAGATGGGAAAAACCATCTTGATCAGTAGTCACATTCTGACGGAGTTGGCTGATTGTTGCACTTCCATTGGAATCATCGAGCGCGGACAGTTGCTGATGCATGGACCCATCGACAGTGTCTATCGTCAGATCCGCCGCAATCGCATTGTTGAGATTCAATTTGTCTCGGGTGAAGATGCTGGGATGTCGATCCTGCGTAGCAATCCTGATTTGAGATCGATCGAAATAGCTCCCACAGCTGTGGTTGCTGAGCTCCAAACGGACGATGAGGGCTTGGCAAGTCTGATGGAAGAAATGCTGAAAGCAGGCGTACGCATGAAGTCGTTCAATGATCGCGACCCCACCCTGGAAGATGTCTTTATGACTGTGACCAAGGGTTTAGTTACTTGAGTGCTACTGCTTCATTCGGTCTGCAATCAGCTCAAGCGCTGGAAACACCATTGCTTCGCAAACTTTGGTTCCAAGCCGAATAGTGAGTGTCGGTATTATAAGTTGAACAGCTTTTCTGCGATCTTTTCAGCAGTTGCTTCAGGTTCATCCGTTTCCGTCACGTCAATGATTCGCCGTTCTTCGAAAGAGCGCAACCACGTTTCTTGGCGACGGGCCAGTTGGCGAGTGTGGGCGGCCACTTCTTCGATCAGCACGCTGGTGTCGTCATTGTCTTGTGAAATCCAATCGATGATCTCGCGATAGCCAACCGCCTGTGCGGCAGTGCGAGATAGTTTTCCGTATGTTTCGAGTAGATGATGCACTTCAGCAACGAATCCATCTTCGAACATTTGCTGGACACGTCTATTGATTCGTTCATGTAGGTGTGAGCGCTGCCAATTCAAAGTGAAAACGTTGCATTCATTCGGATCTTGATAGTGATCAAATTGAATTTGGCGATGGCTGATGGGGACACCGGTTTGATGGGAAACTTCCAAGGCACGAATCATCCTGCGGGCATCATTTGGACCGATGCGGTGTGCGGCTAATGGATCAACCTGTTGCAACCGCTCTCTCAAAGCTTCAATTCCATGATTTTCCAAGTCCGCTTCAACGGCTTGGCGGAAATTCCAGTCGGCAGGTGGTCCGGGATCGAAGCCTCGCAGAACTCCTTTTAAAAACATGGGAGTACCACCAACAAAGATTGGATGCCGACCTCGTTGACGGATTTGTTCGACTGCCATGTGTGCCGCTGTAAGATAACAGGCGACACTGAAGTCCTCGGTCGGTTCCACCAAATCGATTAAGTGATGTGGCGCAGTCCGCTGATCTTTGGCGGTTGGCTTGGCTGAACCAATGTTCATGCCACGATAAACAGCGATCGAATCAAGTGAGAGGATTTCGCCATTGATGATCTGTGCCAAAGCAATGGCTGTTGCGCTCTTGCCTGATGCCGTGGGTCCAGTCAGAACGATGGCATCCTGCACCAGTGGCTTGTAGGAAATCGATGCCTTACCTTCGGTGGAGTTCTGTGGCATTGCTGTTATTGTTTCTGGGTATTCCGGACATTGATCAACTGGATCCGGTAATCGTGCCATCGGCTTCGCAGAATCATAGCCAGCCTCGATAAGATCGTACAGTCAGATCGGTGGCAGGATTTTCTCGTCGGGGTGGGCTTCAAATATTATTCCGCGATGGGCTGACGTTTGGATTCCAGCAGCCACCATTCAAAAAATTCGTAGATCTGCTGATTGGAATCAGGGCTGGGTCCATGTGTATCTCGATTGGTCATGGCGACACGATTCTCGTAACCAAGCAACTTGTTGACAGATATCAGGTGATTCAAGGCAAGCCAGCGTTCCGGCCGATCAGCAGTGCCTCCTGAGACCAGAACCGGGCGTGGGGCCATCAAGGCATGGAGTTCGGTAAGATCGTGACCTCCTTCAATCAATGTTTTGTACGATCCTGTGCGTGGTTCTCCCTCGCTCGGTAATTTACGGAAGCGTTGTGATCGTGATGGTGTGTTCGGTTCACCAAGTTCAAAACCCAAATACCAAGCATCCCAGTAATTTACTGAGCCACCAGGGTTCTCTTTTCTGCGATCACGTTCATCGAAGACAATTCCAGCATCGGACCATGCCGCACAGGCGAACTTTTCGTAAAGACATGAGGCGAACAGAGACCATTTACCCCCAAATGAATGCCCTACAATGCCGATCCGATCCGGGTAAACCTCAGGACGAGACGCAAGAAACGTGTGCGCGTTAGCAGCAGCAAACGCGAGCGCCGATAAAGGTTGGGTCTTGACGACTTTGCCTTCGCTGCCAAAGTACTGCCCACGATGCCCAGCATCACGTGGGTTGTCGAAATTCACTCCGGAATTGGGTTTTCCAATCGAAAGGGTGACAAATCCTCGCTTTGCCAACTGCCACCCAAAATCTCGTAATTCAACACCCTTCCCGACACCTGTCTGGGCATCGTAGTACGGAACCAACACCGCTGGAAATGGTCCATCACCATCTGGGATCAACATGAAAGCATCGACCATTTCACCCCCAATGCCGATCTTGATCTTTAATTGTCGTTGGGTAATGTTTTCACGGCGTGTAACGACGACCTGTTCGAATTCAGGTTGGGCGAATAGTTCAGGCCATGGGCCCATGATTTTATGCCAGTCATCAACAATTTCTGAGCGTCGTTGCTGCCACTCCGCTGGCGTCTTGACGGTGGATCCATCTTTCCGCACCAGTGGGGAACGATAGTCTCCCAGCTGCGATTGATATGCAGGTGGACATTGGTAGAAATCTGCTAACTGAGCAGGCGGTGCGATGTGGTTGCTGATCCACACTGCTCTTCGTTGTGTGTCTTTCGCGGCGCGTGCTTTGCGCGCCGAGATGCTTCGGAACTGCCATGGTAGTTCGCTGTTGACTGGAAGTTGGTCAAGCACTTGTTGGAGTTCTGTTCTCCGTTTTTCAGCAGGATTATTTTTTTGCGTACGGGGAATCACTCGTTGTTCCGATGGATCGACGGCCAAATCGAAAAAGTTCCCATCGGAGTAAAGCTTGTAGCGTTGATCGCGTACAACGCGGTCCGTGGCGTATTGCGTGAAGGTCCATGGCCGTGTCCAAGAATCATCATTTTGTTCTCTGAGGATATCAGCAAAGCTTTCACCATCGATCCTGAGAGCGGCCGGAATGGAGGCGTTGGCAAGGTCGGCAAGGGTGGGCAGTATGTCAGCAGCATTTAATAACGCATCGCTTTCAACGGCCTTTGTGATCCAAGCTGGGCAATTCACAATCAATGGCATATTGATGCCACGTTCGGTCAGTGAATAGATGCCCTCATCGGAGATCCTTCCGTTCCTCATTCCACCCAGGCTCTCTGGCATCCCTTGGTCTGAGCCATTATCGGTACCATTGTCAGTGGCGATGAAAATGAGGGTGTTATCGCGCAAGCCCAGTGCAGTGATTGCTTGGGTGAGGCGGCCAATCAGATGGTCCGCATAATGAACCATGCCCGCAAACTTCTCTCTGGCAGATGCGTTCTGGTTAGGTGTATGTGGTGTTGTTGTGACTGGGATGTGTGTAAGGATTGCCGATTGATAAATCAGGAACGGTTCCTCTCTGTGCCGTTTCATGAATTCAATCGAATGATCTGTAAAAACATCAGGTCCAAATCTGCCGTTGGCAGCGATTTTCTGACCGTTGCGTATCACATAGGGATCCCAATAACGCTTCTTGTGCCCCGGCAATCCGGGTTTTGCTTCTGGCCAAATGCAGTGATCTTCGAAACCATGCTCTGCTAAGGCATTCTGCTGGCCCAGAGCGAACAAATCATTGATCTGCCACTTGCCAGAAATGCAAGTTCTGTAGCCTGCATCTTGCAGCAGTTTTGCGAAACAGGTTTCGCGATTCCAATCCAAAAACCCGCCACCGTAAATTGCTGAGTCGTGGTGTGTGTGCCAGCCTGTTCGAAATGGATACCGCCCCGTCAACAGCATGGTTCGAGTCGTGCTGCAGACCGGTGTGACATAGAAATTTCGAAACTTCATCCCCGTTGCGCACAGTTGATCGATGTTGGGGGTTTGATTCTCCTGGCTGCCGTAACTTCTCAACCAGTCTTTTCCCACGTTATCGAGCAGAATGAAAACGAGATTGGGTCGTTGCTGCTTTCGCTCTGATTCTTCAGCCACGACTGGGTAGATGGACAGAAGCGTGATTATGATTATCGCGACAAGTCGATTCATCGGAATGATTTCCATCGAGAGTAGCAGTGGCATTGTCAGGCAGGTCTGGCGTCAACCGGTGCCAGGGTCAGAGATAGCGTATTGTAGATCGAGATCACATCGAATGAGTTCCGGTCCTGTCCACATTCGTGTCAGCGTTCTCACAGGCTGGAAGCCGTAATTTTGCGCTAATGCGATAGCGTTGTGATTGGGGTGAGGGATATCCCAGAACGTAGTGCGGTTTGTCGATCCCAATAAATTATCGATGATGTGTCTCGCCGTCTCCGGACTGGAAGCTATGACGGGACCGACATAGCTAGCCAAGTATCCTTCACGCACCATGCCGCAACCTTCCCGATAGCGTATGACGCGGGAATGATTAGCCAGTCGATTCAACCACTGACCGCGCGAGACACCAAACGCTACTTCGTCGAGATCCAAGTTCCATCCTGTATCTGACTCAGGTACTACCACCGTGCTGCAGTCATCCCCTTCCCGTTGCCAGCGATGGAATGACCATTCGTCACGAAAACCCAATTGGTTATAAACCAATTTTCCAGTAGGCGTAGCATCAAGTTTGATGCAGCTGATTTTTCTTGAATGTAAGTGGTCAAGACAGGTTTTGATCAGTGCTTTTGCAATTCCTTGGCGGCGATATTCCTCGTGGACCAACATCATGCCAATCCATGCCAATTGGGTTCCGTAGCAAGTGGTTGTGACTGTTCCGATGATTTTTTCGTGATCGTTGATTACAAAGCATGCTGTTGGCTCATGCTCGATCAATCGTTCCCAGTCGGGTGCTAGTTGGTTCCAGCCCGAGGTACGACACAATTCAAGCGCTCCGGGGATATCAGTCAATTGGAAAAGCCTGATTTCGTGATTCACGTGATTTTTCAGTTGAATGATGTTCGGCTTGGATGTGTCTGCAGACAAGGCGATTGATCAACTGTCCAGTTGTTCATCCGACGTGCATCCGCATTGCAGGGTCGTAGTTCAGTCCCGAATGGATCAACGTTGCATCATTTCGGAGGTAGTGAAAGGCAACTGCACGGCGCGAGTTCTTGCTCAGGTTCGCCGCTGAAAAATGTGGAGTGTTACCGTGATGGAAAGAAACACCACCGCTGGCAATCGGGGCTGGTACCAATTGTTCCTGATCAAAGTGTTCAGGAGCAATTTGTAGATTGTAAGGTTCGTCATCAGGGGCAAAGTGCGGCAGTACTTCGGTTTGGTGGTAATCGCAGTAGTGAAGGCAACCATTGGTCAGTGTTGCATCATCCAAAGCCACCCAAACTGTCAATGTGGCGTCAAGGTTGTCAGGGCCGAAATAGAAATTGTCCTGATGGATTGGTTTTGGGGTTCCCGCTTCTGGGGGCTTCATGAATACCTGGCTAAAAAACACGTGGCAGTCGGGACCTAGCAGTTGGTGAATCATGGGGATCAAGCACGCATGGGTAGCAAGTTTACGAAATGACTCACGATGGAACACAGGATGATCCAGCTTTCGCAGCAACTTTGTCGTTTGCGTGCTGTGTTCAAGAAACCAGTCTCGGTCCTCCGAGCGAAGTGCGGTGAGAAATTCACTGCTCCAGATTGTTAAGTCATCGAGCACGGACTGAATGGTCACTGCATCAAAGAGATGGGCAACCGTCACGTGTCCTGTTCGCTGAAATTCCTGTAACTGACTCTCAGTGAAGGAGTTCGCGCACATCGATTTGTCCTCTTTGCAAAGGGGTTGCCAATCAGGATTGGCAGCCCGCTCGTTACTGCTGGTAATCAAGTTGTT
>Ga0315332_10002191_pt1 | contig 10851 bp, 10 predicted proteins | sample M110034915metaG_FD_203455 | JGI IMG/M metagenome (GOLD analysis project Ga0315332, IMG submission 203455) | Ammonia-oxidizing marine archaeal communities from Monterey Bay, California, United States - M1 100m 34915 | ecosystem: Environmental > Aquatic > Marine > Intertidal zone | place: USA... | reverse complement strand
TATTATGAACCACAAAATGATCCCGATTACCACGAGTGTGGCTTGTAAAATTCATAGCTTACTTGCATAAAAAAAGCACCTACTTGTTGTAGGTGCTTTTTTTGTTTTAGGGGAGTTCAATTACTTACTACTTTTTAAGTGTTAGTGAAGAATTAATTTTGTAGAAAGGCTCTTGTTAGCACTTGTACCTTTTACTAAAAACACTCCTTTATTTATTTTCTAAGTTGTTTTGTAGTTGTTTAAATCCAGCTTGTTCTTTTGAATAGCACCTTGAACCTAGCATGTCAAACACTTCAATAAGCACATTTCCCGAAATAGCATTTAATGTTTCTACATTAAACGATCCATTTGAAGGATTAGGGAATACGCTAATTTCATTGCTATTTTCAATGTTGGGTAGTTCGGCTATCTCTTTCTGCTCATTTTTGTTTTTTTCATTTTTATCTTTGCTTCCACCTCCCAATAGTCTTTCACAATGAAGTGGAACTATTTCAGCTAGAAAAACTGCTCCAGGTTGAGCTTGAAACCCTTCATTTAGATTTAATCGCTTAAAGCTCTATTTTAGTAACCCATTTATGTTTTATACGTTAAATAAATATAAGCTTGATGTGAAAATTAGAAACAAGAGGAATGGCTATTGAAATCAATATAAATAAAAGAAATCAGGTTAATACTCCTCTCGGAGTTTTATCTAAAATTGCTGATAATATTTATTTATTAGATTATGAAGATGAACTAGAAATAACTGTTGAAAAGAGTGTAGGTTTTAGAGATAAATTAATTGCCCTAGTTAAGAATGAAAAAATTGGTATTATATTAAATGCTATGGATATTCAAGGAACTGCATCCATAGGCTCCATGCAGTTTTTCTCAAAAGATATTAAGTACAATAATGTATGTGTGGCGCAAGCTATTATAACAAATAAATTAGCTCATAAGTTACTTGCTAATTTCTATGCAGATTTTATTAATAATAAGTCGAAAGTTAAGCTATTTAATAATTATACTGATGGGCTTACCTGGATTGAGACTAAAATTAAAAGTGAATTGAAAAGTTAATAACATTTGCAACAACCAAAATAAGTTAAGGGAATAAAAGGAAATTATTTACCTAGCTTATGCCGTAACCAACATCTGCTGTTTCTGAGCTTTTACTTTTGGACTCGCTATGTATTCATCAAAAGTCATTAGCTTATCTAAACAACCATTTGGAGTTAATTCAATAATTCGAGTAGCAACTGTTTGGGTGAAATGATGATCGTGACAGGTAAAAATAACAGTACCCGGAAAATCTATTAATGCATTGTTGAAAGCTTGAATAGACTCTAAATCTAAATGATTAGTTGGTTCATCCAACATTAAGAAATTACCACCTCTAAGCATCATTCTAGAGAGCATGCACCTTACTTTTTCGCCTCCTGAAAGAACGTTTGCCATTTTGAAAATCTCCTCACCAGAAAACAACATCTTCCCTAAAAACCCTCTAACATATACCTCATCTTTATTGGGAGAATATTGCCTAAGCCAGTCCATTAAGTTTAGATTGTCAGTAAAGAATTTTTCGTTCTCATTTGGTAAATATCCTGTTGTTATTGTTTGTCCAAAATGAAAATCTCCAGAATCTGGCTCTGAAATACCGTTAAGAATTTCATACAAAGCAGTGGTTGCTAAATCGTTTTTGCATAAAAGAGCTATTTTATCTCCTTTAGTAACATTTAAATTTAAATTACTAAAAAGCACTTCTCCATCTACTGTTTTACTCATGTTGTTGATGTGGAGTACCTGATCTCCAGCTTCTCTTTCAGATTCTAAAATTATAGCCGGGTATTTTCGACTAGACGGCTCAATGTCATCTAAATTAATTTTTTGTAATAATTTTTTTCGACTTGTAGCTTGCTTAGATTTAGAAGCATTGGCGCTAAACCGTTGAACAAATTCTTGCAATTCTTTTTTCTTCTCTTCTGCTTTTTTATTGGCATTGTTTCGTTGTCTTAAAGCCAATTGACTGCTCTCATACCAAAAAGTATAATTTCCAGTATACATCTTTACCTTCTTAAAATCTATGTCTACAATATGCGTACAAACCGTATCTAAAAAGTGTCTGTCGTGAGATACAACAATAACCGTGTTTTTAAAATTCAGTAAAAAGTCTTCTAACCAAGTTACTGTTTGTAGGTCTAAATCATTCGTAGGTTCATCCAATATTAGAAAGTCTGGATTACCAAAAATAGCCTGAGCCAAAAGGACCCTTACTTTTTGATTTCCATTTAATTCTTTCATTGTTTTTTGCTGATCTGATTCAACAATACCTAACCCCGACAATAAAGATGCTGCTTCAGGCTCTGCGTTCCAGCCATCCATTTCGGCAAATTGCTCCTCTAGCTCACTAACTTTAATGCCATCTTCATCAGAAAAATCTGGTTTAGAATATATTGAGTCTTTCTCTTTCATAATGTTCCATAAATCAATATGCCCCATCATTACCGTGTCAATTACCCTACACTCATCGTATTCAAAATGATTTTGCTTTAACACCGCCATCCTTTTACCTGGCTCTAAAGCCACATTACCCTTATTGGCATCAATATCTCCGGAAAGGATCTTTAGAAAAGTAGACTTTCCGGCTCCGTTAGCTCCAATTACACCATAGCAATTGTCTCCGTTAAATTTTATGTTGACCTCATCAAAAAGGACTCTTTTGCCGTATTGTAATGTAATGTCGTGTGCAGATAACATAACTCCCTGATTTTAAAATGGATGCAAATATAGTATTTGTAATTAATATCGTTTTAAAAAACAGGGGAATTAATTAAAGCAAAAAAGAAAGCAGGCCCATCGGCCTGCTTAGATAAGAATAAATTACTTAACTGTGATTACCGTAAGGCATCTTCAGTTTAATAAACTTATTACAAAAATTTTCAATAAACATTTGACACCTCCTTTCAAAATTAATTTAACATTTGCTGTTGTCACAGCACGAATTATTCACACTTAAAATTAAGTAAGAATTCTTTTACACCTTTTTTTGTTTAAAGAGTTTTTTTTGCTCCGCTCTTATTTTAAAATTAGAAAGGAAATTTCAAGGTTATGATGTTAAAAGTTTGGTTTCTATCCTCTTTTAACAATAGTGCTCGATGCTTGGGCAGTTGGAAACACCAATAGATCTGCAATGTTAACATGGGCAGGTCTAGAAAGAGCAAAAGCAATTATCTCAGCAATGTCTTCTGCTTGTAATGCTTTATATCCTTTATATACATTATCTGCTTTATAAGACCCTTTAAAACGCACTTTTGAAAACTCTGTTTCTACCAAACCAGGGTTAATGGCAGTAACCTTTATTCCAAAAGGGTTTAAATCTATTCTCATTCCATCTGTAATGGCAATTACGGCATGCTTACTTGCACAGTAAACAGCTCCTTTAGGATAAACTTCCTTCCCAGCAGAAGAGCCAATATTTATAATGTGTCCTTTTGCTCGTTTAGTCATTTCTGGAATAATGGCTTTGCTTACATACAATAGCCCTTTTACATTTATGTCCATCATGGCGTCCCAATCTTCTAAATCTCCAGACTGAACAGGGTCTAATCCGTGAGCATTTCCTGCATTATTAATTAAAATATCTATCTCCTTAAATTCTCCACTCAGAGAGTCTATCTCAGAAAACACAGCTTTTTTATCTCTTACGTCAAAACACAAAGAGGCTACTTTTGTGAACCTAGAAAGCTCTTTTTCAATTATAGTAAGTCGCTCTTTTCTTCTACCACAAATAATTAAGTTATATTTCTTTTTAGCAAGCTCAAAAGCTGTTGCCTTTCCTATTCCACTTGTTGCTCCTGTAATTAATACTGTTTTCATTTTATTTAATTGGATATATAAATTACTTTTAAAAATACTACTTAGAACCAGTATTAAAATTTAATTTCACTTTTTTAATACTTTGTTTACAAAAAACAGAAAATGATAAAGCAATTAAAGCAGGTAAAAAGGAAAATTGTAACGTTTTTTCAAACACCACAAGAAAAAAGACACGCCCTTGTAGGCCCCGCTAAACTTTGGAAAATGAAACAAGATTTTCAAATTAATTTTCTTAAAAGTCAAGGGCTTCAACCCAATCAAAAATTAATGGATGTAGGATGTGGAACTTTAAGGGGAGGTATTCCATTAATAAATTATTTAGAAAAAGGTAATTATTACGGAATTGAGGTTAGAAACACTGTTCTTGAAGAAGGTCGAAAAGAACTAAAAGAACATGATTTAGAGCGGAAAGAACCGCACTTAATTGCTTTTAGTGAATTCAATGAAATCTCTTTAAACGCCAAGCTTGATGTAATGCTTGCATTTTCTGTTTTAATACATATGGAAGATACAATCGTTGAAAAATGCATTGAGTTTGTAAGTAAACAACTAGAAAACAATGGCACTTTTTACGCTAATGTAAACTTAGTAAGCCACCAAGACAGCAATTGGCAAGGATTTCCTGTTGTTTTTAGAACATTGGAATTTTATGAAGCTTTAGCTTCAAAAAACAATTTAAAAGTAACTACTATTGGGAGTCTTGGAGAGCTTGGACACATCTCTGGACAAGAGCTAGGAGACAAACAAGTTATGCTTGCCTTCAAAAAAGCTTAACGCCTTTTTAAATGTTGTCTTTATAATAATTAGCATGTAAAATGGTTTTCAGTTCTGTTCTATTTCTGAGTGTTTTTTTACCCTGCTTTTTAGCTTGCTTCTACTTAAGTCCACAATTTTTAAAAAAATGGATTATTGTATTTTTCAGCATCCTGTTTTATGCTTGGGGCGCCCCCGTATTTATTTTCTTCTTGCTAGGAAGCTCAGTCTTGGATTTTTTTATTTCAAAAAATTTTGAAGCTTCAAACCCTTTCAGAAAATTATCTCTATTTGCTTCTTTATTTTTAAATGTTGGACTGCTTTGTTATTTCAAGTATGTTAATTTTTTTGTTACCAACATATCAACATTAGGAGAGTACTTTAGCTTTAATGAAATTGCATTCAAAGAAGTTTTACTCCCAATTGGCATCTCGTTTTTTACATTTCAAAAAATAAGCTATGCTATAGATGTTTTCCGAGGGGAGAACAAAAGATTAACTAGCTTTTTAGATTACCTGTTATACATTATTATGTTTCCACAACTTATCGCGGGACCTATTGTCCGTTATAAAGATGTTCATCTTCAAATCAAAAACTTCTCTTCTAATAACTTTGATCAGAAACTACAAGGGCTTTATCGTTTTATTATCGGATTAAGTAAAAAAGTATTTATTGCAAATACGTTTGCTTTAATAGTTTCTCAAATTAATGCCCTTGGACTTGAAAACACATCTTCAGCTGAAGCGTGGCTTGGAGCACTAGCTTATACATTTCAAATCTATTTCGATTTTGCAGGTTATTCAGATATGGCAATTGGGCTTGGTTTAATGATTGGTTTTAAATTTCCTGAGAATTTTAATTTCCCCTATTTATCAAAAAGTATTTCTGAATTTTGGAAACGATGGCACATCACCTTAGGTTCATGGATGAGAGACTATTTATACATTCCTTTAGGAGGAAATAAAGTTTCTACTAAAAGAATCTATTTTAACCTAGTTTTTGTTTTTTTCATTTCAGGATTTTGGCACGGAGCCAATTGGAATTTCATTGTTTGGGGGTTATTTCATGGATTATTTTTAGTATTAGAACGGCTATTTTTAAGTGCTGCCCTTAAAAAAATGCCCGTAATTTTTCAGCGCTTTTATACTTTTTTTATTGTTATTATTGGTTGGGTGTTTTTTTCAATGGATCTAGAAACTGCTTTTGTTTTTCTTAAAAAAATGTTTGCCTTCTCATCTTTCGATTTAGGGTTATCCATTTCAGTAAAAAGTTGGTCACTTATGCTTTTTGGAATTTTATTTTCATTTATTGGTTTTAATAAAAAAATAGAGCTTTTTCTGAATGAACTTCCATTTAGAATTGCCAATTTAAACACAAGTCAAACACTCGTTATTTTTCCAGTTTTTCTCTTTCTATTGTCAATGGCTACAATTTGGATAATGAATTCAGGTTTTAACCCATTTATTTATTATCGTTTTTGAATTGAAAAAATTAAACAACATATTGTTTTTTATTGCAATTGGGGTGCTATTTATTCCATTGGTTTTTCAGTATTCTGCTACTAATGAAACACTACAACCACTAAATGGTGTGTTCGAAAAAACAGATACCCTTCAATTTTCTATTCCCTCATGGAAAAATAAAAAATGGCAGGAAAATCGAGAGTTGCTAATTAAAAATAATTTGAAAATAAAACCGCTAATTGTAAGAATTGGTCACGAATTAGATTATAGGCTTTTTAAAGAATACCACATGGCCGATTTATTGATTGGCAAGGATGGATATCTGTTTTCTAAAAGCTGGAGTAATGCAAAGTGCTGTGCCAATAATTTAAACAAAGATTCATTAGATATTTTCATTAAAAAGCTAGCTACCTTAGCTACTTTACTAGAGAAAAAAGGGAAATACTTTAAAGTTATTATTCCGCCTTCAAAAGAAGAGCTTTACGCTAACAAGCTACCGTTGCTGTACACTTTGGATAATGAAAATTCAGATTATACGCTTCTTAAAAAGAGCTTGGCAAATAATAAAATAGCTTATTGGGATTTGCTCTCTTATTACAAAGTAATAGATGACACTGCTAGATTTCCAATTTATAGTAAAACTAGTGCGCATTGGACCACATATGGTGCACATTTTACATTGCTAAAATTACTGAATGACATGTCTGTTTTTTTTAATGGAGACATGCCTAATCTAGCGGTTAAGTCCTTTAAAAAAGAAAAGTTTAAGGGTGGTGATGGCGATCATGAACAAACATTAAACTTAATAAACAGAATAGACAACAAAGACTTTCTTTACCCTGCATACAAGATTGATTCTTCTAAAAATAAAACTTTTAAACCTAAAGTCATCACTATCGGAGATAGCTTTTATTGGGCTTTAAAAAGCTGTTGGATGCTGCCATATATTTACAAAAAAGATTCTAAATATTTATATTATTTCAGCACGGTTTACTACAATAATGATTACACTAAATCTCACTCAATAGACTCTTTAAATATTGTTGAAGAAATTGAATCCTGTAATGCGGTTGTTATAATAAACAGCACTCACAATTTAAATGGATTTCCTTACGGCTTAGAAAAAAAGATAGATGAACTAATTTTAGCTTTAAAATAACAACCCTTTTTTAACTTACTAATTATTTGGTATTTTACTTCTAACTTTTCAAAACATGATACAAAAACAGCATTTAAAATATTTACTTTTTTTTTTCGTTTTAGTGTTTGATTCTTGTTCACACAAAACAGAAAGCACATCAGCTTTTTGTGATCACATTCAAACTAAAAGCAACACTAACCTTTCAAATGAGTTGGAAATTTTTTCTGCTATCGCTAAAACTAAAACTGGAGTTTATGTTCTTGAAGATGGTAATTCATCTATGATTTCCAGAGCTTGGTTGTGCGAAAATGCCGAGAACTCAATTGACATTCAATATTTTATTTTTTCTACAGACAATGTTGGCCTTATTGCGTGCGATTATTTAGTAAGAGCAGCAGATAGAGGCGTTAAAGTTAGACTTCTTATAGATGACATACTAATAGACGCTAAGGTCGAAGATGTCTTGACTCTAAGCTCACACCCAAACATTGAAATAAAAATTTATAATCCAGGTGTGAATTTGGGTAAAAGCATCTATTCAAAAGTTAAAAAATTCATAACCGATTTTAGAGGTGCTAATCAGCGCATGCATAACAAAACTTTCAATGTGGATGGCAAAGTCGTCATAACGGGTGGAAGAAACATTGCTGATGAATATTTTGATTATGACCATGAGTATAATTTTAGAGATAGAGATGTACTTTTAATAGGAAAAGAAGTAAACTCTGTTACCAACTCTTTTGAAGAATTTTGGGCAAGTCCAATTAGTGTTCCTGTTGAAAATCTTATAGCCAAAGACCAATTAATTAATTATTCAAAAGACACTTTTAACAAGCTTCATGAATATTGCTGTGATTCCGCTAATTTTTGGCCCCAAATCAGAGAACAAATTAAACAGCTCCCTCTGTCATTTAATGACATAAAAAATTCAGGAGCTCTTGTGTGGGTAGATGAAGTTAAATTTATTTCAGATAAGCCCGGCAAAAACCAGGAAAGAAAAGGTCTTGGTGGTGGAGGGGTGTCTACATCAACACTAATTGAGCTGGTAGAAAATGCTAACCATTCCATAGCTATACAAACTCCTTATTTAATTACAACGGCAATGAGTGAAGCTCTTTTTAGTGATGCTGTAAAAAGAGGTGTTAAAATTAAAATACTTACAAATAGTTTAGCCTCTACAGACAACCTAGAGGCATTTAGTAGTTATCAAAAAAATAGAAATAAATTACTTGAAACTGGAGTCCAAATTTTTGAATTTAAGCCTGATGCATCCGTTCGAAAAAAACTAATGACCGGAGAACTGCATAAACACGAAAATAAATTTCCAATTTTTGGTTTACATGCTAAAACCATGGTGCTTGATGATTCAATAACTGTTATTGGCACTTTTAATCTTGACCCTAGAAGTGCGAACTTAAACACAGAATGCATTACAATAATTAAATCTAAAAATGTTTCACAAAAAGTTTTAATTGGAATTAATGAAGAATTTAAACCCGGAAATTCATGGGAAATTACCAATACATTTAACCCTGATTCGGAAGTAAATAAGCTTAAAAGAATAAAAACTTGGACAAGAAAAATAATTCCAAAAGAAATATTGTGATACTTACTGCAAACTTGCCATTAAATTAATGAGTAACAACAAACATATTATCCAGCTTGACGGATTGAGGTTCTTTGCTGTTTTAATGGTAATGATTGGCCACTGGCTTCAATGGAAATGGCAAAATCCAGTTTTACTTAAAATTCCTTTTGTTCACGGAGTTATCTTGTTTTTTGTTTTAAGTGGGTTTCTTATAACCAGAATATTATTGACAAACAGAGACCTTTATAATCAAGGAAGTGAAAATAAATTTTTACTTATTAAAAACTTTTATTTCAGACGGTTTTTTAGAATTTTCCCCATCTATTATCTACTTCTAATCTTTTTATTTTTAATGAATTTTGAAAACACAAGAGAATTATTTCCTTGGCTAATAAGCTATAGCTCTAATATTTATCAATCTATTAACAATGTTAACATAGGAAATTTTAATCATTTTTGGTCTCTTGCTGTGGAAGAACAATTCTACCTCTTTTGGCCTTTTGTTATTTTATTTGTTAAACCAAAAAAAACATTACTGGTTATTGTTGGGGCAATTTTGCTAGCACTAATTGTAAGAACTTTTTTATTCTTTTATGTTGGTAAATGGATGACCACTTCCTTTTTCACCCTAAGTAGTATGCATGCTCTTGGGCTTGGCGCTTTATTGGCGTACTTTAAAACTTATACACCAATAATTGAAACTAAACTCTCTAAAGCTAAATGGCTTTATTTAGTTTTAGTTTTGTACATAGGTTCATTGCTTATTCAAAATGTTTTCCAACTAGGTTGGTATAAAGCAATTCTCGATCACTTTTTCTTTGCCATCTTATCCTTCTTTATAATCTTAAGAGCTTCAGAAAATAATTTTAGGGGGGGGGCTAAAATTTTACTAGAGAATAGGTTTGTAACTTATTCAGGAAAAATATCTTACGGATTATATATTTACCACCTGTTTGTACCTACTCTTTTTTATTTTGCATGTACTAAAATTGGTGTTTCAATTAAAGGGAATTTTATACTCTTTTATTTAACCACTTTCGTTCTAGCGCATTTCTCTTGGATATTAATTGAAAAGCCGATTAATAGCCTTAAGAAAAAATATCCTTACTTTAACACAACTTAAAGATAAAATATATAACACGAATAAACGTAATACGTTTATCGTATCGTTGTAGCTAATTGAAATGATGAAATATTTACTTCTAAAAACTTGGAAAATCTATAAAGCCCTAATTTTCCTCCTTTCAATAATCTATTGGATTGGGGTTATTATTGACGACTGGGGTTTTATCGAAAAATACTGGAGCACCAATTGGTTAGATTACATAAAAATTTGGACATTATGGTATTTGGTTTATGCGATTTTCTTTTCACTTATTTATTGGATAATTGGCGGAATAATTTCCTCAGTAATTTTTGTGAGAACAAAGAAGAAAAGTAAACTTTTTAACATGACCAAAGAAGAGGTTTATTCAAAAGCGAATTCTGTCGAAGGGTTGAGCGGAATGACGACAAACGAGCGTTTATGGACTGCTGAATTGATGGAACACTTTGACTATGCTAAAATTCATGATAGAGAAATAGCCAGAACAATATTAAAAGCAATCAAAGTGGACGAAATCTCAATTAATAGAATATTAAAATAAAAAACTAGCTACAACAATGGCTATAAAGCATAGGCCTAACCTACCAAGCCGTTCCTACGCTTCATAGCCGAAGCGTTGTGCATAATATCAAGATAAACAATCCGAGAGTGAAAATAAAATACAGATTTAAACTAATTATTTTTTTTGGACTTATTTTGTCAGTAGTCTCATGCGGGCAAAAACGTAAAAAAGACAGTGATGAATTAGTTTTGGCAGAATATCTTTACGAGAAAAATGGAATTTATTTCGAGGGGGATTGCGAAATACATGCAAAAGAAAAATTCTCAGGGGAATGTAAATTCTATCATGATAATGGAAAATTAAAAGGAGTGGTAAATATTGAGAACGGATTACCAACAGGAAAATGGAAATATTGGGATTCTAGTGGATTAAAAACTCTCGGTT
>Ga0315332_10002186_pt1 | contig 10864 bp, 9 predicted proteins | sample M110034915metaG_FD_203455 | JGI IMG/M metagenome (GOLD analysis project Ga0315332, IMG submission 203455) | Ammonia-oxidizing marine archaeal communities from Monterey Bay, California, United States - M1 100m 34915 | ecosystem: Environmental > Aquatic > Marine > Intertidal zone | place: USA... | reverse complement strand
AAAATCCGCCAGCAGAACCTTCTCAAGTTGACGGTCGATCAAGATGTTTCCAGGTTTGATGTCACCATGAATCACTCCCAGCTCGTGCGCCGCGGCCAACCCTCTTCCGGCCTGGATGATCATGTCGGCTGATTCGGAAAAGACCAGCTCGATGTGATTGTCAATCTGATGCCGCAAAGATCCGCCTTCGGCGAGCTGCATGACAATGAAGGGGCCGTAGTCCGCTCCCTCTTCGACCGCATGGACGGTAACCACATGCTGGTGCTCGATGCTGGCGGCCGCACGAGCCTCCTGAACAAATTGTGTGGGGTCGAATCCCTTGTTCCTTTTCGGAATCTTGATCGCGACCGCTCGTTGAAGTTTCAGATCATAGGCGCGGTAGACCACCGCCGCCCCTCCGCGACCGATCGGTTCCAGAAGTTGGTAATCGCCAATCTGAACGGAACCCCCGGATTCCACCGGATTCAATTCGCCGGTAACGCTGTTGAATTTCGTCCTTTTGAGAGAATTCCGTGCAAGCTGTTCGACAAAGGTGGATTGTCGAACAGCATCATTGAGTTTGCCAGCTCCCTTGACCCAATCGGCAACGGACTCTTCAGGCAAGATCGAATGTTCATCTGACATGGTTCAACCCATGCTGGAATTTGTATTAACGTTCGACATACTGACAGATGTCCAGATCTTCCGCCAGAAACTCAATTTCCCGGTTCAGCCGGGCCAAGACAATGGATTTGCATTTGTAGATCCAGGAGACATTTTTTCCCAGTTCTTTAGCAACTCGCGCCGGTTCCGGCTTGTCATTCCAGAGATAGGTTTTGTGATCGCCTTCGACAATCACTTCCAGGGAGACCTTCTCAAAAGCCTTCCAAACGGCCCCCGAAAACTCATCGCGAATACGGTGAAGCGCCGTCTCCAGGATATGGGCTTTTGAAATCTTGTCCCAATCCAGGTCCGGCTGGTCCTGTTTGTCTTGCCATTCTGGAAGTTCGCCAATTTGCGCTTCCCGTAAACGCCCGGTCTTTCGCCAGAACAAATTGACCTCGTTCCGGATCACGGTCCCCAGCCATGCGCGAAATCGACCTCGTTCCGGATCGTATTCGAATTCTCGAATCTTAAAAATAATGCCCTGCGCGATATCGTGGGCGTCGGCAAGCTGAACGCCTCGGCTCAGGCAATATTGAATTAGCTGAGGAGTGTAGGTCGTAACAAACAGCTGCCAAGCCCCATCATCGACGTCCTGCAGATTCGCAATGAAACTCGTTCGCGTGGTGGGCCAGGCAAGATGATGATTCATTCGGTCACCGTCATTCATTTACCTGTAGTATCCACCAACATCATTCGGGTTGAAAATGTGGTTTTGTCGATTTTTTTTGAAAATGTGGGAAGAATTCAGAGCCAGGCGCATAGTTCTATCGCCATGTTCTGCACCGATCAAATTCAGTGAAATCCTCCAGCCTGTTTTTGACTCCAAAACCATCATGCACCGTATGTGCAGAAATCTTTTCATAAAAAACGGTAAGAATCGCGAACCCTTTGCATAGTTCGTTGTGAAGGCGTCATCGGGAACGCCCACAACAACTTTTTCGGGAGCTTCGTTATGCAAACTGGTATCAAGGGAATCTGCTTTTCGATCGCACTACTGGCTGGAATGTCGGTGACACAATTGAATGCCGCCCCACCCGCAGTTGCGGACAGTTCATTCGCCACGGTTTATGCGTTTGAGGGCTTCGAGATCAACCGGGTTGCAGAACTCTGCAACCTGGTTGTCCTTGATGCGGAGACGGTCGAATTCGAGGTTCATTTTTCGACCGGCCAGCGGGTTGCCTTGCAAGCCGTTCATCAGGGGGACGGTGCTTGGAAAGTCTATGACGGCAGCATGGTACTTGCCAAAGTAGCACCGGCAGGAGATGCGCTCCGGTATAAAACCATTTTCGGAGGAACTGGCTTTGTGCTACTCAACTGAATTTTTGTTTTGAGAAACCTTCTGCCGGTGGCAAGCAATTGCGACCGGCATTTTCATGCGCATGCTTGACGGCTTCGAATGGGCCTGTCTGGTATCCCGTGGGTCACAAGTTTTGCCACCTTCGATAGCCTTGTGGAACGCGATACCAGCTACATCACCATGCGGGGAATTCATCGAGCCGAACACGGGCAGTGAACTTGTCCTGCTGCCACCGAAGAACCCCAACCTAAACGCGTACATGGAGAGATGGTTTCGCAGTCTGAAGTCCGAGTGCCTTGATCGTATGATCTTCTTCAGCCAGAGATCACTCGAGAACGCCGTTCGTGAATACGTCCAGCATTACCACGGCGAGCGGAATCATCAGGGGCTCGGCAATGAACTCATCGAGCCTGAGGATGATACTGAGATCGTCGCCGGCAGGATCGAGTGCCGTGAGCGACTCGGTGGCATGCTGAAGTACTACCACCGACGAGCAGCCTGACGTCGGAGCTGCACCGAATCGTGGTCATTCTGCGGTGAAGGTGCGCACTCACCGTGAATCGACACCAATTCCACGGTCAGTGGTCGCTATCTCTGGCCGACGCACGGCCGAAATCGCGAACGATTTCTGTTTCTAACACCTGATTGTCAAAGAGCTTTGCCGTCGGTTCAGTTTTTCGACCCTACGGGTGCCGAGAGGTGAAATCAAGCGGCGGAGATGAGAGACTTTGGTGAGCCATAAGTCCCGTGTTTTACGGCGTCTTGAGTTCGGCGGAGTTTTTTGGCCCTACGGGACCCCGTCAGCTCTGAATGAAACAACTCAACATTTTATTCAGATTGCCCAAGGCAGCCCCGCAAACCGCAACTCGGACTAAAAACTCACGGCCTCTACGGGAAGCTTAAGTCATGACAACATGTCCCGGCCCGCCTCGATCAGCAGCCGTTCTCAACGTGTTCGGACAACTTAACGGTCACGACTGATTCGAACCGCTCGACAGCGTCTGTTTCGACCGACCGCTGAAAAAGGGGGCTTCAGGTGAAGTCCACTACGCGAGAACGGATTGAACGACTTTCGCGCCGGTGACTTCGGGGTCGGTGAGGCGTTCCTGGCGGCCCTTGTGCAGGAACTTCAGCTTGCGATGGTCGATCCCGAGCTGGTGAAAGATCGTCGCGTGCAGGTCCGGGACGCTGACGCGGTCTTCAATGGCTTTGTACCCGAACTCGTCGGTAGCGCCGTGAGTATACCCCGCTTTGAATCCGCCTCCGGCCATCAGCGTTGTGAAGGCGTTGCGGTTATGGTCGCGCCCGTCAGCTCCCTCAGTGATCGGGATACGACCAAACTCGCCCGTCCACATGACGATCACTTCGTCGAGCAGGCCGCGTTGTTGCAGATCGCGAATCAAAGCAGCCGTCGGCTGGTCAACCATGCTCGCGATTGTCTGGATTCCGCTTTTCAATCCGCCATGGGAGTCCCATGGCTGAAAGCTTGGCTTGAGTGGCGGGAAAACCTGGACATATCGGACTCCGCTTTCCACCAGACGCCGCGCCATCAGACAACGCATGCCGTAGGCGGCTGTGGTGGGATTGTCGAGGCCGTACATCTCGCGTGTAGCCGGGGTTTCGGACGACAGATCGAGGATGTTGCCGGCGGCCAATTGCATTCGTGCGGCGAGTTCGAAGTTCTGAATCCGCGCTTCGAGATCCAGCTCGCGCGGGTGCAATTCGGCGTGCTTCTGGTTGAGTCGCTTCAGCAGGTCCAGCGATCCTGCCTGCACGCCAGCCGGTCGTTGCTTTGATGGATACAGATAATGCACGGCGTTGCCGCCCGTGTTCAATTCCGTACCCTGATACAAAGCCGGCATCCAGCCGCTCGACCAAACGGCTTTACCCGACGTGTTGTAGCCGGCCGGATCCCGAAGCACGATGTAACCAGGCAGGTCCTGGTTTTCGCTGCCGAGTCCGTACGTGATCCACGACCCCAGTGCTGGATAACCGAAAAACGGCTTGCCCGACTGAAACATGCTGATCGCGAACGGGTGATTGTTATTCACCGTATGCATGGAACGAATCATGCACCAGACATCAGCCAGCCCGGCCATGTGCGGCAGCGGAGAACCGAAATTCATACCGCTGTCGCCGTGCGGTTTGATCTCAAACTGTGGCGGGAAGATGACGTTCTTATTACCAAGCTGAAACGTCTCGACATCACCAGGATGCGGCTTACCAGCCTGCCGTGACAGCTCCGGTTTTGGATCGAAAAGGTCCATCTGAGACGGACCTCCGTTTTGAAAGAGCTGGATAACGGCTCTGGCTCCTGGCCGAAAATGAGTCTCGCGCGGCTTCATGTCGAAGCGCGTTCTTTGCGGCTGGTCTGACTCATGAGACTCAGCTTCAGCGTGGAGCATTCCCTGCATTGCGAGTCCGCTCAGACTCATGGCGCAGGATGTCAGAGCTACTCGGCGAGAGATCGGCAGAGTTGAGGTGCTGCTACTCGACATAGATAAACTCATTCGTGCACAGGAGCATGTGGCACAGATCGGCTATAGCCAGCTGCCCGGCCTCGGACGGATTCGTCTGCTGCCACATTGCTGTCTGTTCGGCAAGGAACTGTTCGCATGCCTGATATTCGTCGTCCGTCGGACGTCGACCGACGACGTTTTGCCAGGCAAGCGTGATCAATTTTCTCTTCTCAGTGCCGGCTGCCTTCACAAGTCGATCGCCTGTGTCCTTCGCGGCATGAATGACAAAATCGCTGTTGAGCTGCGCGAACGACTGCAGCACGGTGGTGGAGTTCATGCGTCGCGTGCAGTTGACCGCCATGATCGGCGAGTCAAAGATCTCCAGGAATTTCAGCGGGTAAACTCGCCGGGCAAAAATGTAAACACTGCGGCGGTTGTGTCCATTGCCGCTCGGTCCGGATTCGACCATTGAGAGGCCACTGGCAGGTTTGGTTACTGACACAGGCGGCCCGAATGCCTTTCGATTCAAACGGCCGCTCACGGCCAGAACGGCGTCACGGATGATCTCCGATTCGAGTCGGTTCAGATTCTGTCGCCAGAGCAGCGTGTTGCCCGAATCGATTTCTTCGGCCCGGTCCGACGTACGGCGAGACGCCTGCCGCCAGGCTCGCGAGTTCAGCACCAGTCGGTGCATGTGCTTCAGGCTCCAGCCGTTTTCCTGGAATTCAACTGCCAGCCAGTCGAGCAGTTCCGGATGAGTCGGCCGGGCCCCGTTGCGTCCGAAGTCACCCGGAGTCGCGACAATCACCGAACCGAAGTGATGCATCCACAACCGGTTCATGATCACGCGGGCTGTCATGGGGTTCTCACGTGACGTGATCCACTTCGCGAGTGCCAGACGTCGACCGGCCGTCGATGGCGGCAGATTCAACGCGGGCGATTCAGAAGAATTCGCAGCAGCCGTCGCCAGGATTTCGGGGACTTCAGCCACGACGGGAATGCCGGGCTTGAAACAGTCACCGCGACGCAGAACGCGCGACGCATGTGACGTCTCGACATCGAACAGGGCCTGGATCTTTCCGTACGACTTCTTTGATGCGTTGAGCTTTGCGATCTGATCGTTGAGTTCTGCGATCTGTTTCTGGTCAGCTTCCTCGCCGACTTTCTGAAGCTCGGCAACTCTGGTCTGAAGCTGTTTGACCTGAGCATCGACGCCTGCGTTGTGTTGATCGATCTCTGCCCGGCTTTTGGGGCCGACATCCGGAATCCAGCGATCCTGAGGCTTCAGCCAGTTGTTGACATTGTACGACGACTCAAAGCTCGCCATCAGACGGTAGTAGTCTCGCTGGCTGATCGGGTCGTATTTGTGGTTATGACAGCGGGCACACTCAAACGTCATCCCCAGCAGGCTGGTCGAGACCATCGACATCATGTCGTACAGCACTTCGTAGCGGCGGTCGATGCCGTACTGCGGCTCGGAGGTGTGGTCTTCGATGTTTCGCAGATATCCGGTCGCGATGACTTTCTCTGCGATCTCCGGAGTCCACTCTGTCGTGTTGCGCCAGTCGACCATTTCATCGCCGGCGAGCTGTTCTTCAATAAACTGATCCCACGGCTTGTCTTCGTTGAATGACCGAATGATGTAGTCGCGGTAGCGCCACATCCCTTCGTTGGGATAGAGCGTCGTGGCATCGCCGTCGTAAAGCCGCACGTCGACATAACCGACCGTGTCCATCCAGTGACGGCCCCAGCGTTCTCCATACCGCGGCGATTCCAGCAGCGAATCAACAAGCTTTGCCCATGCTGCGTCAGGATCGTCGCCGGCTGCTTTTTCGGCCAGCCAGGCATCGACCTGCTGCGGCGTCGGCGGGAGTCCGATCAGGTCGAAGTACAAACGGCGAACCAGCACTTCGTCGGATGCCATTGGTGAGAAACTCAACCCGCGTTCTTCAAGCCGCTGCAGCAGTAACTCGTCAATCGGTGTTGCTGCCAGGTCTGCCTGCTTCACGTCTGGACGAGCAGGACGTTCCGGGATTCGATACGCCCAGTGCTCGCGATCTTTATTCGTGACGAACGGTCGGGGTTGAACGTTTGAGATGTCTTCCGTCGACCGGGCGCCGCCGTCGATCCAGCGTCGAATCAGCGACCGGGCTTTGCGCGAGAGCGGCTCGGACCCTGCCGGCGGCATCTCGCCACCGTCGATCATCGTCCACAGATAACTGTGTGACGCTTTGCCGGGAGTCAGCGACGATCCGCTTTCGCCACCGTGGATCATCGCAGACACGGTTTGCAGATCGAGCCCCGCTTCCTTCGCGTCGGCCCCGTGGCAGTCTCCGCAATGAGCCGTCAGCAGCGGACGGATGTCTGTTTCGAACTCAGGTGGCGGAGGCAGCGTCGCTCCCGCCATTGTGATGGTGAGGTCCAGAATCGTGGCGTCACCGTGATGCGGTGTGGCCGTTCCGTCAGCTTTGCTGTCAACAATGAAGTAGAACCAGTCGCCGGTCAACACTTCCAAGTTGTTTACTTCGAACGGAGAAATGCCACCGTTGACTTTGTCGTCCGACACGCCCTGCGCGAGCGTCTCAGGCTTGAACCCGGTCGTCAGATCAGGAGCCGTTCCGCGCTCGACATACCAGTTGACCTGCGAGTTATTCCCACAGCATGTCTGGCGATTGTTGAACGATCCGCGGATTGCGACTCGCCCGTCAAACGGACTGCGCCACCCCAGCACGACTGCATGATCCGGGCCCGGAGCGAGTATCAGTTCGCCCTGTTTCATGGCGCAGTCAATGGTGTATGTTTGCGTGACACCCGCGATGAATGGAGCGAGCGCTGTTGGCTTGGTGCGAAAGACTGCGCCCCTGACCGGCACGCCGAACAGATCGCTTCCCGATAGGTCCAGCGGCGCATATCTGCCGTCATGCGCCCACGTCCGTGAGGCGACAGCACCTTTCGAGTTGGTCGTTCGCAGAAGAAACCACGACTCGTAGCCGTATTCGTCAATGAGCGTGCTCGCGTCAGTCAGATCCGCGTCACTGACGGCTGATCCAGGCAGCGTCCAGACAATCTTCTCGGGAACGTCCGCGGCATCCACCAGCGCAGCGTCAAGAAGAATTGAAGCGAATAGGATCGCAACCGTTATTATCTGCGTCGGCAAGCGTGTCATCTGTCGGTACTTGAAATGGTAACTGGACCGTCCGTGACCAAGAGTACTCAGTATACCTGGCATCGCTGGTCCGGCACACCTTTACGAATTCTGAAAAGCGTCACGATCCAGGATATGCTCAAACGATGATTGTGGGATTGCCAAGTCGTGGGATACTCAATTGACGACGCGTCAGGGTACCGGCTGCCAGTGTGGCCACATGGCTGCGTGACCGCGTTCCAGTTCTGTTATCTGTGTCTCGCTGTCATTGATCAGGTCCCGAACAAACAACTGTCGCACTCCGTCACGCTTCGAGCCGTACAGCAGCCAGCGGCCGTCGGCCGACGGGGTGATGTGGTAGTGCAGCGTGAGGGGAGGGGACTTCGTGAGCTGTCTGATTTTGCCATCAAGTGACGTTTGAAACAACTCGACATTGTCACCGACCGTGGCCGTGTAGAAAACAGACTTGCCGTCCGCCGACCAGACGGGGATGTCGCTGCTTCCCTCGTGAAAGTCAGCCACATCAAGGAACAGAATCCATCCTTGATACCCATTGAGGTCAGCGAGCTTTCGCAGATCGGTCCCGTTTCGCCGCACGACGTATGGGTTGCTGCGACCGTGCACTCCGCTGACAAACAGCAGCCACTGTCCGTCGGCCGACCAACGAGGGGCAAAGTTGAATGGATTTCCCGTCTCGATGTGCCTGCGATTCGTACCGTCGGCGGATGCGATGTAAACCTGATAGTTCTCGTGATAGCTGATCAGCTCGCCATCGGGTGACGCGCTGTACCCATATGTGAATCCGGTTCCCTCGCCCGAAACGTCGCGTTTGTTGCGGCCGACCACGTCCATCACGAACGGCTTTGACACACCGTTGATCAACGACGTCATCAGTAGTCGCTTGCCGTCCGGACTAAATGCCACGCTGTTGTAGTGGCTGACGCGATCAACCGCGGTCACGTTCAGAATGGTGCCCGTGGCAAGCTCAACGAGATTCGAATCGAGCTGCCACTTGTCCGGCAACATGCGAAAACGCCGGTGTTCCTCTTCCCATTTCGCATTCTCTGGATCCTGCCAGCCGCGCGAGACGATGGCCTGTCTGCCATCGGGTGACCAACCTGCAAACTGAGTCCACGCATTGGGATCATCAACAAGGTTTTTTGCAACGAGTTGCCGTTCACTGCCGTTGGCTTTCACCGTCATGGCGCGCATTGTGCGGACATTTGCGTGTCGGCCACGCGGCAGGTCTGTGCGCAGCATGGTGTAACCAATGACTCGGTCAGTTGGTTGTGGTTCAATTGCGTCGAGAGTGACTGGCAGCGCAAGCCAGCAGGCTGTGAGAGCAAAAACAAAGGTTGTACGATCGAAAATGGCTGTCATCGCGAGCATCACCCATCGAAGGTCACGATTCAAAATGAACTTCCGGCATTGTACCCTTTTACCGCCGAATCTGTTGCCAACAACCCCTGGAGTCATCATTGCATCGTCCCCAACTTTCTCGGCGTAGTTTAATCGCCAGTATCATCGGTGCGGGATTCACGTTATGCGGAAGGTCGAGCTTCGCCAGTGCAGCGCCACCGAAGGCCAAATGGAAAACGGCCCTCGGCATGAATGGCTTTGCCTCGGCAATTCGCAAATACAATAAAAACTGCCCGATTGAAGACGTGCTCGCGTTTGCGTCCGAGGTCGGTTTTCAGGGAGTGGAACTGGTGGAAAACTGGCCTCACACTGGTTATCCCCGATCAGAGAACACGGACGCGATCGAGAAGCTTCGCAAACAGCACGCGAAACACAACCTGCGGATGTTTTCCATTCAAACAGGAGCCGCCGCCGCTTTTTCTCCGGATGCCGCCGCCAGGAAACAATACGTCGCCATGATGCAGGATCGAGTCAAGCTGGCCAAATCACTTGGATGCTCATGTATCGGCATGTGGCCCTACGGTCCACTACAGGGACAAACAATCAAACAGGCGATTGTGCACCTGGGGCATTCATTCGCCCAGGTCGCGCGCATCGCGGATGATCATGGAATCATTGCTGCGTTTGAGATCGAGCCCCCATTTGAATTCAACAGGAAAGAACACTGGACTCAGATCCTTGACGCAGCTAATGAACCAAAACTCCGGATCATCTATGACCCCAGTCATTTCGACCTGATGAGTGGAGCAACCGGGAATCCCCACGAGATGCTACGCGACATTGGTGTTGAAAACGTCGGCTACGTTCACTTCACTGACACTGACGGTACTCTACGTGACGGTGCTACGTCCAAACACCTGCCTGCGGGAGACGGTCACATCAACATTGACGCTTCCTTCCAAACGTTGATGGATGGTGGATTTGCCGGCTGGATCATGATCGATGGCTGGGAAATCCCCGATCCTTACGACGCGGGTCGAAAAGGTATTCAGTCCATTAATCGATTTCTAAGTTCCTGAAGAGGTGCAAGGCCGACAGGTGTTCCGTTCTGAGGATGCCACTTGAGCAGGCCGAAAGTATGGGCGAAAAGAGATCTGCACCAAACGCGTGACAGTCCTTGAGCACGTGGTCAGTCTTTGAGCACGTGGTCAGTCTTTGGAAGAGACATTCCCCTTCCGAATCCGCCACAAAAGGAAATCAAGTCATGCAATTTATCGGTGCAGACCTCCACAAGAAGAGTATCACGTTTTGCGTTGTAGAAGTAGTTTCCGGAAAGACGATCGTGCATCAGAGGATTATTATATTCTGCTGCGAAACGGCTCGCATCGCAGATTCTCTTGCCTCACACGCGCCGCATCAGCTCGTTGTGGAAGCTTCGATCGGTTACGAGTGGTTCGCTTCACTGGCAGAGAACACTGACCTGCCCCCGCTAACCGCGACCAGACCTTGAGTGGTAAACTCTGGGTTTGTTCACAGAAGAGGGAGGCAGAAGATGCCACATAAACGATTCAAGACAGAAGAGATTATTCAGAAGCTCCGGGAAGCGAAAGTTCTGCTTTCCCACGGTCAGCGCCGTTCCCTGACTCTCCTGCCATCGACACCGATGGCACCACCCGGCGTGTTGGATTGAAGTAGGTGTTAGAGCGTCCGGTAGACGAGAATCTACCTGCCACTGTCATGACTGAATAAAGCGAGACATCCATCTACCTGAAGAAGGTGAAAGTCGCAGGAATAACCGGCATGAAGAAAACGTGGACCTTACTGATTTCGACAATGTTATGTGTTACGGCTGCCGCAAAGGCCGCTGATTTCAACGACAAGCAGGCGGACGTCGACGCCCTGCCCACCGTGCCCGCGGCATTTGAAGTGACCTTGTTCGCCCGCGAGCCGCTGGTGCGA
>Ga0315332_10002185_pt1 | contig 10871 bp, 10 predicted proteins | sample M110034915metaG_FD_203455 | JGI IMG/M metagenome (GOLD analysis project Ga0315332, IMG submission 203455) | Ammonia-oxidizing marine archaeal communities from Monterey Bay, California, United States - M1 100m 34915 | ecosystem: Environmental > Aquatic > Marine > Intertidal zone | place: USA... | reverse complement strand
AGAACAATTTGCAGTTTTAACAAATATAACAAATGGTAATAGCGAAATATTTGAATTAGGAAAACCATTAAGTAAAGAATTTGAAAATTATAAAAAAGAAATTGAAAATTATTATAATTTAAAAAAAAATGGTATTATTAAAGAAACACAAATATTTATTCATAATCATATTAAACCAATTGAAGTAATAATTGTGGGTGCCGTTCATATTGCTCAGTATTTAATTGATTTTATTAAGAATCTAAATTTTGTAATTACAATTATTGATCCAAGAAAATATTTTACTTCTGAACAAAGATTCAAAAATGTTAAAATTATAAATGAATGGCCCAAGGAAGTTTTTAAAAAAATTGAAACAAGTTCTAGTACAGCATTAATTGCTTTAACACATGATCCAAAAATAGATGACCCGGCACTACAACATGCTTTAAAAAATAATTTTTTTTATATAGGTGCTCTTGGGAGCAAAAAAACTCATACAGATAGATGTCAAAGATTAAAAGAAGCTGGATTCAACGAAGAAGAGATTGCTACTATACATGGTCCAATAGGTATTAAACTTGGCGGAAAATCTGCTCCTGAAATAGCTTTATCAATCGTTGCACAGCTTGTTTCAGAAACTCACAAATTATGATTGAACTATATAAATTAAAAAAATAAGTTAATTAAAATGAAAAAAGGTTACTGGATAAGCTTATATTCAAAAATTGAAAATCAGGAAAACTTAAAAAAATATGCCGAAGTGGTAACTCCTATTATTAAAAGTTTTGGAGGCATACCTCTTGTGAGAGGCGGTGAACATAAAACTTATGATGGAGACGATTTTGTTAGATCTGTTATATGGGAATTTCCAAGTTATGAGAAAGCTATTGAATGTCATAATTCTAAAGAATATCAGGCAGGATGGGATCTGGCGAAAGGCACAACTATTAGACATATGCAAGTAATTGAAGGTTTTAGTACTGAATAGGTTCTGGATCGATACTTCTCCATAAATACCAAGTCGCAACTGAACAATAAGGTGAAAATCTTTTATTTAATAACTTCACATAATTTTCTGGAGGTAAATATTTCTTCTTATAATTTTTAGATATCGCTCTAAGTAAACCTATATCTTGTATCGGCCAAATATTTGAACGATTATAGGTAAATAATAAAATCATTTCAGCTGACCATCTTCCAATTTGTCTTAGTTGAGAAAGATATACAATAGCATCTTCGTCTGACATTTTCGAGATAAGTCTTGGATTAAAAGTTTTGTTTAATACTTGTTGAGCCAAGCTTTTAATACCTTTAACTTTTTGTCTACTTAATCCACAACTTTTTAATTGAATAACAGATAATTTATTAACAGTTTTTGCATTAATTTTATTTTTACATTTCTTTTTAAACTTTAAAAAAACAGAATTTGCTGCTGCTACACTGATTTGCTGACCAATTATACTTTTACAAAGAGAGAAAAAAACATCTTTTCTGGAAGTTAAGACTTTCTCTGAAGGCGATTTATATTTTTTAATTAAAGAAGACATTACTTTATCTTTTTTAGACAAGTATTTCTTTGCAGTATTCCAATATCTAGGTGTTTTACTCATGTCTAGCAACTGATACACTTTTCTTTAAAACCATTTCTCTTTTAAATATTATAAATGAAGAAAAAATTACCAGTAAAGCTCCTACTAAAGTTTTTGTTGTGGGTATTTCATTCCAAATGAAATAGCCAAAAATTATAGCAAAAACTAAAGCTAAATATTTTAATGGTGACACCAGACTTACTTCTGAAAGTTTATAAGATTGAGACAACCATAAATTTGCGAGACCTCCCAATATTCCTATCATTGATAGCAAAAATAGATCTTTGACACTTGGCATTATCCAATTTTGATAAAAAGTAAAAAAACTTAAAATCATTATTGAAAAAGAAAAGAAAAAACTAATTAACCAGACTGGCTCCGTAGAGGATAATTTTCTTATAGCAATAGCAACGTAAGATAAGCCTAAACAAAAAATTATTGGATAAATGTAATAAAAATTTAAGGAACTAAATCCTGGCTCTGAAATAACAATAATTCCTATAAAGCCTACCAAAACAGCTAACCATCTATAAAAGCCTACTTTTTCATTCAATAAAAATATTGAAAAAATAGTTGTAAATATTGGCGCTGCAAATGAAATGCTCACAACAGTTGCTAAAGGTAAATTCCTTAAAGCAACAAATATTGAAATTATCGCTATTAATCCTGCTAAGCATCTTTTAAAATGCAAGAAAGTTCTGTTTGTTTTATAAAAGTCAAGATACCTATCTTTTGGAATAAGAAATAAAATTGGAATTATTCCAAAAAAGCCCCTAAAGAATAATACTTGTCCAACCGGATAAGCATCAGACCATTTAACTATCACATCCATTAAAGAAAATGCACATACAGAAATGAACATGTAGAAAAAGCCTAATTGATTTTTTGACAACATGTGTTTAACTTTAAATTAATTAAGTTAATTATCAATGGAAATAGCAATTTTAGGATTGGGGTGTTTTTGGGGACCGGAAATTAAATTTAGTAAACTTAATGGAATTATAAAAACTGAAGTAGGTTATTGTGGCGGTCATAATGCCAAAACAGATTATAAAGAAGTGTGTTCGGGTACAACAAATCATGCAGAAGTAGTTAAATTAGATTTTGACCCTGAAATAATTTCTTATGAAAAAATTCTTGAATATTTTTTCGAAATTCATGATCCGACTACTTTAAATTCTCAAGGGCCTGATTTTGGAACGCAATATAGAAGTGAAATATTTTGTTTAAATGATCAACAAAAAGTTACTGCTGAGAAAATTATTGAGAAAGAAAATATCAAATTATCTGGAAAAGTTGTTACTAAAGTTTCTTTAGTTAAAAATTATTGTCCAGCAGAAGAATATCATCAGCGATATTTAGAAAAAAGATAAAATGTCTTTGGTAGATACAAATTGGCTGGAAGATAATATTAATAATGTTAAAATTATTGATTGCTCTTGGCATATGCCACAAACTCAAAGAAATGGTTTTGAGGAGTATACTAAAGAGCATATACCAAATGCAATTTTTTTTGACTTAGATAAAAATTCAAAGACAGATACAGATCTGCCACATATGTTGACCGATTCTAAATCATGGGAAAATATAATGAGCAATATGGGTATAGAAAATAAAGATAGAATAGTAATTTATGATAACTCTGATGTTATCAGTTCTTGTAGATGTTGGTATAATTTAATTTACTATGGTCATGATCCAAAACTAGTTCACGTACTAGATGGAGGATTAAAAAAATGGAAAAAAGAAAATAAAACTACAAACAATAAAGAGGTGATCACTGAGACTTCAGTTTATTTATGTAAAGAAAATATAGAACTTGTTAAAAATAAAAAACAGATAGATGAAAATATCAATATAAAAGATTTTAATGTTATTGATGCAAGAAGTAGAGATAGATTTGAGGGTAAAGTTCCTGAACCTAGAAAAGGTTTAAGAAGTGGATCAATAAAAAATTCTTTTTGCCTACCTTTTGGAGAATTAATAAACGAGGATAAAACATTTATTAGCAAAGACGAAATCTCGAAAAAATTTAAGTCATTTAATTTTGACCTTAATAAAAATATAGTATTTTCATGTGGTTCAGGTGTTACTGCTAGCGTATTGGCACTAGCTTATTCCATAATAAATGCTAAATATATGCCCACAATATACGATGGCTCATGGTCAGAGTATGGAAAGAACTAATTAATGAAAACATCCACAAAAGTCACAAGTATTATAATTATTTTTTTCTTAATCATTTCAACTGTAATCATTGGCAGAACAATGATTGGAAACCACTTCAAAAAAAAATTTAGTAAAAGACCACCTCCTGGAATAATAGTAACTAAGACACAAGAAATAGTTTTTGAAAATATAATCAGTACATATGGAACCGCAGCTCCAATTCAAACACAATCATTCAAAATAGAAAAATACGAAATACTAAAACCAATAAACTTTAATCAAAAAGTTAAAAAAGGAGATGTTATTGCTAATCTTAAAAACAGAAAGATTATTGCACAATTTGATGGTATTATTGGAAAAAGAGCGTTCTCTGATGATTTAGAGGTTTCAAAATCCTCCATCATAATTAATCTCGAAGATACTAGTTCAATATATTGTGATGTAGATATACCTGAAATTTTCGTGCCATTTATTGAGGTTGGCTTGCCAGTTGATATAAAATTTTCTGGTTATAAAAATAAAATCTATAAAGGAGAGATAGACTCTTTTGCAAGTAGAATAAGTGAAGACACAAGATCTTTAGCTACAAGAATAAAGATGGACAATATGTCTGGTGAAATACTTCCTGGTTCATTCCTAGAGATCTCAATTAAGTATGACGTTAGAGACGGCTTAAGTGCACCTGATACAAGTACTATAGTTGAGGGTGAAAATGTATTTATTTACAAAGTTGATGAAAAAAATAAAGTAATGAAAACAAAAGTAACTATCGGTGATAGATATTTAGGATTTGTTGAAATTTTAGATGGATTAAATAATGGTGATAAAATTGTTGCAGAAGGAACCAAAAAAGTTAGACCAAATTTAACAATAAGACCAATTGAAAAAGGAGCAAAAAAAAAACAAGGAAACTCTGGGTGGGGTAAAAAAAAGAAATCAAAAAAAGTTGAAGAAAAAAAAGGTAAATTTGATTGGTTAAAAAATATTTTCAAAAAATTTGATTGGTTAAAAAATATTTTCAAAAAATCAGAAAAAGAAAAATAATAATTAAATGTATATAACTGAAGTAAGTATTAAACGACCTGTTGTAGCTTGGGTCATGTCTTTGATCTTAATTATTTTTGGTATATTCGTTTTTTCAGAGTTACCTGTGCGGGAACTTCCAGACGGTATTCAACCACCTGTTGTTCAAATCCAAACAGATTATAAATCTGCATCAGCAGAAATAGTCGATGAAGAAATAACTCAAAAACTTGAAGATGTTATTGGTGGGGCTGAGGGTATCAAAAACATTGACTCAAGCTCTTTAAATGGAAGAAGTAGAATTAATATTCAATTTAATACAGATATAGACTTAGATGATGCAGCAAATGATATAAGAGAAAGAGTTGCACGTGTAGTAGACAATCTACCAAGTGAGTCAAATCCACCACAAATTTTGAAACAAGCAGCAGGTTTCACAACAACGATGTGGGTAGCACTTTCTTCTCCAACATGGAGCGATCTGGATCTTGGAGATTATGCTGAAAGATATCTTATAGATGCATTTTCAAGTGTACCAAATGTAGGGAGAATCTTGGTTGGAGGACTAAGAGAGCTAAGTGTTAGAGTATGGATAGATCCAATAAAATTAGCTGCCAACGATCTTACAATCCAAGAAGTTGAAAGAGCCTTAAGAAATGAAAATATCAACCTTCCTGCTGGTACATTGGAGGCGAATAATAAAGATTTAACGCTAAATATTGATAAATCTTATACAAATATAGATACAATAAAGCAGCTTCCTCTTAGAAAAAATAAAGACAAAGTAATAATACTTTCGGATGTTGCAAATGTTGAATTTGGGCCTGTTTCAGAAAAAACCTTATTTAAAGCACAAAGGAAAAATGCAGTGAATCTTAAAACTGTTGGAATTGGAATTTATGCAAAAAGTGGAGCTTCAACAGTAGAGCTATCTAATCAAATTAAGGATAAAATAAAAGAACTTAATAAATCCTTACCTGATGGATTAAAATTAGAAATAGCATTTAATAGAGCTACTTACATAGGTGCTGCAATCGAAGAAGTATACAAAAGTTTAGTCATTGCTTTTGTCTTGGTTGTTTTGATTATTTATCTTTTTCTTGGCAATTTTAAAGCAGTCATTGTACCAGCAGTAGCTCTGCCAGTTAGTTTGATTGGTTCATTTCTTGGATTGTATATATTTGGTCTATCTATAAATATTTTTGTATTATTGAGTTTTATTTTAGCAATAGGAATAATTACTGATGACTCTGTGATTATGACTGATGCAATATATACAAGAATAGAAAATGGTGAGACACCACTAGTTGCTGCATATAAAGGTTCAAAACAAATTACTTTTGCTATTATTGCAACTACTTTGATTTTAATTGCAGTATTTTTACCACTAATTTTTATAAAAGGAATTTCTGGAACATTGTTTAAGGAAACTGCAATAGCATTATCTTTCTCTATTGTGGTCTCATCTTTTGTTGCATTAACTTTATCGCCAATGCTCGGAAGTAAATTTTTGAATAAAAAAGAAAAAATTAACTTCTTTGTCAGAAAATTTAATAATGGATTTAAATCTTTTACGGGATTTTACATTGATTCACTTCAATATTGGATTAATAAGAAAAAAACTATTTCAATATTTATAATCTTAATAATTTGTGCATCCGCTTATCTTTTTAATTTTTCAAAAAAAGAACTATTGCCAATGGAAGATAGAGGTTCTTATTTAATAATAGGATCAACTGATGAAGGAAGCTCATTTGAATACACTCAAGAAAAAGCTCAAATTATCGAGAGTAGAATATTAAGGCTATTACAAGCAGAGAATAGCCCTTATGAAAGATTAATAATGAGGGTTCCAGGTTTTGGCAAGTCAGCAACAACCTATAATACATTTATTATAATTGCATTATTAGATGAATGGAAAAATAGAGAAAAAAGTAGCCAAACTGTTCTTAGAGAAGCAATTGGACAAGTAGTTTCAGTTCCTGAAACTTTTGCTTTTCCAATATCTCCTCAAGGAATAAGAGTTTCAAGCTATAATAAACCGGTGCAAATGGTTATTTATGGATCTAGTTATGAGGAACTGGAAGAAATCCAAAGCAATGTTTTGAGAGCGCTAAGAAAAAATAGAAATATGTTTAGAATAGAGAGTGATTTCACAAAAAATAAACCAGAAGTTAAATTAATCACAAATAAAAATAGAGCAAATGATTTAGGAGTATCTACTGAAAATATTGGAAGAACTCTTGAGACACTTTATGGTGGAAAAAGAGTAACATCTTTTAGTAAAGAAGGAAGAGAATATCCTATTATTTTACAACAATATTTAGCAGATAGAAGAGATAAGGATGGTTTATCAAAGATCTTTGTAAGATCTGAAACAACAGGAAAATTAGTTTCTGTGGCAAGTCTTGTAGAGTTTAAAGAAAAAGGGACTGCAGAAGCTTTACCAAGATATAATCGTCAAAGAGCTGTTACGATTTCAGCTGCTCTTTCTGAGGATTACACTCTAACAGAGGCAGTGAAATACTTGGAAGGAGTAATGATTAAAGTTGCTCCTCAAAATCAAATTACATGGAAAGGAAAGTCTGAGGAACTAAAAGAAACAACAAATGAGATATATATAATTTTTGCTCTTGCTTTACTAATAGCCTATTTGGTTATGGCAGCAACCTTTAATTCTTTTGTTCACCCATTTATAATAATACTAACTGTTCCACTTGCAGTTTTTGGTGGATTGGTATTTATTTTACTTTTAAATAGCTCGGTAAATATATTTTCACAAATTGCATTAATTATACTCATAGGTATATCTACTAAAAACAGTATTTTAATTGTAGACTATGCAAACCAATTAAGAACAACTGGCATTAAAATTGAGGAAGCTTTAATTAAAGCTTGTCAGCTCAGAATTCGACCAATCATAATGACTTCTTTAAGTACAATGATTGCAATGCTTCCCCTGGTTATTGGAAATATCGGTCCTGGAGCTGGTGAAGGTTCAAGATTAGCTATTGGCTCTACAATTTTAGGAGGAATGATAATTTCAACTTTCTTTACTTTGTATGTGACTCCTACAATGTATTTAACTCTTGCTAAAAATACTAAGCGTATTGATGCAGTAGATATTGAGTTAAAAAAACAATTAAACTAAAAGATAATATATTTTGTTGTAGATAAAGAATTTTTACATTCTGCTAACTGTTGTTTATAAATATTTGATTGTTTCTCGACCCTTTTAGCTAATTTTATTACTTTTGCATTACCTTTATAATTTTTAAAATTTCCCCAGCCCTCATGATAAGCAATATACTGCTTAAAAGAGTCTTTCTTAGAAACTTTTAAAATTTTTTCGGTTTTATTTGTATACCAGCCAATAAAATCAACACTATCCTTAAATCTTGTTCTTGTTGCAAATTTGTTTCCTGTTTCTTCTTTATATTGCTTCCATGTTCCCTTAACAGCTTGTGAATATCCAAAAGAGCTTGAGGGTCTCTTATAAGGAACTACTTTAAACAATTTTTGTCTTGGTGGCTTTGCTAACCAGTCAAAACTGGACTCCATTTTTATAATTGCAAGCTGTAAATAAACTGGTGTACCCCATTTTTTTTCAGTTTTTTTTGCATGTTTATACCATAAATATTTTTCCTCAAAAATAGAGCAACTATTTGAAGCATTTTTAGGTATTGATGAACATGCTGATAGAAAAAAAATGGTAAAAAGTATTAAATTTTTTTTTATTAAAAAATTAATCATTAATATTTATAGTTTTATTTATCAAATTATTCTAAAAGATAAACAAATGAGTTATTTAATTTTAGTAAGGCACGGTCAAAGTGTATGGAATCTTGAAAAGAAATTTACTGGATGGGTTGATGTTGATTTAACAGATAATGGAAAATTAGAGGCAAAAAAAGCAGGACAATTAATAAAACAAGAGCAAATTGAGGTTAATCTTTATTATTCATCTTTTCAATTAAGAGCAAAAAATACTTTAAATATAATACAAGAAGAATTGAAGGATTATAAAGATGTTAAGAGTGCTTGGGAGTTAAATGAAAGACATTATGGAGCTCTTACTGGATTAAATAAGGATGAAATGAAATTAAAACTTGGAGAAGATAAAGTTCACCAGTTTAGACGTTCCTGGGATTTGAGACCTGATCCATTAGATAAAAAAAATCCTTATCATCCATTAAATATTGAAACTTATAAAGAAATTCCTTTAGAAAAAATTCCTGACACTGAGTCATTAAAAGATACATATGAAAGAGTAATAAAATTTTATAGTGAAGAAATTAAAAATAAAATGAGTAAAAATATTCTCATTTCAGCTCACGGAAACTCTATAAGGGCTCTTTGCAAACATTTGTTTAATTTAGATAATGATGAAATCTCCAAACTTGAAATTCCTACAGGAAACCCACTTTTAATTGAATTAGAAAATAATAAAATTTCTAGCTGCAAATATCTTGATAAAGGCAGAGCTAAAGATCTTTTAGTTTTTTAAAAATATGTAGATCAGTTAAATGATAAAAGTCTTTTTGGCTTTCATAACCATACAGCTTTTTTTGATCTAATAGTTTATTCCAAATTTCTAAAATTGAATAATTTTCTATTTTATTTCTAACAAATAATTTTTTATTAATGATTTGACACCCAATATAAATAAATTCTTTTTCATCCTCTTTGTTAATCAAATTATTTTTTAAATTAAAGTCTCCTTTTAATTGTTTATCAAAACTTAATTTTTTATTTGCCAAAAGAAGAATATTTTCTATTTTTTTAGAGAAATATATTTCTTCCATTTTTAATATCTCATCTTTATAATTTATGTTCCAAACTGTATCAGGATTAAAAATTATAAAATCATTTTCATTAGAATTTTGAAGCATATTTTGAATACCTCCCCCCGTATCTAAAATATACTCACCATCCTCAATTATTTTAATATCTAAATTAAAATTTTTATTATTTAAAAACTCTGAAAATTGATCCTTCAAATAAAAAGTGTTAATTAAGATTTTTTGAATACCTAATTTTTCAATTAAATAAATACATCGCTCTAGCATACTTACATCTTTAATTTCCAATAAAGGCTTTGGGGTATTTAAAGTAATTGGATTTAATCTTTTACCAAAACCTGCACATAAAATTAATGCTGTATTTATTCTCACAACTCTACCTTATAAATTTAGGAAAATTATTTTTTAATAGAAACATCAAATTTTTGAATTCATTTTGCTTTTTAATTCTGTAATTAATCATTTGCCAAGCGTAAGGAATTAATTTAAGATATTTTTTCTTATCATCTCTTAAAGCCAAACGCATAAATATACCAATTATTTTCAAATTTCTTAAAATAGATAATATTTCAAAATCTTTTTTAAATTTTTCCACCTCAATTTTTTTATTTGTTTTTAGGTAAAACTTAAATACTTTTTCTTTTAATTCGTTAGATGTTTTTAATCTTACGTCATCAATTAAAGATGCTAAGTCGTAAGCTTTATTCCCAATTAATGCATCTTGACTGTCTATTAATGCAATTTTTTTATTATGATACATTAAGTTTGAAACATGAAAATCTCTATGGACAAATGTATCATTTTTGTAATTTAATTTTGATAATAAGCTCTTTATCTCTATTTTAAATTTTTTGTTAAATTTAATACTTTTTACTTTAAGTAGTGTCTTTGGCACATACCAGTCGCAAAAAAGTTTAGTTTCATCAAATAAAATTTTGTTTTTGTACTCTTGAACTTTATATAATTTGTTTTTAAAATTTTTTATTTTTTTATCTTTTATTAATTGTATTTTATTTAAAATTTTTACAATCTTCTTAAAAATAGCGTAGTTATTATTCTTTTTATTTTTTAGAATTTCAAATAGAGTTTGATCTCCAAAGTCTTGGATTTCTATATAATTATTTAAGTAATTTTCACTTAATAGATTTGGTGCTAAAATTTTATTTTTAATTAAAATTTTGTTGATCGCATCATAAATTAAAAGGTTTTTTAATCTTTCTTTCTTAGATAGCACTAAAATCGAATTGTTTTCTTGGTTCCTATAAAATTCTCTAAAGGAAGCGTCACCTTTAATTTTTTTCAATTT
>Ga0315332_10002182_pt1 | contig 10873 bp, 7 predicted proteins | sample M110034915metaG_FD_203455 | JGI IMG/M metagenome (GOLD analysis project Ga0315332, IMG submission 203455) | Ammonia-oxidizing marine archaeal communities from Monterey Bay, California, United States - M1 100m 34915 | ecosystem: Environmental > Aquatic > Marine > Intertidal zone | place: USA... | reverse complement strand
GCCGATTCGGTTTCAAGCTCACCCAAAGTCGTGAGTGCGTCTATGTCAGTAACCCCTAGTAAGTCCTGAACACCGTCCAATGATACATCGTCGAGCGCTGAGCCCACATCAACGCCTTCGTATTGAACGGCACTCTTGAGATCAATAGCGATGCGATTTAACAGCGCACGTGCTAGCTGAACTTCCTCCACATGCATACGTTGTTTTTCAACCACATAGAAGTGGTTGTTAATCGCGTATGCGATTAGGCCAAGGACCAAAGCAGAGATCGCCATGGAAACGATAAGTTCCAACAACGTAACGCCACGTCGGATGGATGTTAATGACCGATTCATACTAAATATCCTCCAATGTGAGTATATCTCGTAATTGTTCGTTAGCCTCAGGTGCCAGTTCGACTGCAGGATCGATCATCCAGGTCGTGACCGAGTGTTGGATTGGGCGAGCTCCGTCTGCTGGTAGATATTCCACTAGAATTTCTACTGCTAGAAGCATCCCTTGGGAATCTATGGATTGGGAACGGATGGTGAATTGAAAAGGTTCCATTGTTTCCGTAGTCGGAAACGGCAAAGGCCCAGTAGCCGTGGGGGAGAGTATTCCCGCTTTTACTTCCGATAACTTTGATTCCGCGAGGAACTGTGCGGTCGTGAGGAGCCGCGCCTCTAATGCATTTTGGCCGCCGATCTGGACAAGCGTTCCGATGGCCGCCATAGACATTCCCATAATACCAAGAGCGATGATTACTTCCATCAGTGTGAAAGCGTTATGGCGTCGATAAGACGTGGTCTGTGAATTAACTTGATATCTCACGGTGCAATCCTCGTCGCGTCAAGCTCTGATATTTCAATCTGCGTTAATATCTCAGTCACATAAGCAATGCCTGTAAGGCCACGTATGCGCACTAAAACGAAAATTTGTAAGTCGTCAGTCCCAATGCGAACTTCCGTTTGGCTTGTACTTCCGTCGGGGTAAAAAAGTATGGGTTGTGACCAGGTTCCACTCACTAAATCTGTAGCACTACTGGTGTCAATATTTGCCACATTGGGATTCAATGAGGGATCGTTTTGTACGAATGCGCGGCTATCAAATCCCTGAGTTCCCCCAGCAAAGACGATCTTTTCAGGGAGTGTCTGAATTTTTTGTAACAGTTGTTTTGTTTGATTGCGGTCATTCGTTGTTGATTGGTCTAATTGGCCGAGAACATTAAAGGCGCTCATTGCATTGTTGGACTCAATATCGGAGTCTCCGGTGTCCCACGGTTCGATAATGAACTCGTTGCCACCAATTTGATAGCGTAGTGCCAGGGTTTGACCCGTCCGCATTGCTTCATTTCGACTACGGGCAAAAAAGGTTCGTACCGTATCGCCGGACCGAATAAGGCTTTGGGTTTCAGTTGTACTTATTAACGCAGGGTAGATTAAACCACCGATAACGATGACCAGAGCTGCAACCACTAATAGCTCGAACAGCGTAAAACCGCCGCGGCTTGCACTGGCGGTAGGTTTGGCTCGAAAGTTTGGGGTCGGACTCATCATGGGGGACTGCGTTTGCGGCATCGCCCGATGGGCGATGCCGCCCTTTTGATGGTTTACGTGGGGAGGTTTAATAAGACGTTACGCTGATATCATCATCTGTTTCGGCAGACATGTCAGCTCCGGCGGACCAAATACGATATCCCGCGCGATTTGTCTGCGGGTCATTGGCACGTTCGTAGTTGTAAGGATTACCCCATGGATCCGTTGGGATTGCCTTTGATAGGTACGGTCCCCGCCATTTTTGCTGTAGGTTCCCGTCAGTGGGGGTAGATCGCAGGGCTTCAAGACCATCATCAGTACTGGGGTATTGCCCCACATGCATTTGATAGTTGTTTAAAGGTAGTTCAAACATTTGAAGTTGCGTCTTGGCTGCATCCTCCTTGGACGTAGCAAGAATGTCAGTGAAGCTGGCAACAACAATGCTACCTAGGATCACAAGAATGGCCATTACAAGGAGTACTTCCATCAGTGTGAAACCGAGTCTGTCGTGTTTGCGTTGGCGGGATCGAGTAAGCATGTGGTGTATTTCCTTGTCGTAAGCGTTGGTTAGGATAAAATGTTATGTGTTCGTATTTGTGTTACTTAAACACCGGATTTATGTAAGTTGTTTCGCCGTAAAACAATTAATTGACCTAGTTGTGTGGGATTTTAAAGTGCGCTGCTCATCTTAATTACTGGTAATAATAATGCAATTACGACTACCAAAACTGCTGCGGCCATTACCAGCAGCATTAGGGGTTCGAGCAAGCGGACTGCTAGGGTAAGGCGTCGACTAGTACGCAGTTCTAGGCTATCAGCTATGTCTATCAGTACTTCATCGAGAGTGTTGGATTCTTCTGCCACGGCTATCATTTCAACGACCGTCGCGGGGAAATAACCACTGTGTCCGAGAGGTTTCGATAGGGACTGACCGCTTGAAATGTTTTCAGTGGCGTTATCGATCGCCTCAGAGAGGACTCGGTTTCCAGCCGCTTCTCGACTGATTAATAGTGACTTGAGTATCGGAACGCCGTTTCGGAGCATCGTTCCTAAGACACGACAAAAACGAGCAACGGCAAAGGCTTGAAATATACTGCCCACAAGTGGAAGTCGTATCTTAATCAAATCCCGTAGTCGTTTACCTGTTTCGGTTTGCAGGTAGTTGTAGGTAGTAATGGCGATTGCTGCAACAACAAAAGCGCCAATAATCGCGGTGGGTCCTCGTAACGCATCACTGAAACCTAGCAACCAGTCTGTCATGATCGGTAATTCGCCTCGCTCTCGAAGATTGTCAAACATTTCACCAAATTTCGGCACAAAAAAGATTACAAGGCTGGAGACGATGAGTGAACCAACGGTGCCGAGAAAAAGTGGGTAGGCGAGTTGACCAATGGTTTCACTTTTCAAATCTTCTTGTTGCTCAGTAAATTTTGCTACGCGTTCTAACGCGTCTTCAAGAAATCCACCCTCGGCGCCGGCGCGAGCCATGTTCACCGCCACTTCATTAAATACCTTTGGATATTCCTTCATTGCATCTGCCAGGGTTACACCGTCTTCGATGTTACTGTGTATTTCGGATAAGCAATAATGTAAAGTGTTGTTAGAGGCCTGATCGCGAAGCACTGCGATGGCGCGAAGCAAAGGGACGCCACTGCGCAACAGCGAGGAAAGTTGAGAGTAAACTGTGGCCATAATCTGGCCCTTTACACGTTTGCGACTGGTTTTTGCAGTTGCTACTGCATCCGTGGTGAATTTTAGAGGAAAAAGCGTCTTGCGTGCGAGCATTTGAATCGCTTCACGTTCGGAGGCTGCATCGATCGTTCCGGAAACCTTCGATCCGCTCGCCGTCCGCGCTATATAATGAAACTCTGGCATGACGTATCCCCGTTGTTGGCTTAAGATTTACCAACAATATGGTCCCCCTTGGTGATCCTGAGGACTTCGTCAATACTGGTGGTACCAGTAAGAACCTTACGCCAAGCGTCGTCCCGTAGTGTTACCATACCACCTTCGACAGCAGCTTTTTTGAGTTCCCAACTACTAGCGCGGTCCGTTGCAAGTTCACGGATGGTGTCAGTTGTGAGCATTAATTCATAGACCCCCATTCGGCCGGTGTAACCTACATTACGACACTCTCGGCAACCAACGGCTTGAAATAAATCTTGTCCGTCAATTAAGTCAGTCGGAAAGTCTGGAGGCAAATCCGTTGATTTTACTTTGATTGGAGTTTTACATTCACTACAGAGCCGCCGCACGAGTCGCTGCGACATGACGGCTTCCACTGTACTGGCCACCAAAAACGGCTCAACTCCCATATCGGTCATTCGAGTATAGGCACCGGCGGAATCATTCGTGTGCAACGTACTAAATACCATATGGCCGGTTAAAGACGCTTGTATCGCGTTTTCGGCAGTTTCAACATCTCGAATTTCACCGACGAGTACAATGTCGGGGTCATGACGTAGGATGCTTCTGAGGGTTGTGGAGAACGTAAGTCCAATGCGTGAGTGGACTTGGATTTGATTGATTCCATCTAGTTGGTACTCAACGGGGTCCTCGGTCGTGATGATTTTGTTAGACGGGTTTTTTATTTCCATCAATGAACTGTACAGCGTAGTGGTCTTACCTGAACCAGTAGGGCCACAGACGAGCACAATCCCATGGGGTAGAGTAATGAGCTGTTTAAATTGATCATAAATTTCAGTTTCCATACCAAGGCTCTGCAAGTCGAATACCATGGATCCTTTGTCGAGGATACGCATTACGATACCTTCACCATGGATCATTGGAATCACGCTCACGCGGATATCGATTTCTCGTCCCTTGACTTTGAGTTTAATTCGACCGTCCTGTGGCAACCGTTTTTCGGCGATGTTTAGATGTGCCATAATCTTCAAGCGACTAATGATCGCAAGTTGGAATTGATTGATTTCAGGGGGTACCGGCTGCGGGTGGAGCATCCCGTCGATGCGATAGCGAATGGTGACACCGGCCCCTTGCGATTCAATGTGGACGTCACTAGCTCGTGTTTGAATAGCTTCCAGTAGGATTTCATTTACGAGGCGGATTACCGAGGCTTCCTGCGCCATTTCAGACAGCTCGGACCCATCCCCCTCGATTTCGTCGAGTAATTCAACGTCCTCGTCGTCGCGTTGTTGAATCAGACTGTCAATGGTTTCGCTACCAACGCCCAGATGTTGCTTAATGAGAGCGTCAATTTCAGGGCTCTCTGCGAGTACCGGTACTACTGCTTGCCCAATGGCGGCAGCAACTTCGTCAACTGCGTAAAGGTCAAACGGATTACTTGTGGCAATCAGCATGAGTCCGTCCTGGACCGAAATTGGAAAAACCTGTTCCCGATAGATAAGCCGAGTAGGAAAACCTTTAAGTAAATCTAAATTAATATCGGCGGTTCGCAGGTCGACATAATCAACACCTATTGACTCACCGATTGCCTGCAATGCCGCGGCTTGATCAAGATACCCGAGTTCCACGGCCATATCTATCTGGCCCGTGCCGGAAACACCCGATTGCAGGATGGTATCCACTTGAGTGTCGTTTAGAAGATTTTGATTTTGCAGTATTTGACAAGCTTGCATGTGTCGACCCTAGTTTGTTTACGCGGAATTGTAGACGCTGAAATTCCCAGTTATTTGATTAGCGGGGTTGCCCACCGGAACCGCCGCTAGGGCGACCACCGCCGCTAGGTGGACCACCAGGGCGTCCGCTGAATCCGGAACCGCCGCTAGGGCGACCGCTTGAACTAGATCCGCCAAAGCCACCGCTTGAACGCATACGATTAAACATTTCCATTCGCTGTCGGATCGCATCAATATTGGCAGCTGATGGCGCTGGAGTTGTACTCCGCGAGCTGGCACTTCCGCCACTGCCACTGGAGCTGCGAGAGGTAGATACGTTTTCGCCGAGGATAGCACGCAAGGCGGTGTTTACAACATCAGGATTGGCAAGATGCAATGTGCGGACTTCAATAGCCTCTTGCGTCTGGGTGCCGGCTTGATCGAGGGTCATTACTAGCTCATTGACCTCTTGAAACATTGGTTCAGGTGCGGCGATGATTAATGAGTTGCTCGTAGCGTCAACGCCAATTGTCATCTTAGCCGGCTCTCCTTTGACTTCATTGTTTCCGCCCCCGCCACCGCTACCACCGCGGCCGCCACCAGCCATCCGCTGCATCATTTGACGCATCATATCTTCTTGACTACCACGCTGTTGCTGCTGGCCGGAGGATGCACCAGCGATTCGTCCTGCGTACACTTCTTTCAATACGCTCGCTATTTCTGTAGCGTCAGTATAAGTAAGCGGTATTAGACGTGGTTTACCCGCTGTTTCAATTTCTGTTTCGCTACCTTCCCTATCGATGACTTTCAATAAATCGTCAATCATTTGAAGGTCTTCATCGTTTGCTTGGACAACTAGGGCATTAAGTCTTTGGTTGGCGACGATACTAACAGTTCCGGAGGCACTGAACGAGGAACCTTCAGTTTCACCACCCATGCCACCGCCACCTAGGAGCATGCCCATTAAACCGCCACCCATCATACTAGTAGTGGCGTCACTTACGAGTGAACCTAAGCCGAGGCTATCGTCTTCACCGCCGGACATGATTTGCTGGAGCAATGATTTTGCCACATCAACCTTTGAGTATTTCAAATAGAAAACGGTAATTTGTCGGTCCATGGCGGCAGAACTAGGCGGCGTTAGACGGCGAACGATAGACTCAAAAGCATCGAGTGCTTGCAGGTCATTGCTGTAAATAATAATTCCTTCACTCGTGACTTCCACTCGGATTTCATCACTAGACAGTTCAGGGAATACGTTTGTTGCTGGACTCGGAGGGGCATCTTGCTGTTCCAGTTGAGCGGTAACAAATCGAGTTAGTTCAGGTGTAAGCGAACCAGCAGTCTTCTTCATTGTTTGTGCACGTATGTTCGTTTCCACTGGCGGCGCTGGTTCAGGAGCCACTGGTTTGGATTGGGGATTAGTCTGCCGTTGTTCGATCGTCGACTCGGATCTTGTTTCAGGTGTCACAATGCGAATCCGGTTCTTCCCTTGCCAGAAACGCTCTGCACGCTCAACGGCTTCTATGGCCTTGTCCCCAGTGTACGGTAGAATGCGTATATTGCCTTCTTGAGGAGTGCTGTTTTCAGACTCTAGTCGGTCAATCATCGTGCGAATTAATTGTAATTCTGATTCGGTCGCGCGTATGAATAACTTCATGGTAACCGGATCAGCCGTAACCTTGGGCCCAGTAGTCGGGGGGGTTTCACCTTCTGCTACCTGTGTACCAAACATGTTTGCAATCATGACCAAGGCCATTTCTGTATCTAGCGATTTGAGTGAAATCACTTCAAAAACTGGTACGTCCCCTTCAAGTTCACGTATTGTTGCTTGTATACGTGCTTGTTCGGCTGGTCGCGCAAACGCGATTACCTTGTTGGTCGTTGGATCCAATGCTAGGCGGATATCCGGCAGTCCTGCGAGCATCGTTTGCAGGACCTGAAAAGTAGTATCAGGATCGGCGACACTGATAGGGTGAGTTTGCAATTGGGGCTGTTCTAGCGGTTCTGTACCCTCGACACCAGCAAGCGGATCGTTATCCAATCTTTCTACTAGATCCTGTAAAATATCTAGTTTCTCTTGATCGCCTGTCGCGAAGATTCGCGTGCCAAGTGTGTCGACAGCAAAATTGAGACCCTCGGTAGAGAAATCGTCTTCGCCCATATTAAGCATCGTCCGAGCAACTGCTAAAATGTCCTCCGCTGGAGCAAATTCCAAGCTGATTTCAAGTACTTTTCCGGCGAGGTCAGTGCGGGGCTTTTCGACGCCTTCGATAACATCGCGAATTGTGCGTAGGCGTCCCGCAGTTTCTTGCACAAGCACCTGCTTAGCAGCAGGAAAAACGAAAAGTTTTCCCTGGGGACCAATGAGTTTCTGTAAGTCGCTGGTGGCTTCCTCGGGTGTCATCTTAACGAGTTGGAATAAGGTTTTGACAAGTTCATATTCACCGCGTCCGTCGAGGTCGGAAACCGGAACATATTGAATGAGAACCTCTGGTACTGGGTTTTCTAGATTTACTACCGTGAGCAGTTGGTTTCGTCGCACTAAAGTGTAACCCCGGGTTAAAAGCATTCCGTTCATTAGGTCCATTGCTTGGGCGGGTGTATAAAATCGGGGATCAGAATAGTTGAGTGTGCCTGGCGGGGGACCATCCATTTGTAGGGACAGTTCATTTAATTCCGCAAACCATGTGATAACGTCCTGCCAAGGCGTGAAAGTAAATGCGAATCGGATTTCAATCTCGCCCTCGGCATTTAACATTGTTTCGCTTGTGTTGTTAACTTTCGGTGCAGTCGATGTATCAGACTTGTTTTTGTCGGTCTCTGCTTCCTCTGGTTGCGTGTCTTCCTTTGGCTTTGCGCCGTCAGTAGGGTCTTTGTTTGGTTCCGTTGCCGGTCTTTCGACATCTTTTTCTGAGGGCTTTTCTTCTGCAGCAGGTGTTTCTTCTGCCGCTGGAGTTGTTTCCGCAGGCTTATCTTCTGCTGCTGGAGTTGTTTCCGCAGGCTTATCTTCTGCTGCTGGACTGGTTTCCGCAGGTTTATCTTTCTGGGAAGGATCAACCTTGGGTTGCTCGTCTTGGATCAAGGCAACCGGCACTTCATTAACTCCGATTAGACGTAACCAAGACTGTCGTTGATTGTCGTTTAGTGTTGCGTAGATTCTTCGTTCAACCATGACAAATAATTGAGATCGTTCAATCGTGTTAGCACCCTGAGAAAGTTGCATGCGTTGATGACTGAGTCTCTGGATACGTTGAAGTTGGGATTCACTTAGGGCTAAAGTTACTCTGATTTCGGGGCGAAGTAAGGACTGCAAACCAATTTGTCGCAATTGAATTTGGTTGACAACTGCACGTTGACTTACAGTGAGCAGCGACAAAGCGAGTTGGTCTGTCTGGAGTTGGAATTCTTGATTGGCTATTTCGCGTTGGGTAGGAGAATCCTTGGTGTGAAGCTTGTTGAATAACGCAATTCGACGCGACTTTAGTGCGTTTAGTTCCTGCACTACCATGGAACTTAAAGCAAGCTCCGTTGTATGTTCGGGGGAAAGCAATACCCGAAGTACGTGGTTTTGAGGCTCCGTATTAGATGGATTCTTTTCATCTCCGCTAATCGCGTTAACTGTGAATAGGGTGATAAGAAGTGTGGGTACTAACAACATTGTGAGGCTATTGCGATTCATCGTTCGATAAACTCCAATCGTTAAACGCGATCCTCGTTAATGAGGGGGCTCCTATGCTAAGCAAAGGATATGCGATTATCGATGATTTTAAATAGGTGAAATAGAGTATTTTGACAATGTAAGACCCTGTTAGGCCAAGCGCCGGTCAGAATCTAGCATAATATAGGTTGTTTTGGATAAATCTGTGCTTTTGGCGAAACGCGACAAAAGCGCAAATATCCCCTATTAAATAATATATACCCATTAAACCACGACTATGTCGGAACGTTTCGCTGTACAAATAGGAAAAATAGGTGGTCATAGGGGTTTTGGTTCGTTTTATATCAGTTATCGGGAATTATCTGGTGATTTGATCATAACAGAACCTGCCATATGAGTTGTCATATTATTGCGTTGTGCTATATGGCTATTAGGTCCGCAAGTGGTTGGAATAGAATAATCCATTGTTGAAGTGCGTCTTTTTGACCGATTGTTGGTATAATTAGTCAATCAAGCGGATAGTACTCCTTCTTTAGATAATTATCGCTTTCATTTCGAATGAATCTTTCTGTTTTTATGCTTCGATATACCGCAAAATTCGTTTTAATCACTTGCATTATGCAGGTTCAATTGGGAGCCGAGAGTGTCGTCCTTGGACAACCTGTAGGTAAAATACTAGATATACGCGGTTATGGCATTGATATCCCTCCCGGTGAGGTAACGCGAGGTAATGAGGCCGTTGTACGAACACGGGATCGCTTTGGGAAACAGGTATTGGCGCGAGTTCACGTGAACGTCGGCAACAATCGGATTGTTTTACTACCGGATGGGCAATTGGTAGCACGTCACCAACGTGAGACGACGTTAGTTGACGAAACAGTTAAACAGGCTGATATGCTTCAATTGGGCAAGAATCTTATTGAGCATGAATTCCCTGGTTTTCGCGTGAAGCGAACCGTCCATTATATCTACATTTACAATACGTCGGAGAGTTTTGCTACTGCGACGAGCAAGATTTTAGAAATGATGACGCCGGGCATCATCGGATATATGAAGAATTTAGGATTAGAAGTTCATCAACCGGTTGTCCCGTTAGTAGTGGTCATGTTCAAAACAGAGGAAGAATTCAGACGTTATCGCGAGATCCCTGACGGTATGATTGCGTATTATCACACGCTGACCAACCGGGTTGTGATGCACGAAGAATCGCGATTTAAAACAGCTAAACCCGAGCTAGCATTAAAGCAAAAGATCAACACGATTGCTCACGAGGGAGTGCACCAGTTACTTCATAACATCGGGGTTCAAACCAGGATGTCCGCGTGGCCGATGTGGATCACGGAAGGAATCGCTGAATATCTTTCGCCAACGACAACGGGCAAATATATGCGTTGGAAGGGAGCCGGCCAAGTCAACGACTTCCGCATGATGGAGTTAGAGCAATTTTTACAGCTGAGTACGCAGGTTAGCCAATCGCCGGGAGCCTGGCTAACAGAAACAATTTTGGCGTCGCGTTTAGACTCCCAGGGGTATGCATCCGCTTGGGCCCTGACTCACTACCTCGCAAAAACGAGACGAGCGCAGTTTAATGCCTATATGCAAGAACTGCAGAAACTGGGGCCGCTTGATGGTGGATATCGAGTGGTCGCTGATGGTTCAGTACCCAAACACCGTGAGTTATATGCGAAACATTTTGATGGTGACCTCTCATTGACGGAAACGCGCTTAAGACAATACTTGCCCAAACTTCCCTACGTGGACCCGTTTATTGACATGCCCCATGTTAGTGTGGTAATCGGGTTTAGTCGAAATGGCCGGTTTAATAAGATGGGCGGCGTCTTTCATAATCCAATGCTGGCCCGGCAATGGGTAACCAAGACACTGGGCGAACTAAAATTGACGCCAGATCGCGTGCAAACTGAAATAAAAAGTTTTGAAAATCGTATACTGGCGCAACGCTACTTGCGGGCGAATCTCCAGTAGACTTTTGCGACCACCGTTAATCGTATAGATAACATCATGCAACTAATTGGATCTGAGAATTTAGTAATTTCACAGTCTTTGAGTGTATTGTGGTTGTTGATTCCGCAGGTCTTACTGTTGTTTCTGAGCCATGCGTT
>Ga0315332_10002180_pt1 | contig 10880 bp, 12 predicted proteins | sample M110034915metaG_FD_203455 | JGI IMG/M metagenome (GOLD analysis project Ga0315332, IMG submission 203455) | Ammonia-oxidizing marine archaeal communities from Monterey Bay, California, United States - M1 100m 34915 | ecosystem: Environmental > Aquatic > Marine > Intertidal zone | place: USA... | reverse complement strand
ATGAAGTAAAGAGCTCATTTGGAGCAGATTCAGCCGAAACAAATGTCGGAGCTTGGATTGCTAAATGGGCTGGAACATTAGGTAGCTCACTTAAAGTGGATATATGTCCTGCAGCAGGTTTTGCAGCTTGGGCATACAAAGGAGAGTTTGACGCAGCTCCAGGAACATCAGCATATGCATCTGCACGAGGCGGATCAGCTGATGAGGTTCACGTAGTAGTAGTAGACGAAGACGGTCAAATTTCTGGTTCAGTTGGTGCTGTTCTAGAAAGATATGCTTTCTTATCTCTAGCATCAGATGCTAAAGCAGCAGACGGCACTAATAACTATGCATACGATGTTATTAATTCTAGATCAGAATATGTATGGCTAGCTATGTGGGACGGCCAATTAAACGGACTTACTAATGCAGGTACAGCAGCTGCTAGTACAGCGTTCGGTAACCCAAGTGCAGCGATTTCTACTGCATTAACTGGCGGAGTAGATACAGGAGCTAATTTAAGTACAGCAGAAGTAGCGCTAGGATTTGATCTTTTCCAAGATACAGATACAATTCAAGTTGACTTCTTAATTGCACCAGGTATGCCAACAAGTTCTGATCAAGTAACAGTAGTTAATGATCTAGCTGGTATTGCTAGCTTACAACGAAAAGATTGTATTGTAGTAACTTCTCCAGATCGAGCAGCAGTAGTTAATAACTCATCAGCAGTTGATGATACAGTAACAACAGTAAGCTCATTTAACAGCTCATCATACCTTGTTGTAGATAATAACTATTTAAAAGTATATGATAAGTATAACGATCAATATGTGTTTATTCCAGCTGCATCAACAACAGCAGGTGTAATGGCAGCTACAGACGCAAATGCTGCGCCGTGGTTCTCACCAGCAGGTCAGAGACGTGGACAGTACTTTGGTGTAACAGCCTTAGCATATTCTCCTACTAAATCACAAAGAGATACACTATATAAAGCTGGAGTTAATCCAGTAGCAAACATTCCTGGTCAAGGCATCTTGCTATTCGGTGACAAAACATTCTTGAACAGACCATCTGCATTTGACAGAGTAAATGTTCGTAGATTGTTCTTAGTCATGGAAAGAGCAATAGCAGCAGCGGCTAGAAATGTAATGTTCGAATTCAATGATGATTTTACTCGCGCTGAATTTGTTAACATAGTAGAGCCATTCTTGAGAGAGATTCAAGGTCGCCGCGGTATTACAGATTTTAAAGTTGTATGTGACTCAACAAACAACGGACCGTCTGTCATTGACCGCAATGAATTCATCGCGAATATCTTCGTTAAGCCTGCACGTTCAATCAACTACGTTACACTAAACTTCGTAGCTGTTAGAACTGGTGTTGACTTTGAAGAAGTCGCAGGCACGGTATAGGAGATACATAGATGGCTATTCTAGGAGTAGACGATTTTAAAGCCAAGTTGAGAGGTGGCGGTGCTAGACCAAATCTGTTCAAAGCAACGATTAACTTCCCAGCATATGCAGGTGGAGATGTAGAAGTAACATCCTTCCTCTGTGAGGCAGCACAACTACCTGGTTCAACGATCACACCGATTGTTGTTCCATTCAGAGGTAGACAATTAAAAATGTCTGGAGACCGTTCTTTTGAAGCATGGACTCCAACAATCATAAACGATACGGATTTTGTAATTCGTGATTCAATGGAACGTTGGATGAATGGTATGAATGCACATAGTGCTAATACTGGTTTAACTAACGTTGTTGATTACGAAGCAGACTTAATAGTAGAGCAATTAGATAAAGATGGCTCAACAATTAAGACATATAACTTCCGAGGGTGTTTTCCAACAGCAATATCACCAATCGATCTGAGCTATGCTTCAGAGAGTGAGATTGAACGATTCACTGTTGAGTTCCAAGTACAGTACTGGGAATCAAATACCACATCGTAAGACCACTATAAATAGATAGAGGGACTAGAGATGGTCCCTCTTACTCTAATTAGGAATTAACATGGCTGAAGACAGTATTAAATTATTTGGCTTTGAGATTAAACGGGCCCGTAATAGACAACAAGAGAAGTTACAATCAATTGTACCTCCTGTTGATGAAGATGGTGCAGGTTATGTCACGGCTGCAGGTGCGCATTATGGTACCTACGTAGATTTAGACGGTGAAAAGTCTAAAGATGAAAAACAACTTATTAGACAGTATCGCTCTGTATCTCATCACCCTGAGGTAGATGCTGCTGTTGAAGATATTACTAACGAAGCTATCTCTTCTACATTCGAAGAAGCTTCTGTTAAATTAAATTTAGATAATGTAGAAGGTATTAGTGATCAAATAAAGAAAGCAATGGATGAAGAGTTCACAAACGTTCTCTCAATGCTTAACTTTAGAGATATGGGTCATGATTTGTTTAAACGTTGGTACATTGACGGACGTATGTTCCATCACTTAGTACTAGACGAGAATAATCTTAAAGCAGGTATTCAAGAGATTAGACCTATTGATGCTGCAAAGATTAAAAAGGTTAAACAAGTTAAGAAGAAGAAGGATCCTGAAACAGGTGCTACTCTTATTGAGAGTGTAGATGAGTTCTATATCTATCAAGAGAAGGCTGGTTCAACTAATCAAGGTATTAAGATTACTCCTGATTCTGTTTCTTATGTTACATCTGGGTTATTAGATGAAGCACGTAAGAAGGTTGTATCACATCTTCACAAAGCTCTAAAACCAATCAATCAATTACGTATGATGGAAGACTCGTTAGTTATTTACAGACTAGCTAGAGCTCCTGAGCGTCGTATATTCTATATTGATGTGGGTAATCTACCTAAAGGTAAATCAGAAGAGTATATGAAGAACATCATGACTAAGTACCGTAACAAGTTAGTATATGATGCTAACACAGGTGCTATTAGAGATGATCGTAAGCATATGTCTATGCTAGAAGATTTCTGGCTTCCAAGACGTGAAGGTGGTAGAGGTACAGAGATATCTACATTACCTGGTGGAGAGAATCTAGGTCAGATTGATGATATTATATACTTCCAGAAACGCCTATATAGATCATTGAATGTACCTATCAATAGACTTGAGCAAGAGTCTCAATTCTCGCTAGGTAGATCAACGGAGATCACAAGAGACGAACTTAAGTTCCAGAAATTTATTGATAGACTAAGAGCTCGTTTTGATAATCTGTTCTATAATATTGTTAAGAAGCAATTAATTCTTAAAGGTATTATTACAGAAGAAGATTGGGAAAACTGGAAAGAAGACATCTCTGTAGAGTATGTACGTGATAGTCACTTTACAGAACTAAAAGAAGCAGAACTTTTAAGAGAGAGATTACAAACTCTTGATATGATGCAACAGTATGTTGGAGAGTTCTTCTCTAAAGAATATGTCATGAAGAGTGTTCTATTTATGGATGACTCTCAAATGGACGATATGAAGAAGCAAATAGCAGATGAAGTAGCATCTGGTGAAATTGAAACGGAAGAGGAAGAATAAAATGGTAGAAGTATCAGATTTTATTGACCAAGTATTAGATCAGGACTTCGCATCAGCGGCTCCTACATTTAAAGATATCATGGGTGATGTAATGAACCAATCTCTAGAACAAGAGAAGGTTAAGATTGCTGATCAGATGTTTAATGGTATTGGATCAGAAGCTCAAACAGAGCCTGATGTGTATGAGTTAGACTTAGATGGTGATGATGAGATAGAAGACGAGTCAGAAGAAGAGCTTGATGCTGGTGCTGAAGAAGCATTAGACATGGAAGATGACGACGAAGATCTCGAATAATATTTTATTATAAATAAACCATAAACATAATAAGGCAGTTGGAATGAGAACGTTCGCTGAGTTAAGAGAAAAACTAGGTAGACATCCTTCAGGACAAATGGTCTTTAATAAAAAAATAGATCGCATACCTGTGATGATTCATAAAGAGAGAATGGGTTATGTGGTTTACTTAGATGGTGATAGACTAGATAGTTATAAGACTCAGCGTGAAGCTGAAAAGATGGCTAAACAGTTTGTTAAAACATATAAAGGTTAAAAATGGCATTCGTAGCAATACCTAATAACGATCAATATGAGTATGATAATGCTCCGCCTGATCCAGGTGTTAATCACCCAATGCGTGCATTGTGGCAGAAATCAACGAATGGTATAAGAACCTCACACGGTCATTCCGTATATGTACGTTGTCGCAGAGTAGGTAGCGGTAACGTAGATCACGGAGAGATCAGTAAAACATATTGGGACGCAAGAGCATGAAACTAATAGCAGAATATAACGAACAAAACATTGAATGTATTGTAGAAGCTAAAGAAGACGGTACAAAGAACCACTTCATAGAAGGCGTGTTCATGCAGTCCGAAGCAAAGAATAGAAATGGACGTATCTATCCAAAAGCCATAATGGAAGGCGCAGTAGATAAGTACGTTACAGAACAAGTTTCCCAGAACAGAGCGGTAGGTGAATTGAATCACCCAGAAGGACCGACTGTAAATCTGGATAAAGTTTCACACAAGATCACAGAACTTTCTTGGAAAGGAAATGATGTTGTAGGAAAGGCACAAGTATTGGATACTCCAATGGGTAATATCGTTAAGGGATTGCTTGAAGGTGGTGTTCAACTAGGAGTGTCAACTCGTGGTATGGGTAGCCTTGAGGAAAAAAGTGGCATTATGTACGTCAAAGACGACTTCGTTCTTAATACGGTTGATATCGTACAAGATCCATCAGCACCAACAGCCTTTGTAAATGGAATAATGGAAGGTGTAGAGTGGGTTTGGAACAATGGCATTATAGAACCTCAAGTAATTGAACAAATGGAGACTGAAATTAAGAAGGCTCCACGTGCTGACCTTTATGAGGCACAGGCACGTGAGTTTAAGAATTTCCTCTCGTTAATGAAATCTAAATTGTAAGGAGTCAATTATGACTGATCAAGTAGACCAGGATGTTGTGCTCGACGAGGAAATCGAAGAAGCTCACGATCCGAAGAATGCTGAAGCTCAATCAATTGCATCTGTAGATGCAGCTGAGAAGAAGGGACCTAAGGCCAAAGGCCGTAAAGGTGACAAGAGCAACAGCGACAAAATGGCAAAAGCAACCCCTGGAGATCCAGACAAGCATTCAGCAAAAGGTATGAAAGCCGAAGATGTTGATTTTGATGGAGACTTTAGTGACGACCTGAATGCTCTGGTAGAATCTGAGGCAACATTGTCCGAAGACTTTAAAGCCAAAACAGCGGTTATTTTTGAAGCAGCAGTAAAGTCAAAAATCTCTGAAGAAATCGATCGTTTAGAAACTGAATATGCTGAGCAATTAGCAGAAGAAGTATCTACAACGAAAGCAGATCTTGTAGAGAAAGTAGACAGCTACCTCAACTATGTAGTTGAGCAATGGATGGAAGACAACAAAATAGCAATCTACTCTGGTCTTCGTACCGAGATTGCAGAAGGCTTTATGGGCAAGTTGAAAGACGTGTTCACAGAATCTTACATTGCTGTCCCTGAGTCCAAAATAGACCTAGTTGATGAGCTAGCAGAAGCTAACGAAGAGTTAGAAGCTCAAGTTAACGAAGCAACAGCTAAAGCTATGTCAATAAGTGAAGAGCTAGTATCTTTAAAGCGTGCAGCGGTTATCCGTGAAGCGTCAAAAGACTTAGCAGAAACACAAGTTGAAAAGCTAACATCACTAGCTGAATCAGTTGATTTTGAAAACGAAAAAGCTTTCTCACAGAAAGTTGCTACGTTGAAAGAATCATACTTCAGCAAAACTAAAACAGCTGAGTCCATTATCTCAGAAGAAACAGACACTTCAGATGAAGTAGAAGTATCTCCAATGATGGAACAGTACATTAACGCATTACGCAAATCAAATAAGTAAGTAGGAGATCCAATTATGGAAACTTATGATCGTCTCGTAGAGAAATGGTCTCCGGTATTGAACGAAGAGTCAGCCGGAAACATTGGTGACGCACACAAACGTGCCGTTACTGCTGTTGTTCTTGAGAACACAGAAAAAGCAATCCGTGAGCAAGGCGAACAAGCCTCAATGATGACGGAAGATGCAGCAGCTAATAACACATCAGTTGCAGCTAACTGGAACCCAGTACTAATCTCACTAGTACGTCGTGCTATGCCAAACATGATGGCTTATGACGTATGTGGTGTTCAGCCAATGTCAGGTCCAACAGGCTTGATCTTCGCAATGAAGTCAAAGTACAAAACAACACGTGCTGGTGCAACAGCTAATGATGAAGCATTGTTCCCAGAAGCAATTTCAGGCTTCTCAGGTGATTCATCTAGTGCACAAGGCGCTGATGGTTCAGGTGTTGGCGGATTAGCTAACGTTGATTCAGCTGGTGCTATCCCAACATTCGGTGGTGGTATGACTACTGCGAATGCTGAGCAACTAGGTACAACTGGTGAGTCTTCTTTCGCTGAAATGGGTTTCACCATTGAAAAAGCAACTGTGACAGCTAAGTCACGTGCTTTGAAAGCTGAATACACACTAGAGCTAGCTCAAGACTTGAAAGCGATTCATGGTTTAGACGCTGAGACAGAATTGGCAAACATCTTGTCAACAGAAATCTTAGCTGAAATTAACCGTGAAGTGATTCGTACAATCAACTCTCGTGCTAAAACTGGTTTCACAACTGCTAACGCTACTAAAAATGGTATCTTTGATCTATCAACAGATGCAGATGGTCGTTGGTCAGCTGAGAAATTCAAAGGTCTAGTTGTACAGCTTGATCGTGAAGCTAACCAAATCGCAAAAGACACTCGTAGAGGAAAAGGTAACATCGTTATCTGTTCTTCAGACGTTGCTACAGCATTGTCAGCATCAGGTATGTTAGACTATACACCTGCAATGAACACTGCGTTAAACGTAGACGACACAGGCAACACATTTGCTGGTACTTTAAACGGTCGTATGAAAGTATACATCGACCCATATGCAACTGCTGATTATATCACAGTTGGATACAAAGGTACAAACGCATATGACGCAGGTATCTTCTATTGCCCATACGTACCATTAACTATGGTTCGTGCAGTTGGCGAGAATGATTTCCAACCACGCATCGGGTTTAAAACTCGTTACGGTATGGTTGCTAACCCATTCGTAGGTTCAACACCAGGCGACGACATTGGTTCAGCTCGCGCTAACCAGTACTACAGAATCTTCCGCGTAGACAATATCTTAAACCCAGCATAGGGCTTAGATACGGAAAATAACTTGGGCGGCTTCGGCCGCCCTTTTTTTATGCCAAATATTCTGATAGGTTATGAGCTTTAGAGACAAACTCATGATAAGCACTAGTAACTTTATAATGATTATAGAATAGAGTCTTATGTGCTCGTTCCCATATACTCTTCTCTAACATAGGATATCCAAACGATAGTACTACACATTCATAGTGTTGATAGTTACGGTTAGTTTGTATATTCCAGAACTTAGTTAATTCTAAATCTGTATACGGTTTTTGTCTACGTCGCTGCTGAGAAGCTTGATGATATAATTGATCATCATAAACTATGTGTAATGTAATACCACCTTCAGACCACCAAGGGACTTCATGACAAGGTCTTTCGACAGTATTAATAACATTATCGTACCAATAGGTGTCACATTTTAGTTTATCTACTTCTGATATAAACGCTTCTTTTTGTTCTTTATTATTAAACAGCACACCGATATATCTGTGCTTAGAATCATCATGTCCTTGACAGGAAGTAAATGTAAGATATCCCTTCTTATGTAAGGCTCTTACTCCAGCTTTTATACCTGGTTCTAGATTATCTTCTATAATATCAGAATACTGACTAACAAATGAGCTAACATAATTACCATCTTCATCCTTAAAACAATATGTTCTACCATTGATTAGATGATCATTTCCTTTTACAAACATAGCATATCTATGACCGTCTTCTGCAGAGTACAGTTTAGGTTCATTAGATTCTTGTTGTTGATAGAAAGGAGCGACAATTTCATATTGACTTTTCATTTTATTCTCCATAATAACTAGGTTATTTATCTATATAAATACATGTGAATAGGAGACATATAATGCCAACATTAGATCCAACATCTACTGTCAATGTAGACACAGCACTTACAGGTACAACAACTGGATTAAATAATCTTAATCTATTACAACCTACTGCGTTTAAACTTCTTGTAGATAGAAAGAACTTTGCTAATCTAGAGTTCTTTTGTCAGAATGTATCTCATCCTAACATCTCTGTACCAGTTACAGAATTACCTTATTCACGTATTGGTAATATTGCTATACCTGGTGACAAGTTGACTTTTGGTGAACTAGAAGCTATAATAGTAGTTGACGAGAATATGAATTCGTATACTGAGATGTACAATTGGTTACATAGAATGGTACAAAAGCCTGAGAAGTCTAGATTAAATAGATCTGCAACAGATACTACTCCTCCTACAACTACAGATATAACTCTGATGATGTTGAGTAGTCATAATAATGTTACTAGAACGATTAGATATATAGATTGTGTACCGACGAGCTTAGGTCAGATGGATATGTCAGCTGTTGCTGGTGATACTATTGCAATTACTTTTCCAGTTACGTTTAGGTTCTCTTACTTTGAATTAGATTAAATAATGAGGTTATATTATGGATTTGAAAAACATTCTAGAAGAATGGGCGAATGATAGTGTTATACAAAGAACTGCTTTAGACGAGACGTCGAGAGCTACTCCTTCACTACATGCTAAATACCTACAGTGGCTAGCAGAGGCTAAGCTAGCTAAGAAACGTTCTGAGTTTAAACAGAAGACGTTACTAAAGAAAAAATGGCTATACTATAATGGTAAGATGGATAGAGAGTCTATAGAAGCTCTTGGATGGGAACCTGATCCGTTTGACGGACTAAAGGTTATGAAAGGTGAAATGGAATACTACTATGATAGTGATCCAGAGATCCAACAAAGCGAAGAGAGAGTTCAGTATTGGAAGACTGTAATAGAAACTCTTACTGAGATAGTAAACAATCTAAATTGGCGACATCAGACTATCGGCAATATTATAAAATGGAAACAATTTGAGGCAGGTAACTAATAATGTTTACCCACGTTGATCATGGTATCACTCTACCTAAAATGACTAGAAAAACTACTGAGAAAGGTCGTAAGTACTTTACCCCAGACGGTAATGCTTATCCTTCTATCACAACAGTACTTAATATTCTTAGTGTAGACTCTATCATGCGTTGGCGTAAAAGAGTTGGTGAAGAAGAAGCTAATAAGATATCTCATCAAGCAGCTACAAGAGGTACATCTGTACATAAGTTAGCTGAAGACTATATAGATAATGTAGATGATTGGAAAGGCAAAGCTATGCCTAATAATTTATATACATTCAGTCATCTAAAAGATATCATTGATAAGAGATTAGATAATGTATGGTTTCAAGAAGAATATCTCTATAGCGATAGACTTAAGTGTGCTGGTCAGGTTGACTGTATAGCTGAGTTTGATGGAGAGTTATCTATTGTTGACTTTAAAACATCTCGTAAACCTAAGAAGATAGAGTGGATAACGAACTACTTTATACAAGCATCGTTCTACGCTGCAGCCTTCTATGAGAGAACGGGAGTCCCTATCAGACAAGGGGTCATATTGATCACAGTGGATCACAATGAACCTCAGGTCTTTAAGATTAACACTCATGAGTACTTACAACAGTTTTTAGATGTAAGACAGAAGTATAAAGAATTAAAAGAGAATGGTTGACTTTACTGTACGATTAAAAGACTATAGCATGTTGTATGTAGACTGTGAAGCAGGACATGCAGCGGAGCTATCTGATTACTTCTCATTCTATGTTCCAGGTTATAAGTTTATGCCTGCATATAAGAACAAAGTATGGGATGGAAAGATAAAGCTTTTTAATCGCATGAACGGAGAGCTTCCTGCTGGGCTATATGCTTATTTAGTAAAGTTTGCAATTGAGCGATCTTATTCTGTTGACACAGAAGAGTCTGATTTTGGATTTCCGGTACCGGCTGCTGAACCTCTTCAATCACTACCTGATCTACTTTCTGACGCAGGGCTTCCATTTCAGCCTCGAGACTACCAATACGATGCCATTGAAACAGCCCTAATAAGATCTCGAGCAATTCTTTTATCTCCTACAGGTTCAGGTAAATCATTTATAATTTATCTCATTGCTAAATATTGGTTACAGTATATAGCACAAGGCGTAGGTTATCCTAGAGCTGGGAGAGTGCTGGTTATTGTACCTACTACATCTTTAGTAGAGCAGATGCATCAAGATTTTATAGATTATGGGATGAGTGAAAATGGACTACATAAAATTTATTCAGGTAGAGATAAATCAACTAACAAAGCTATTATCATTAGTACTTGGCAATCAATATATAAACTACCTCGGAAATGGTTCGAACAGTTTGGTATGGTACTTGGAGATGAGTGTCACGGATTTAAGTCAAAGTCTCTCTCCTCGATTATGAACAAAGCTACCCTAGCTAAATATAGGTATGGGTTCACAGGCACATTAGACGGTACATTAACTCATAAGCTAGTACTTGAAGGATTATTTGGTCCTGTATATCAGGTTACTACTACAAAGAAATTACAAGACAACGAAACTCTAGCACCGCTAGATATTAAAGTACTATTATTAAACTACACTAAAGAAGTAAGAGAAGATTTTGGAAAGAAAACTTATCAAGAGGAAATTGACTTCATTATTAGAAATACTGGGCGTAACAGGCTCATTTCTAATCTGGCTTTATCTGCTAAGGGAAATACTCTTGTCTTATTTAACCGTGTGGACGCTCATGGCAAACCTCTCTATGAGTTGATAAATAGTAAGGTAG
>Ga0315332_10002176_pt1 | contig 10888 bp, 8 predicted proteins | sample M110034915metaG_FD_203455 | JGI IMG/M metagenome (GOLD analysis project Ga0315332, IMG submission 203455) | Ammonia-oxidizing marine archaeal communities from Monterey Bay, California, United States - M1 100m 34915 | ecosystem: Environmental > Aquatic > Marine > Intertidal zone | place: USA... | reverse complement strand
GCGACTCTGGCGAACCTCGATGTCGCCCCAGCAATGACAAACAACTGAGACGGGCTCTACATCAAGCCATTGACCTCGTTTGCGTCCCGACCGCAATGTCATGACAAGCGCAACTTCTTCCGGACTGTGTCGATGCCAATGTGGATTCGCGCAACCACAGCGAGCAACAGGCCCTTGGAGGGGCTAACCCCCTCGATCAAGATCATCGGGCGCTTATTCGGCCTCTCTCCTGCGTGCGGCCCCGCGCCAAGGAACTCCATCCAGGCACTGCGTCACGAGTCGAGGCGGCGAGGACACGGCTCTCGCGCTATTCCGCAGTCAAATCCGCGGTCCATTACTGCCCTGTGCGCCCGTTGAAGGTGCACGACTTTGCCCCATCCACACTTCCCTGCGTGCTCCTGGCGCATCGCCTGTCTATTATCTCGCGCCAATTACGACCGAGCGGGCGAATCGTGACAGCACGCCTCGCTGCTCATGCAACCTCCATCAAATTCCTCGAATGAACTCCAAGCTATCTCTATTCCTCGCAGGCGCCCTCGTCACCCTGACTAGCTGCGGCTCCAACGATCCCGGAGCAACCGGCGGCACCGATGCTGCATTGCAGTTCCTGGTCTGGCCAGAAACCGGCTCGACCGTGTTCTCGAAGTCGGCCGTCTACGTCGGTGACCCGGCGAACGAGATCTCGGTCGAAGGCACCATCGCGATCGTCGTTGGCGGCACGGCTCCCAAGGCCGGCGACGCGATGCCCGATGGCGCGCTGAAGTTCGAAGCTGGCAAAACGTTCGGCTATGTCGAGATGCCCACCGGCAAACAGTCGCTGCACGTGCACCTGTTCGACAAAGATGGCAAGGCCACCGACCAGGGTCAGACCGTTGCATACACCATCGAAGCCACGCCGGACGCACTCGGCGTTAACTGGAACGAACCAAAGGATGGCGCGACGGTCAAGTCACCGTTCAAGGTCAGCTTTGGTCTGAACGGCGCGGAGCTTTCCCCCGCCGGCCAGAACGCGCTCGACAAGACGCTCGGCCACCACCACATCACGATCAACAAGGGTGTCGTCACGCCAGGCATCATCATGCCAATGGGCGAGAAGGACCTATTGCACTACGGCAAGGCTCAGACCGAGGCCGAAGTCACGCTTGAGCCGGGCAGTTACGAACTGACCATGCAGTTCGCCGACGCCGCGCACCGCAGTTACGGCAAAGCACTCGCCAAGACGCTCAAGATCACCGTCGAGTAGCTTCCGCACCGACGGCGACACAGCCATCGGCACGCGTCGTCAAGTAACGGCTACTTGACGACGATCTCACCGCGCATGATCGCACCATGCCCAGTGAAGGTGCACACATAGGAGTATGTGCCCGGCTTGTCTAACTTGACGACGAGCGTCTCCTCTTCGTCAGGGCCAAGAATCTTCGTGTGCGCGAGCACATCGCCGCGCAACGACTCCGGTAAAAACTCGTTCTCGGCCTTCGCGCCTTCGGACAAGCATTTGCCAGCGAACTCGAGGGGATTCCGACCAGCTTTCAGCAACACGAAGTTGTGACCCATCGACTGCTTCGGCATCTTGCCGACATTCTTGAAATGGACCGTCACGTTGGCCGGCGCAGTCGTCTCGAACATCTTCTGGCTGTATTGCATGGCATCGTTACCGGTCAGCGTAAATATCACGTCAACCGGCTTACCGCCGCCACAACTCGTCAGCCAACAACACATCCACGTCGCCACGATCGCGCGACCCAACACTCGCTTGGTAGTCATCGTCGATGCGGTAATACCCTATGTCGACATACGGTTGGCACCTCTTTCTGTGGACATGCTGCCGTGCAGCTAGATAGCAAGGCCCGTCGAACCGCCAGCTGACAGGCATCGAAGCCCACAATACTACTTTGATCAGTTCCCGCGCTCGCATGGGCAGATTCGCGGCTGCTGGGGCCAGCCGACTTGACGGCTTCGCTGGTCGTGGCATCCTATTATACAGCCCCGCCTCATCACGACCGCGCTGCGGTCCCTGATCTCGAATCCCATGCGTTATCCTATTGCTGCTGCTACGGCAGTTTTGGGCCTGTGTATCTCCACAGCCGCCCAGGATCTTCTCCCCGTCGAGGGAGCTATCACATTCGCCGAAGCCAACCGCCGGGCTGCGTTGCCGAGCTGGTTGTCACTTAAGTACGGTGACTTCAACACCGCTGGGGTAACACCGGCGATCCCGGCCGACCTCCGGAGCGAGCCTGCGTCGGGCGACAATTACTACATCGTGCAGCTCACAGGTCCGGTCGTCGAGGCACAGAAAGAAGCCTTGCGCGCGCGCGGGCTCGACGTGCTCGACTACGTTCCGAATAACGCCTTCATGGTGCGCGGAACGGCAGCGCAGATAACGGCCTGCAAGGCCGCTGGTGCGATCGTCTGGTCATCGCCGTTACACCCAGCATGGCGCATCGACCCGATGCTGCTAAAGAACCCCTTGAAAGGTCGGGTCACGGTGCTGGGCTTTGACGGCGTTCCGGCAGCACAACTGGTCGCGCAGCTAAAGGCTGCTGGCGCCACAATCGCCGAGCAGAACCCGGTCGACACCCGATGGCTAATCGTCGCCACAGTCGCGCAGAACAACCTTAAGGCATTAGCGCGTTGCCAAGACGTGCAGTGGGTCGAAGCCGAGAGTGTCGTCACGCCACGTAACAACCAAATGGTCTGGACTGTGCAATCTGGCACCTCCGGGCAAACACCCGTCTGGAACCAAGGCCTGCATGGCGAAGGCCAGATCATCGGCCACATGGATGGCGGCCTGAACACCTCATCGTGTTACTTCAGCGACCCATTGAATCCGATTGGTCCGAACCACCGCAAGATCGTCTACCGCTCGGGCAGCACCAACGGCAACACCCACGGCATGCACACAGCCGGCACCGCCTGCGGTGACGCGCAGCCAATTAACGGCAGCACCAACAACCGCGGCATCGCCTACATGGCGAAGTTGGCGCACAGCGCGGACTACTCCGCCAGCGTCTTCTACACACGCGCCGCGACGCACGCCAGCAACGGTGCGCGCCTGCACACCAACTCGTGGGGCAACGACAGCACCACTTCATACAACTCCCACTGCAACGCAATCGACCTGTTCCAATGGAACTTCGAGGACAACCTGATCTTCTTCGCGGAGACAAACCAGTCGACGTTGCGCAACCCAGAGAACGCTAAAAACCTCGTCGCGGTCGGCAACGGTCAAAACGGCAACTCAGCCAACTCAAAGTGCGGCGGCGGCGTCGGCCCGACCTCAGATGGTCGGCAGAAACCGGACCTGTTCACGCCTGGCTGTAACCTGATCTCCGCAAGCACGTCTAGCTGCGGCACTACGTCGTTGACGGGCACAAGCATGGCTTGCCCCGGCGCTACTGGCGCGGCCGCTCTAGTGCGCCAGTACTTCCTAGAGGGTTACTACCCAACGGGTGTAGCAACGCCAGGAAACACGCTCTCACCAACGAGTGCGCTGACCAAGGCAATGTTGCTCAACACCTGCCGCGACATGACTGGCGTCAGCGGCTATCCCAACAACTCCGAAGGCTGGGGCCGCGTCGTGCTTGACGACTCCCTCTACTTCAACGGAGATAACGACAAGCTGTGGGTCTTCGATCAGCGCCGTAATGGCGGCGTCTCGACCAGCGACGTGCGCTCCTTCCAAGTGCAGGTGCTCAGCACTTCGCGCCCACTAGAAGTCACACTGTGCTTCACGGACTACGCCGGCACGGTCAACTCTTCGAACCCAGTCGTTAACAACCTCGACTTGGTTGTGACGGCGCCCAACGGCTCGGTCTACCGCGGCAACATCTTCTCAGGCGGCTGGTCCTCGACCGGTGGCGCTGCAGACCTCAAGAACAACGTAGAACGCGTGGCGGTCGCAAACCCACAAGCCGGCGCATGGACCTTCGAGGTCACCGCGGCGTCCGTCCCGACCGGCCCGTCAGGCTTCGCGATCTGCGCAACCGGCGACATCGACGCGGGTGCTGGTTATGCATCCTTCTTGACCCAGGGCCAAGGTTGCCCCGGTTCGGTCAGCGTTCCGGTCACCTGCCCGGAAATGAACCCCAACGGTGGAACACTCGAAGGAGACGTGCGCGACAACGAGTACTGCTATCGAGCAAGCGTTAGCGCACCGATCGACATCGTCTCATTCGACATCTACACGCGAACGACGACCGGCGGTTCTTTGACTCGTCCGGCCCACATCTACCCTGACGTGGGCGGCGTGCCGGGCGCAAACCCGATCGCCAGCACAACGATCGTCGTTGGTCCGACGGCGCAGTTCTACACGGCGACGTTCGCATCACCGGTGTCGGTCAGCGGCACCTTCTACCTTGGCCTCGACAGTTCCTCGAACAACGTCATCGTCAACTCAGTGACCAGCGGAACTACTGGCGTCGGGTTCTACCGCGACCTGCCCAACGGACCGCAGGCCTGGACTCAATCCGGGTTAGTGGACCGCCCTAGCTATCGAGTCAACTGCTCGGGCGCAGGATCACTGCTGACACCTGCGATCAGCAGCGCAGGACTGCCGCAACTCGGCACGACCTACTCGCCAAGAGTCCGCGACGCGTTACCAATCACGCCTGCGGTGTTGCTGTCCGGCATGTCAGACGCGATCTACCAGGGCCAACCCCTGCCGCTGACGATCCCGGGCGCACCTGGCTGCAACCTGCTCATCTCCGCAGACGTACTGGCGACGGTCGTAACATCGTCAACGGGAACAGCACAGTCACCCTTGGCCGTGCCAAACCAGCAAGCGCTGCTCGGCGTCGAGGTGTTCCACCAGTGGGTCGTATGGGATCCAACCGTGAACAACCTGTCGCTCGTCTTCTCCAACGGCGGCAAAGCGACGGTCGGCAACTGACCGTTGCTCTCGTGTTGGCCTGTCGCTGCGGCATCGTGTGCCGCACGCGGCGGCCGCTCCTGTGTGCACTGCACAGTTGCCAGATGACTCAGCGTTCTAAGAACGTCGACCGTTGAGCAACACGCCGAAGACGAAGTGTCAGAATAGCAAACTACAGTTCGGACCACCCGAACCCCTCCATAGCATAGGTGATTCAAGTTGCAGTCCGCACCACTAACCTAATCACCGCATCATTGCCCCTACGAGAATGCATCAGGAGTTACCGCACTCTGGAACATGACTATCTCTAGGCGTGTATCGTAGAGAACTACAGATGACATCACCCATTGCCCTACTACTAGCGACTGCCTTCATGGCACCGCTGTCAGCACAAACTAACTGGACGCTTACTCCTGATCGCGACGCGACCCTCTACGAAGACGCCTCCGGCACGCTCGCGAATGGCAGTGGCACAGCGATGTTCGTCGGCACAACCAATTCCGCAGCGAAGCGGCGTGGGCTTGTTCACTTCGACTTGAGCACGATTCCCGCCGGCTCGCGCGTTCTCAGCACAAGCTTGATCGTGACCTCAACGCAATCACCGAGCACGTCCGTGATGACGATGACCGCTCATCGATTGCTTCAGCATTGGTCCGAGGGTCCGAGTGTCGCACCGGGAGGACAGGGGGCCGGCGGCGCTGCGCAGAACGGTGATTCGACGTGGCTACACCGTGACTTCCCGACGCAACTGTGGACGAACCCCGGCGGAGATTTTGCCTCCCCAAGTTTCACCATGGATGTTCAAGCGGTCGGCTCGAGTGGCAGCGGCTTCCAGCCTGGCCTCACGAGCGACATACAGTCCTGGATCGACAATCCGGCTAGCAACCACGGCTGGCTATTGAAGGGCGATGAGAGCCTGTCTGGAACTGCTCGCAAGCTGACTTCGCGGGAAGCTGGCTTTGGCGCTGGCGTGCAGCTAGGCGTGACCTTCCTTTCCCCCGGACAGGTCGGACAGTGGGGAATTGGTTGCACCGGTGGCGTGCCAATCAATCTCCTTCCGACTGGCCCGGCGAACAGCGGCACCGCCGTTTCCTTGCAGTACTTTCAAACCCCGACTAGCAGCATTGGTGCGTCGTTCTTCGCACTCAGGCTCGAATATGGGCCGGGAGGTATCGGCCTACCGATCTCCCCTAACTGCGCGACCTACCTGCCACCGGGCGAGTTCGTAGCTGGCAACCTATGGCTGACCAACGCGCAGGGTCAGTCGAGCGACACGTTCGCAATCCCCGCCAATGCAGCCGGCTTCCTAGTCGTGTGTCAGGGCGCGGTGCTCGATAGCTCCGCGCTCGGATTCAAGCTAAGCAATGCCGCTGTGATGCTGACCCAATAGATCGACAGCAAGCTGACAATGTGGCGGCCTGCTGCTCCCCCCTAAACATGGTGGAGGGGCAGGAGGTTTCGCACGAGCTACCCGCCGACTGTGCCTTCGAGCCCGTTGGAGGAATGCAACAGCGCGGCGTTGTTGCTCGTCAAGCACACCGATTGCCCCGAGAGTTCTGCGCCAATCAATGCCGCTGAACTTGGTATCGCAACCGTGACGGACGCAATGCCACTACTGTTCGCACCTGACAGCGAACCAAACACTGACTGCAAGTGAGCATCGCATCCGGGCGCGTTGAGACCGAGGGTGACAAATGGCACGGCGGGACCACGGTTACCGAAGAACGTCACTGCAAATGGTGAGATTGCATCGACCCCGGTTGTCGTCAACACCCAGTTGGTTCCGAGTGCAGGCACATTGCTATCAAGTGTCAATGGCGCGCCGCAGCCAGTGCCGTAGGCCTCCTTGGTAGCCGCGACCGAGAACATCATGTTGGCGTTGATCTGCACGTTACCGATTGCGGCATCCGTAGCCGATATGATGCGGATAGAGCGCGAACCGTTGACCGTTAACGGGATACTCAACACGCCGCCTGCAGACATGGACCACTCCACACTGCCGTCGTCATCGATGTCGACAGTGACGGTTCTCAGGTTGAATGGAGAAAAGGTCGTCGCAAAGCCTGACACCCTCAATGTGCCGGTAACCGGCTGCAGAGACGAGAGCACCCAGAGAGTTTCGTTTGGACCCGTGTACGCCGATCCAGACCCAAGATTTGAGGATGATTCCAGGAGGGTGAAGCCTAGGGACGATGTGGTCATCGTGGCCTGGTAGGACCCGCTCGCTTGCAGTGTTTGAAAACCACCTGAGTAGTAAGCCGACATGCTATTCGAAGGAACGAGGCTGGAACCGGGGGCTATTCCGGTCCCGGTCGACCCTGCGACACACAAGAACAGGTTCTGCGCGGTCACAGTGTGGGTAAGTTGAGCTTGGACGCTATTTGTCAGCAGCAAGGCGCTAAGCGAAGACAGCAAGACCGACAAACACGTGGCTCTAAACATGCCGACAAGACTACCGGTTCTGCGCTGCCTATGGGCCTTATTCACTCGCACCACCATCGGCCGCCGCATCACGCAAGTCTGGATGACCTAACCAACGATATTCATGCTGATTAAAGACGTTGCACGACTAGCGACCAAGCACCGCACCAATGGTGCGCGACGTGCGGCCTCTTTGTCTCGACCGCGTCTGCTTAGCCAGCGACGGTCATCGCCTCAGTCGGTGGCGCATAACTCGTCAGATTGATGCCTTCGACCGCGGCACGATACTCATCGATCGTTGGGGTGCGGCCTAGGATCGCCGACAACACCACAACCGGTGTCGAAGCCAACAAGGACTCTCCCTTCTTCGCAGGCGAGTCTGCAACGACGCGGCCCTGGAACAAGCGAGTAGACGTAGCGATCACGGTGTCACCCTTAGCGGCCTTCTCTTGATTGCCCATGCACAGATTGCAGCCTGGGCGCTCGAGATACAGCATGTCCTCATACTCGGTGCGCGCCGCATTCTTCGGGAACGCGTCGTCGAAGACAAAGCCCGCGTATTTCTTCAGCGGCTCCCAATCTCCCTCTGCTTTGAGTTCGTCGATGATGTTGTAGGTCGGCGGCGCCACAATGAGCGGCGCCTTGAACTTGACCTCGCCATGGATCGCTTCCAGGTTGCGTAGCATCTGGGCGAGCACCTGCATGTCGCCCTTGTGCACCATGCACGACCCGATGAAGCCGAGGTCGACCTTCTTCTCACCACCGTAGTATGTCAGGTCACGGATGGTGTCGTGCGTGTAGCGCTTGGAGACGTCTTCGTTGTGCACGTCTGGGTCAGCGATCATCGGCTCGACGATTTCATCAAGGTCGACGACAAACTCGGCGAAGTAATTCGCGTCCGCATCTGGCTTCAGCGCTGACTTACTGCCAGAGCGAATCTCTGTGATGCGGTTATCGGCCAAATCGACCAAGCCTTGCAAGACCCGCTTGTCGTTGTCCATGCCCTTGTCGATCATGATCTTGATCCGGCGCTTGGAGATCTCCAGCGACTCGATCAAGGTCGCGTCCTGACTGATACAGATCGATGCCTTAGCCTTCATCTCTGCGGTCCAATCCGTGAACGTGAATGCTTGGTCGGCGAGCAGCGTGCCGATATGGACCTCGATGACGCGACCTTGGAAGACGTTGTCGCCACCGAACTCCTTGAGCATCTGAGCTTGCGTCGCATGCACGACGTCGCGGAAGTCCATGTAGGGCTTCATCTGGCCCTTAAATGTGACCTTTACCGACTCGGGGATCGGCATCGACGCCTCGCCAGTCGCCAGCGCGAGCGCAACGGTGCCAGAATCCGCGCCGAAAGCGACGCCCTTAGACATACGCGTATGCGAGTCACCGCCGATGATGATCGACCAATCGTCGACAGTGATGTCGTTGAGCACCTTGTGGATGACATCGGTCATCGCGTGGTAGCTGTTGCCAGGGTCGCGAGCGGTGATCAAGCCGAAGTCGTTCATGAACTTCATCAGCTTGGGGATGTTCGCCTGCGCCTTCTTGTCCCAAACGGACGCGGTGTGACAGCCTGATTGATAGGCGGCATCGACAATCGGAGAGATGACGGTTGCAGCCATCATCTCCAACTCCTGCGAGGTCATCAGCCCGGTGGTGTCTTGTGAGCCAACGATGTTGACCTCGACGCGCACATCGGATCCCGCGTGCAGAGTTCTGCCGGGCGCAGTGCCGACCGCGTTCTTGTTGAAGATCTTCTCGACGGCGGTCAGCCCTTGGCCTTCGTGCGAAATCTCCTTGGACTTCGCGAACACGGCAGGGGCCTCGATCCCGATGGCGTTGGCCGCGAACGTCTGCAGCTTCTTGCCGAAGACCACTGCGTAGGAGCCGCCAGCCTTCATGAACTCGACCTTCTGCGGCGTGAATGCACTCGAGACGTCGATCAGCGCCGCGCCGTCCTTGTAGAGCTTCTTCTCTTTAGTGTTGATGGTCAGAACCGTGCCGGTGTCGACCGAGTAGCCCTGTTCGAGTATCGGCTCGCCGTTTTCGTCTAAGACCGCCACCCCATTCTCATCGAGCTTCTTACTCCAGTTCTTCAGATCAAGGCCAATGCCGCCGGTGACGCCGACGGTGGTGAGGAAGATCGGGGAGATCCCATTAGTTCCCGCGACAACCGGCGCCATGTTGATAAACGGAACGTAGGGGCTCGCTTGCTTGCCGATCCACAGCGCGACGTTGTTGACACCGGACATGCGTGACGAGCCGACGCCCATGGTTCCTTTCTCAGCGATCAACATCACTCGCTTGCCAGGATGCTGCTCCTGCAACGCAACAAGCTCTTGCTGGGCTTCGGGCGTGATCAAGCACCGACCGTGCAACTCACGGTCTGAGCGCGAGTGCGCGTCGCTGCCAGGTGAAAGCAGGTCGGTTGAAATGTCCCCGACGCCAGCAACGTATGTCACGACATCGATGGTCTCGGGGACTTCCGGGAGATTGGTGAAGAACTCCGCTCGTGCATAGCTCTCAAGCACGTCCCTGGCGATCGCGCTTCCAGCCTTTAGTGCCTCGACGAGCCGGGCAGTATCGGCCTCATATAAGAACACCTGAGTCTTGAGAACCTCTGCGGCTTGGCGCGCCATGTCAGCGTCTTCGCCGAGTGCGAGGTCGAGCAAGACTTCAATCGATGCCCCACCCTTCATATGCGAGAGTTGCTCAAAAGCAGACTCCGGCGTGATCTCGTCAATCACCTGCTCTTTGGTGAGGATCTGCTTGAGGAACTGCGCCTTAACGCCAGCAGCGCTGGTTGTGCCCGGCAGGGTGTTAAAGGTGAAGAGTCGCAGCGCGTCTTCACGGTGCGGGCTCGCGCGGTCTTGAATGATCTCGATGATCTCGCCGATCAGCTCAGCGCTGTCGATGGGCTTGGCGTGCAGGCCTTCTGCCTGCCTCGCTTCGATCTCTTTCTGGTAGCTTTCGTATGCGCTCATTGGGGGATTCTTCGTACGTGTCATCATCGAACGGGCACGCGGCGACGGGCGCTACGCGGCGACTGCTTTTACAAGCCGGCGTTCGAGATGCGCGTGGGTGCTAGGCGATGCGTCGTGGACTAGCGAGCTAAGCCTCAGAGACGGGCTCGCGTCCGCCGGTTCGTCCTGAGCTTGCTCGCAATGAGGATGTCGGAGCAAGCATAGGTGATTCGAGCAGCGATCCGCAAGCAACGGTCCAGACCACTAACCCATTCAACGCACCAATTGCCGGCTCGCGACGTAGCCAACCTTGGTCATCAACCATGGTGAATACGGATGTTCGAGCGACTTGGCGGCAACAACACGGCAACCATCTTCACCATGAGGCAGACGAAGATGACCGTGAAATCACTGCGATCAAGGTGTCAAGGTGCCTACGCCCAACATCTATCGACACACATAGATAAGGACGAATCGTCGAACGACGACTCAGGCCCGGCCCGCATCCGGCTGCAACCGGAAGAGACCGAGTCCAAACGTGTATTCGATTACGGCCCCGGCAAACGCACCGGCAACGACGGATGCATCTAGTGCAGCCAGTAACATGCCAGCCAGCGCCAGCGTCGCCCCA
>Ga0315332_10002159_pt1 | contig 10910 bp, 4 predicted proteins | sample M110034915metaG_FD_203455 | JGI IMG/M metagenome (GOLD analysis project Ga0315332, IMG submission 203455) | Ammonia-oxidizing marine archaeal communities from Monterey Bay, California, United States - M1 100m 34915 | ecosystem: Environmental > Aquatic > Marine > Intertidal zone | place: USA... | reverse complement strand
ACATCATGTCCTCGCAGCCCCAACTGGCGTGAGGAATATTCAGGCGAGCCATAGGCACCACTGTATCTGTAGTTCCAAGCTTGGACGAAATGGGAATCGAGATCTGCAACCTGCGTCTGCTCCATCGATTTCAGAAAATCGACACGAATACCATTTTCATGAACGTGAAATCCCACTGGCAACTGTGGCTTTTCGCCGGTGTACCGAACTCGTTGGAAACAACCATCATCGGTGGTGTAGGTTCCCCATCCAGCCATCCCAGAGACATACAACTGTCCATCCTGAGGATTAAATTTGCCACGGTGAGCACCAGAGGCAAATTCACCAGCGATTGGAACCACGGCACCTTGAATCCATCCGTCGAACTCATCACGAAGCAACAGAAAAGCACGGCCCGCACCAAATGAAAGGTGCACCGTCTGACCTTTGACTGGTCCCCAACGTTCACTGTCCACATAAACCTGCCCGCCGCTGGAATTATCCAACCCACGAGGCAGATACAGCATCGGTATCTCAGGGGGCTGTTTAAGATCACCACCTGGACGCCCAAAAAACGGAACACCACGACCATCGGGTGATTGTCCTGGCAATCGATTCAAAATCGGGCCTTCAGGACGAATGGCTGCAATCATCGATGCCGGCATCCAATCGCCTTCACTGCTGGGAATGGTCACAAGACCATCAGGTGCCAACCCCAGCCCATCGGAATTCCTCAAACCATGAGCAATGAGCTCGGCAGACTGCCCATCTGCAGCGATCCGCATCACACCCTGCTTACCCGAGGCTGTATAAAAGCGTCCCGCGCTGTCACGCCACAAATCACATGTGAAGTCATGGCCTGAAGCTGAGGTTTCCAGTGCCCGGCTGAAACACTCGTAATAGTCGATCTCACCATCTTCGTTCAAATCATGAAGACGGGTCAATTGATCACGTCCGATGACGAAAATCTGATCATCGTGCACGACCATGCCGAGTGGTTGAAACAACCCCGACGCGATCCGCCGCCAACTGACTTCCCGAAGCCCACTATCTAACCCAGTGGCTTGCCAAACATCACCCTGCATGGTGCAAAAAACTGCGGATCCATCCGACAAAAAATCATGACCGCTTCCATACAACAGGGCGTTCCAAGGATTCTCACGAGGTAGCGGAATCGTATCCACAGCGTAGGGTGAGGTCGTTCCAAGTTCACCTTGGGTCACCATGATCTGCGGCCACTGTTTTTCACCACCCAGCAGGTGTTCACGATCAGGGTGATCGGCACGAGGTGCGACCACACTGACAAACTTCCCATTCACCATCTGTGGAGCATCAAGGTATTCCACCCCGTCGACACGATACGAAAAAACAACCCGCGCACCATATCGGTACAGACCAAGATACTTCTTCGTTTTCGCATTTGCCAAGAACTCACGGTCACCAAACTCTACGTCCAGCGTCTCACCCACTTGCTGCAAACCTTGCATGAACCCATGTCGGACCGTCGAGAATTTAACAAAGCCCCCCGACCAGACCCTTGGATAGGTCAAAGTATCAGGGTCAAAACACGCCGACAGCTGTTGTTCACCATCACCCACCTGCAAACACATGCCTCGTGTGACTCGAATCTTGTCTCCTTTGAATACCCCGCACAAAAGATTTCCAAGATCGGTATCGTTCCAGCGGCCATCTGCCCAAGTCGGTTCAGATTGGTTTCCCCAATGCCCGTCCTTGCCGCCATCAAGCCCCGGAAACTCTGCCAATAGCCTCGGACGTGGTGTGACATCACGAAAGTGCCGTGCCTGTTTGCGATAAAAGTCATAAAGCCGATCACGATTGACGTTCGCCTGCCAACTTGGCCAGCGTTCTGGTTCGAGCGGTTCACGCGACATCTCGAACGATTCAGGATGATGACCGTGCGAATGTGACAGCAGAGCATCAATCCCCGCCGCACTGACTTTTTCGTGCTTGCCAAGGTCGGCTAAAAACGAGATCAAATCGTGCTTGTCCTGCAACGACATGGTGGCCAACAAACCAACCGGCATCAGAGATCCAACCGGCCTGATCGCTTCGATGTCATTTTGCTGAATCGAAATGGACTTGCCGGTAGCGGTATCGCGAATCACCAAAGTCGAATCATTTTCATTGACCCGATAACCGCGAAACACACGACCATCCTGATTCAGAACCGCAATCGCTTTGTACTCGTCGGCTACCACACGTTGTGGCCAGAATAAAGACTCAACGATGTGAGCAAGCTTCTGTTTCTTCCCGACCTCGCTCAAATCAGGACCGACCGCTCCTCCGTGCTCACCGACTTTGTGACAAGACAAACACGCATTTGTCGGCGCCGAATAAATCACGGCTCCACGGCCGGGGTTACCTTTCTTCTGCGATTCCATCACCAAACTTTTCACGAGCGCAGCATCGTACGGCAGTTCATCAGCCGCTGATGATTTACCATTCCCAAGCCCACTGATGAGCAGAAAGACGGTCACGAACAGAAACTGTAGAAATCGCATGAGCCGCACCTGATGAGCGATGGGTATAGCTGCAATGAGCTAACGGCAATGGCGTGCCGTCTGTGATGAGTCTTTTTAAATTACTTACTTGGCCACACTAAACGACCCACCATGGATTTACCTGATGAGTCCGTGCAACCTCACTTCTTGCCCGTTGGAATATCGATCAAGACAGGACCTTTGTTGGGCGTTTCGGCTGGCTCGCTGATAGCAGCACCTCCAAGCTTCTCGTCCCAATCAACAGCGAGTAACAAATCGAAACCCGGATTCTGTTCCTTCACTTGACATGAGCAAGGTCCCACAACGAATCGCGATGCCATTGCAACGGTATCACGAAAAATCCCCTTTCCAACCAGAGCATAAAGAACACGACCACGACCGATCACAGGAAATGCCATAGGCTCCTCAAGTGACTCGAGGTCAGGTTCGCTGCCCATCAGCATTTCAAGAAAGAACGCCTCTTTTGGATCTTTTCGATCCACAGTAATGATCGAAAAACCCAGCCGGAGCTCAATCGGATTCTCTGGCTGGAACAAGTCGTCTTCTTCCAGTTCATCCTGCGGAGGCAATTCGAGGGACTGCTGATTCTTTTTGACTTCCACCGTCAAACGTTCGAGAGCAGCTTCGTCTTGGGCCTTGTCACCGCAGGGCACAAACACCCAAACCGCTGAATCACCAGACAACAGTCGTTTTGCCAATTGTTGACGCATGGGGGAATCAACTGATCGTTGCACGATTTTGCTGCTCAACGGATGCACGCTCACAACCCGATCAGGCACCTCCTGTGCGTTCCTCGGATACAACGTCACTAGCAGCGGTCCATTGCCACTCCCTCGCTTTTTCCAAGTATCCTGCAGCAAACTGTCTTTTGCATCGCTGATTTCGATCGTTCGCACATTGTAGTTTGCCGGTGTATCCGATCGCAAATCAGCCTTCCGCAGCGAGTCGACTGCAGCAAGCTCTTCAGCACTCAAGTCTCCTTCATGCAAAACCACCAACTCGTACGGATCTGCCGGCCAGCGTTCAAGCGCGTACCTGAACACTGGCACGTTACACGCAAGAGCGACCGACGCCGCAAGGGTGCAAAATGTCCAGATGAATGCGGTTGATTTTGGGTTTTTCATAACAAACTCAGGGTGGGATAATCGCAGGGCAGGGCACCACTTTATTTTTCTTCAGCCGGGTGCTGTCGTATCAACTCCACTCCAGAAAGCAAAGGTTTTCCCTGCTTTGCCTGAAAGCGGATATCTAATTCGTCCCCAATCATGACGTCGTCGAGGACATGCACGCAGCTACGAGACGTATCGTTAGAGGCATCAATTGTAACATCCGTGAGCACAAGCTTGTCCTGCACAAAAACGTCAAATACCCGTCGATCATTGACTTCTAGTTCGGGGCCACCGAAGAAGAGACGCAGACTGTAGCGTTGTTCCGGCTCTGCCTCATCTACTTTTGCCTCTGCATCAATGATCAATCTGGCATGATTTTGCCCTGATTTGGAATACGCAGCCAACTTTTGATTGCCATCGACCGACAACAAAAAAGCGATGGAATTGCCGGGTTTCCAGTCTTTTCGCTGGATTATTGTGCGGAGCAATGGGGCGAGATTCGGGGTGCGATGCGTCTTCCACTTTTGGGCCTGACCCACACGAAATTCCGGATTCCAAGTGACCGATTTGCTTGCGACCTTTCGTGATGACAAATTCTTCTCCGCCTTCGCAAAGCTCTTAGCATTTCCACTGTCTTCCACCGAAATGGTTAGTTCAGCTGCGTCCTCGCCAGCTTCAGTGCTTGCAAACTCAATGTAAGCCTCGCGAATCAAACTATCACGATGCATGCTTATGTCGTTGAACCGGAGTCCCAGCAGTTGACTGCCAGATGCTTTGCTGAATTCAAAATCTTCACTGACCAAATCAACGGCACCGCTGGCATTCTCAATGGCATCATCATTCACGTGTGCCACCGGGACTCCCTTCTGTAATGAATACTCATCCCGAAGTTGCATCGCCATTGTCAAATGATTAATTCCATCCAACCCCGATGACATGACCCATGGATAATTAGAAGATGCAACGACCGAAGCATGGTGAGTGAACACCTCCGTTGTTTCATTCCATTGCAACTTAAGCGGCGGTGAAGGTCCAGCGTTAGCAGGGTATTCGAGCCACAGCAATCCGTTGGCGTCACGCCGATCACCCGCCGCGCCAAAATTGATCCCAACCCGATCAACTCGTTCACCATGTGTCTTGACCGAGGCCGCTGTATTCACACTCCACAGCTCTACTTCGGGCATATGCACCAAAGCCAATGAAGTCTGATTTTGATAAGCACAACTACAGGTGCGGGTGTAATCCGGCGCATTCAGCACACCATTGGCAACCACCAAGTTTGACGTGCAACCCGACTTGAAACCGCCAAGATTGCCCGTTCCCGCATTGGTCTGCAAATCGTAATACCCGGCTGCCCCCGACCGAAACGTCAACAAATTCTCACTCGCAACAATATTGTTGCAGCCGTAAGCCCGCGTGATTTTCCACGGTTGCATCTGCCCCGTAATCGGGTTGGCAACCAATTTTTGGCTGCCATCAAGTAGATAAAAAGCTCCCGCAGATTCCGCATAGGAATTTGTGTTAGTAATGATCAGATCATTGTGCAAGATACAAGGTCCGGTGTACTTGAGTGATGCCTTCTTCCATCGGATCGAACCATCTGTAGCTGAGTGTACTGCCATTCCCTGGCCCACTTCGCTTGAGAGTCGATCACTTGCTGCCGCACCCGCTTGCAGCAACAGGTCATGCTGCTCTGAATATCCAAGCCATGAACCGAACACGTCCTTGTCTACTTGCCACTTTATTTTCCCGGTCAAATAATCAACTGCAATGATTCGATTACCAGTCGCTGGTGATTTACCACGTCGCTTCAACGCTTCTTCGATGGGTGCCGGATTTCGATCAAGACAAAAGATCTGGTCACCACCGGCAACAATGCCGTTATGCCAAAAGCTGTTGGTAGCGTCGATTTCCCAAAGCACATCGCCACTGTGCCGATCAAACGCGACCAGTCCCATGCTGGCAGCTCGATCCAAACTCTTGGAACCAAAACCGGCGCGATTCTTTTTCAGCTTTTCATCCGATTCAAATGAAAGATCGAGTCGCTTTCTGTAGGAAGCAAAATCAAACCCAGCAAGCAGCACATCTTTGTAAACTCCGATGTAGCCCCACTGCGGGTCAGCAGACGTGCTGGACGAAGGCAACTTGATGTCCGTGAGTGTTTTGCCAGTCACACTATCTAATACGTGACAAACTGATCCCTCAACGATATAGACTCGATCTTCGGTCACTACGTAATTCGTACCGCGTCCATTCGCACCGGGAATGTGCACCTGATTGTATTTGGTATCGAGCGGCGTGTTATCGTACGTCTCATCGTAGTAGACATCACCGGTTCCCAAATCCTTGAACTCACGTTTCCACAAGACACGTCCCGTGTAAACATCGCGAGCACTCAAGCTGTTCATTCCTTGAATGTACAAACGGCCTCCGATCACCTGCTCGGGTGGCCCATGCCCATGACGAGGCAGAACGTCCATGTTGCTACTGCCACCGAACCACAACACCCCCAACGGCAGTTTCACACGGCGATCATCTGACTTGATCGAATTCGCAACATCGCCATATTGATGGGTCCAGTCTGCCGATCCCGGTAACGCACCGACTCGTATGACTGATACACCATGGGAATGGATCTGCACTTTCGCTTGCTCAAGCTCCAACGCCTCAATCTGTGCCGCAATCTGATCGCGATTATTCGTGGCCAACACATGCAACACGCCACCATAGGGACGCACTGCGTGATACAGACGCTGTACGGCCGAAGGATCAAACCCACGTGATTCACTGGGCTGCAAAAACATCATATTTCCGACGTAACTCGGCAACATGGATTCTGTCGCAGTGCCTACATGAACCGTGATTTTTCCGTACTTCTGTTTTTGATCCAAGTCACGTCGCATTCGATCCACTGAATCTGGATCTTCATCAATGACTGCAAGTTGCTCAAATGGTGACCGGGCAATGAGTGCTGCCAATTTATCGTTGTCACCTTTACCAAACCAGAATGCGTACCCGGCCGGATCCCCAAGTGCCAACAAATCACTGATTGCCTCGTCCCCGCCCACCGATGGCTTCTGATGGTCATCCGCAGGCAGTTCGGAATTAGTGGCGACAGTTTTCAAACTATTTTTTGTTTGTCCATAAGCGGCAACGTTTCCGCCAGCTGTCACTGTAAATAGCTTGTCATCCGCAGCCACTAAACGCTGCACCGGTTCTTTTGTTGTAATCTTGCTGACGATTTTGGCAGCTTCTGATCCACTAGGTAATGCAATTACCGAAATCGCTTTCTGTCCGGCTGCAACGAGATGATCGCCCACAAGAATCAGATCACCGGACCCGTCTGCCTCGATCTCCCATATTTTTTTCTGTGCTTTGCTATAGGCGCGAACCAAAGACTTCCCACCATCTGTTTCAGCTGAATAAATCTTTCCGTTGTGCAACACAGGTTCAGTAGGGGTGAATGATGTTTTCGCGCCTGTCGACAACCGAAAGGCGCGAGTGCCTTTCTTTCGTGTGTGCACGTAAAAGTGCGTGTCATCAGCTGACACGAACGAGCCACCAATTCCTTTGCCTGCAGCATTGATTTCAAAATAGCGAAAACTGCCGTCACTACGATTGAACACAGCTGGAACCGAACGTCCCCCCGGGACTATCAGCAATTTGTCTGTTGCTACCAAGGCACCCTGTGGTGCCACTCCAGCGAACGACGGTGCGCTGTGGGGCTGCTTGATGTACTGCGAACCCGTGCTGTCGTTCAGCCACGCAACTTCTCCGCTGTCTGCATCCAAGCCGTAAAGGAAAGTGCCCATGAAAGGCCATATACTGGCAGCAAAATAAATCGTTCCATCACGGATCACGGGCCCTCCACGCGCTGGCCACGCTGATGTCAAACGGCGGTTGCCGATCGCCTGTTGTCGGTTAGGAGCACCATCAAATTTCCAACGGAGCTTTCCGGTATCAGGTTCAACGCAGTACAGAAAACCATCGTCACTGCAAAAGAAAATACCTTTCGGCGTTCCCACCGGCGGTAAACGTACTGGCGCGTCAGCAAAGGTAGACCACAATTCCTGACCAGAATCAGTGTCAAAAGCAGACACCTTGTCACGATCATTGAAACTTAAAAACAGTCGATTACCGACAACAATTGGTTCGAAGATACGATCGTATGTCATCAGATCGAGATTCAAAGGATCATCCCAAACCTGATTGCGAGGTTGCAGATTTTTTTGCCAAAGTAAATTGAGTTCGGCCGGTAAAGCACCTGCTGAGACAGCGGTGCGCTGAGCATTTCCACGCCACATCGGCCAATCTTCTGCCACAGCGGAGGATCGCAACAGCAACGAAGAAAGCAGCAAGACGAAAGCGATCAGGGATCGGTTCGGGACTATCAATGGAGATCCTGTATTAATCCTACGAGAAACAAACTCACACCTTGCCCGAAAAAACGACCACGGCAGCGCTGATTATAGTCCGCCAAACCGCAGATGGACCGCCGACGATTGTTTTCTGTATTCTCACAGGACCTCGGCGGAATGTTCCCATATCGGTCGAATCTGAGAGTTTTCGGGAGTTCCATACTGATGGGGTGTGAGTCGGGATTATTGCACAGCCTGTCCATTACCGTCAGCTCGGGGAGTAGACACGTTTCTAAGCTAAGGGAGGAGGATTTGCACACGCTTCATGTACCTCTGTCAACCGTCACGATTTCACAGCATCGTCGTCGATTGTCCGGCTTGCAAAGGTGCAGTCTCAGGATTTGTCAGTGCAATACTTGAGTTCAACTGGCTTTTTGCCCGATGGGACCACCGGATTGCCCATCGAGCAGGGTTGGTGAGCACAAGCTTCTCCGTTGAGCGGCCAGTGCCAGAGCGGTTAAGCCAGAAGGATGAGAGCCATCACGCGAGGGCCAATCAGTTCCCTGCACCGAGGTTTTTAAAAGATTTCTTTCCATGGATGTCCAAGGCAAACTAGCTATTTTGGCCGACGCGGCGAAGTACGATGCTTCCTGCGCGAGTAGCGGGTCAAAGACGACACGCGTTGGCAGTAAAATCGGCAGCACGGAAGGAATGGGCATCTGCCATAGTTATACACCCGATGGACGGTGCATCTCGCTGCTGAAAATTCTGCTGACCAACTTTTGCATTTACGACTGTCAGTATTGTGTCAACCGAATTTCGAGCGACACCCCTCGCGCAAGATTCACGGTTCCAGAAGTCGTATCCCTGACTCTTGATTTTTACAAACGGAATTACATTGAAGGTTTATTTTTGAGCTCCGGGATCATTCAGAACCCGGACTACACCATGGAACAACTGACCGAAGTAGCAAGGGTACTGCGGAAGGAGCACAAGTACGGAGGTTACATTCACTTGAAAACCATCCCCAATGCCAACCAGGATCTGATTGAGGAAGCTGGTCGCTGGGCTGACCGCTTGAGCGTCAACATTGAGTTGCCAACAGAGAAAGATCTGGTGCAGTTGGCTCCTGAGAAAAAGAAACCAATCATTGTGGATGCAATGCAGGGAATTTCAGAAAAGATCAGCGAGACTCGCGCCGATCGCAAACGTGGATTCAAAAGCCCACGTTTTGCTCCTGCCGGGCAGAGCACTCAAATGATCGTAGGGGCAACGCCTACGCCTGACAGCAAGATTTTACAAACCGCTTCCGAACTTTACGGGGATCAGAAACTGCGGCGTGTCTACTACTCGGCGTACAGTCCAATCCCACACGCTGACGCACGACTGCCCGGCCAATCGCCGCCGCTTGTGCGTGAACATCGCCTTTACCAGGCGGATTGGCTACTTAGATTTTATGGATTCAAAGCGGCCGAACTTGTAACTGAAGCTGACCAGAATTTATCTCTCGAAGTCGATCCTAAACTTGCATGGGCCCTCGCAAATCGCCACTGCTTCCCGGTGGATGTCAACACAGCATGTCGAGAGCAGTTGCTTCGCATACCAGGCATCGGAGCCAGAAGTGTAAAACGCTTGCTTGCGATAAGACGGTTGCAGCACATTCGCACCTGTGATCTGAAAAAGCTGAAGGTTGCATGGAATCGGGCAAAATATTTTGTCCTCACCAGTGACCACAACCCAGCACTGAAGAACCTCGACATGGTGGATCTCCAGCGGAAAATGCGACCCGCGACTCAACAGTTGATGCTATTTGATGCGATGCAGTCAGCCACTTCGGGTGAGGTATAAACCCTCATGCGGTTCCTACATGTGGCTTGTTTTGACGACTGGCGATCAGAAGCTCGTGCGCTATTGTCTGATGAAGTTGAACCCAACGGGGTTCACTGGTCACCTGAAGACAACCAACCCGGGCTATTTGATCAGATCGGTGGAGGAACGACCACGAGAAAAGAGTCCAATGCAAACCTCAGTGAACGCCAAAAATCTTCGCGGTTCAGCGTACCATCTCCGTTCCTTGATTTGGCTCGCCATGTCGCCTGTCATCGAGATCCTGCACGATGGCAACTGCTTTACCAAACCCTGTGGAGAATCGTGCATGGTGAGCGAAGATTGCTTGAAATCTCGACGGACGATGATGTTCACCGCTTGCAACTCATGAAAAAAGCGGTGACGCGCGACGTACACAAAATGAAGGCATTTGTGCGTTTCCGAAGAATAGAAGCGGACGAACCACCTGTGGAAAGCTACATCGCTTGGCATCGACCAGACCACCTGATCATGCGGTTGGCAGCTCCCTTCTTCTCACGTCGATTCAAGGGAATGTCGTGGACTATTTTGACACCTCGTGAATCGGCTCATTGGGATCAACAACAACTGACTTATGGACCCGGCCTGCCCGCAAGCGAGGCACCTCAGGCCGACGCGTTGGAGGATCTGTGGAAAACATATTATGCGTCGATCTTTAATCCCGCTCGGATCAAAGTAGACATGATGAAACGTGAGATGCCTGTCCGACATTGGCCTACACTACCCGAAGCCACTTTGATCGAAGACCTGATTCGCGAGGCACCGACTCGTGTAAATCAGATGATTGAAAACCACGAAGGATTTTCGGAGACTGGTGCTCATTACTTACCGGTTGAACAAGATCTCAAATCACTCCGTCAGTCCGTCAACAACTGTCAGGCATGTCACCTATGCAATGACGCGACCCAAGCTGTCTTTGGCATAGGCCCAGAAAACGCCCGTTTAGTTTTGGTGGGGGAACAACCGGGGGACCGCGAAGACATTGAAGGCAAGCCATTTGTGGGTCCCGCTGGCGAACTTCTCAATACATCGCTTCGTGATGCCGGCATCGAACGCCGCGATGTCTATCTCACGAA
>Ga0315332_10002158_pt1 | contig 10912 bp, 9 predicted proteins | sample M110034915metaG_FD_203455 | JGI IMG/M metagenome (GOLD analysis project Ga0315332, IMG submission 203455) | Ammonia-oxidizing marine archaeal communities from Monterey Bay, California, United States - M1 100m 34915 | ecosystem: Environmental > Aquatic > Marine > Intertidal zone | place: USA... | reverse complement strand
ATCGATGAAGTCGACAAGATTTCAAGGAAATCAGAGAACCCTTCCATTACTCGAGATGTTTCCGGGGAAGGTGTTCAACAGGCTTTGTTGAAAATAATCGAAGGAACCACTGCCAGTGTTCCACCACAAGGAGGACGCAAACATCCTCATCAAGAATTTTTACAGGTGGACACGACCAATATATTGTTTGTGTGTGGTGGTGCATTTGTCGGTCTGAGCGAAATCGTTCGTAACCGAATTGGCAAAAAAAGTCTTGGATTTGAGCAAAAAATCGTTTCAAAAATTGAGCTAGAGGAAGAGGATTTTCTTGAAAAAATCCAACCCGAAGACCTCCTCAAGTACGGCTTGATCCCTGAGTTCGTCGGGCGGTTTTCAGCCGTGGCTACGCTTAAGGAGCTAGATATCAAAGCGCTAATAAAAGTTATGACCGAACCAAAAAACGCATTAGTAAAACAATATAAAAAACTATTTGAGTTTGAAAATATTAAATTAAAGTTTACTGAAAATGCAATTAGAGCGATTGCAGAAAAAGCACTTGATCGAAAAACCGGAGCAAGGGGTTTGCGTGCCGTGATGGAAGAAACTATGCTAGATATGATGTATGAATTGCCTTCGCAAAAAGATATCGAAGAAGTTGTAATTAACGAAGAAGTCGTTGCCAATGGTGAAAAACCTATGATGGTTTACGCTAAAAAGAAGCAGGCCAGCTAGTATTATGGGCTCAGATAAAATCACTTTACCCCTTCTCCCTCTGAGAGATATCATAGTCTTTCCTTTCATGGTTCTACCCTTGTTTGTAGGTAGAGACAAGTCTGTTCTTGCTTTAGAAAAATCTATGGTAGAACAGAAAAGTATCTTCCTCTCGGCTCAAAGAAATCCCAATAACGACGACCCGCAACCTGTAGATATTTTTGAAGTCGGAACGATCGCGAATATCCTCCAAATCTTAAAATTAACCGATGGAACTATGAAGGTTTTGGTGGAAGGGCTTCAAAGAGGCCGAATCGAAAAATTCACAAACAACCCTGATTATTTTGAAGTGGAAGTAAATCGCATCCATGAAAATGATCAGATCACTCCCGATGTAAAAGCGATGATGCGGAGTGTTGGTAATATGTTCGAGCAATACGTCAAGCTCAACCAGAAAATCCCTTTAGAAGCCGTTGCTGCGAGCGCAAATATTCTTGAACCACACCGATACGCGGACACCATTGCCTCATATATGGTTTTTCAAAGTCAGGAAAAGCAAGAGCTCTTAGAAACATTAAATCCAGCCGATCGATTGAATAAGTTGCTAGCAATTCTTAAATCCGAAATGGAAGTCCTTAAAATCGAGAAGCGGGTTCATGGCCGAGTGCGGAAACAAATGGAGCGTAGTCAGAAAGAGTTCTATTTGAATGAACAGATGAAGGCAATACAAAAAGAGCTTGGCAAACGAGATGAATTTAAAAGCGATTTTGATGAATTAAAACAAAAGATCAAAAAAGCAAAAATGCCAAAAGAGATTAACGAGAAAGCCAAAAAAGAATTGAAGCGGCTTGAACTCATGCAACCCATGTCAGCAGAAGCAACGGTAGCTAGAACATATATAGAATGGCTTGCAGATTTGCCTTGGAAAAAGGCCGCGGGTACTGAAAAAATTAAAATCGAGGAAGCCCAGAAAGTTCTTGATAAAGATCATTACGGGCTGGAAAAAGTAAAAGAACGTATTACCGAACATCTTGCAGTATTAAAACTGGTAAAAAAAATAAAAGGACCTATTATTTGCCTGGTTGGACCTCCTGGGGTTGGTAAAACTTCTCTGGGTAAATCCATTGGGAAAGCAATGGGTAGAGAGTTCGTTCGTATATCCCTTGGTGGAGTTCGTGATGAAGCTGAGATTAGAGGCCATCGCCGAACTTATATTGGCGCGTTACCGGGGAAAATAATTCAAGGTATGAAAAAGGCCGGAGTGCACAACCCCGTTTTCATGCTAGATGAAGTCGATAAAATGAATGCCGATTTTCGTGGCGACCCTTCGTCTGCATTATTAGAAGTACTGGATCCAGAACAAAATTCAAACTTCAACGATCATTATCTGGAAATAGATTACGACCTTTCAAATGTTTTATTTATTTGTACCGCCAATGTTCTTCATTCCATTCCACGGCCATTGCTAGACAGAATGGAAGTGTTACACCTTCCCGGGTATACCGATCAAGAAAAGATTGGAATAGCGCAAAAGTTTTTAGTACCCAAGAAAGTAGCTGAGCATGGATTGACTAAAAAGAATATTGAAATTTCAGAAAAAGCTCTTCAGCAGATTATTCAGGATTTCACCCGCGAAGCCGGAGTGAGAAACCTAGAAAGGGAAATTGCCACTCTCTGCCGTAAAACCGTAAAGGAAGTAGTAAAAAAAGGTAAAAAGACGCAAATTAAAATTACTCCAGCAAGTTTGACAAAGTACCTTGGCACCCCAAAATACAAACGATCAGAAAACGAAGGTCCGCTTGACATAGGTTCGGCGATCGGGTTGGCATGGACCGAGTTGGGTGGGGAGATTCTGTCGATAGAAGTTACTGTTCTGCCTGGAACCGGGAAACTTGTGCCCACTGGGCAACTGGGAGATGTCATGAAAGAGTCAGCCCAGGCTGCTATGACTTACGTCCGATCACGGGCTTCCGAGTTCGGGTTGCCAAAAAGTTTTTACCAGAAAAATGATTTCCATATCCATATTCCTGAGGGTGGGGTTCCTAAAGACGGTCCTTCAGCAGGTATTACCATGGCCGTGGCCCTGGTTTCGGCACTCACTAAAACTTCGTTGCGTCACGATATTGCAATGACAGGAGAACTGACTTTGACGGGAAAAGTTCTTCCAATTGGTGGATTAAAAGAAAAAGTTCTCGCCGCACATCGACATGGTATAAACAACCTGATCATACCTATTGAGAACGAAAAAGATATTCCCGATATTCCAGAAAATATTAGAAAAGGTATACAGTTTTTTCCTGTTACAAAAATGGATGAAGTTATTAAGCATTCCTTCAAGAAAAATAATAAAATTAAAAAAAAGCCTGCCCCACGAAAAACCAAACGGGCATCTAAAACTTCAACCAAACAACCTACCCTCCGCCTCAATTAGCGGGTCTCGGGAAAAGGGTCAACTATTTCTCAGAAAAGTATATCAAAACCTTAAAACTACTCTGAGAATTTTCGGCGAACAAATGAGTAGCCATGTTTAAAAAAGCACTAAAGAAAAATTTAATCGCGGGGTTTTTGGTGACGATCCCAGCAGCGTTGACCTATATGGTTTTATCTTTTGTCATCACACGTGTTGACAACGCCATGGAACCTGTTGTCGCTGGGGTTTTGGGACCTCAGAATATACAATTAATGGAAAAATTTCATATTCCCGGAATGGGGGTTTTGTTTTTAGTTATTTTTATTATTGCAGTAGGCTTAGTTGGAACAAATTTTATCGGTAAAAAAGTAGTAGCTATAGGTGAGGGAATACTCAATAAGATTCCGGTCGTTCGGGTCATTTACACCAGTATTAAAAAAGTAGTCGACACGGTATCGTTGACAGAAACACCCAGCTTTCAAAAGATGGTTCTCATTACTTACCCAAGGGAGCCCTTAAAAACTTTGGGAATAGTTTGTTGTAATACTCCAGAGGGGATTTCTGGCGAAGAAAAAATGCTAAATATCTTTGTGCCTACTTCGCCTAATCCAACAACGGGATTTCTTTTTATGCTACCGGAAAAAGATACACAACCCCTTAAAATGTCTGTTGAGGAAGGCTTAAAAATGATTATTTCTTTTGGTATGGCACATGCTGAGGAATCTGAAACCATAAAAAAATAGTAGCCTTTTTATCCTCGGTGACCATCTTAACGTCAATTATTTTCGTATGTTTTATCCTTTTGCTAGCAAGAGTTCAACTAGCTCGTTTTTTAGCTTTCATATTCAGTTAACTGAGTGTCTTGCCGGTAATTTTGCTTTCCATTCCTGAGACAATTTTACGCCCTAGATGATCATTAATTACTTCAATTAAGTAGGGCCTATAGCACATTCAAAAAAGTTAGGCCAAGGTTTAGAGTGCACTCACTTAGTTGTAGAGGAAGACCTTGTTTTATTAATATTTTAGCTCCTGTAAATGACGGCGAGTAGATATGGCTTTTGATATTGAAAAGATGAATAAACTGCCACGGGAAGCTCGGTTTTTTGATGTTAATGGTCTCTGGTATTTTTACAATGGTTCGATAGTTCGAATGCTGTACTCGACACCAATAACACCAAATCAGATAACAGTTTTTTCATTTTTTGTTGGTCTGCTTTCGGTCGGGTTTTATGTCTCTGGCAGATCAGATTCTTTGCTATGGGGAGCCCTCTTTCTTTATGGGAAAGTATTACTCGATAATATAGATGGAAACCTAGCCCGGATTCGTGGAACTTCCTCCCGATTAGGCAGGTTTTTAGATTCGCTTACTGATTTTCTTGTTACGGTTATGGTTTATATCGGAATATCGTTTTATCTTGTTCAGACAACCGGCGACAATGGGTTCTGGTTTTTAGGATTATTTGGTTTGCTGGCCTGCTTTATGCAAAGTACTTTTTTTGTCTTTTATCTAGTGAGCTATACTTCCCGTGTTGGTTCTTATGATAAGAATAGAGTTGATGAAAGTATTACCGAAGAAGATCTGGCTTCCGCTGAACAAAATCAGTGGAATTTAAGATTACAAAAAATTTTTACTTGGAGTTATGGCTGGCAGGATAGATTGATTGAAAGGTTAGATTTTGTAAGCCGTAAATTGGCGGGAGTACCAGAAAAAGAGGAAACTGCTTGGTATGGAGATCGATGTTTTCTAACTGCTATCAGCCCTCTATGTCTTTGCACGAATAACGTGATGCTGGTAATTTTTTCTTTGGTCGGTCAGGTGGAATTATTTTTAATCTTGTTAATTTCCCTGATGAATTTTTATGGGATTGGTTTATTGATCTGGAAAATTCAAAAATGGAAAATAAAGAATGATATTTGAAACTCCCTAATCAGGGAGCTCCGATTTCAGGGCTTTTTCATAACCCACCAATTCTACATAGCCTGTTCCCGTTACAGCCTTTCCACCTACACTTCCTTTTATTGAAACACTGCCTTCCCAATAAGAACCTGAAATGGATCTCAGATGATAAAGTTCCTGCTTATTAAAATCAGGAGTGACTATTAAGTGGGTATCAGACCCAAGAATATCAATTTCCCAAACAGCAGGGTATGTGGCTCCTGTATTTTCGCTGGTCCAGGAGCTTTTTGGGGAAATGGAAAATTCCTCTAATTTCAAATGATGGTAGTTTTCATCAGCGGAAATGAATGTTCCGCTGGAATGAGGGTCAGTATCACCATTTTTTTGTCGCAACTGGTAGAGCATAATCTCCGTTTGATTATCGAGTTTGATAGAAAACCAATCCCATCCTATCAAAGAAGGATTTAACGGATTGCTGGAAAATTCATGATCCATCCAACTGGTTCCTTTCACTTCGAATTTTTCCCCTTTTATAAAAATAGTGCCTTCCGTGTTCATTCGGGTGTAGGAAAAATAATGCGAAGCGTTTCCTTTATTAGTTCCTTTTATACTTATTCCATTTTTACCGTGAAAAACCCTTTTTTTAATGGGTGTTAGACTGAGCTCGATACCTGTATCGTTCTCTATAGCTTTTATTTTTTGTATATTACCTTCAGCGGATAAATTCCAATCAGAATTCCATATCATGAAGCGGTCGGTTGCAGCTCCGGCATTTTTAATACCTTTTCGATTAATGCGCTCGAAGAAATGAAATTTTTGATTTTGAATATCAGAAACTGTCATATGTGCGAAATAGATATGATCGACTTTCCATTTCGAAGGATTATTGATGGGTTTGTCCCCCTCCAATGCCACTCTAAAAAAAGTGAGTTGATAACCAAAGCGTTGCCCCTTGTCACTTTCCAGATTTCCAGTGTAATACCACCATTCGATGCGGAAATTGTCGTGAGAAAAATCATCGCGGGGAAAGTGGTACTTGTAACCGGGCACCGCGGCTTGAAATTTTGGTAATGGCTGGGTTCCCTCTTTACCTAGAGCGAGCTCTTTACCTAGAGCGAGACTGGTAATTTGAGAAGTAAAAAATAAGATTAGTATAAAGATCTGTAGCATAGGTTTATTAAGATTTTCTATAAATTTGTTGACATGTTAAAAATAGTCTGTAACTTGCTTTTCTTATTCACATTTTTCAGGTAATTTTAATGGCATATGAAAATTCTCCCCTAATTATCGATGAAACTCCAGGGATAAAAAACTACTGCACATGCGGTGAATCCACCAATAAACCTTATTGCGACGGATCCCACAGCTCAAAGGCAACAGGAAAAACCCCAAAAGAATTTATAGTAGATGAGAAAAGACGGCTTGCAATATGTGATTGTGGAAAAACAGGTAATTCCCCCATGTGCGACGGGACGCATTCCAAATCGTAAATAATAACCCAGTCTTTTCTGCAATTACAGATATAAACGATTGTCTTCTATTTGCTAAGCAAATGTACTGATCTTCAATTTTTTCTCCCTAAATATTTATAAAATACCGCAGGGAATTGTAGAAAAACCTTTAATAGAGTTTAGGGTTAAATGATGCTTTTATAAATTTCCAGCATTTCCCGATTATTCCTTTCTGAGGGGAATTGTTCGGCGAGTTCCCTTGCTTTTCTTCCCATACTTTCTCTGGCTGAGAAATTGAAAAGATAATTAATTTTTTCTGCAATTTCCTCAGGGTCGTATGGGTCCCCAATGACTAAACCATTTATTTTTGAATCAATGATATTTGCTGCACCACAATATTTCGTTGTGATTACTGGTAGACCACTTGCCAAAGCTTCAAGATTAGCATTACCAAATGGCTCATAAATTGAAGGGAGTATAAAAAAATCAGCTGCTGCATAATATTTTTCTATTTCAGGATCAGGTTCTTTAGCAATTATTCTATTTCGTTTATCAGCTGGTGCATACCGCATGAACTTTTCAAACTTTCCTTTTCCCATTAAAAGTAGTCGCCAGTTTTCTTTCTCTATATACTTGGTTGACTGAAGTAAAAACTGAAGTCCTTTCCGTTCAAATCCAGAACCTACGAACAATATCAAAATCGAATTTTCCGGAATTTTCAGTTTTTTTCTGATTGATTCACGATGAATATTTTTATTGTTAGGATGAAAACGTTGAAGATCTACACCGTTGTAAACAACAGAAATTTTTTCAGGTGGGCATTGATAGTTTTGAAGAATATCTTCTTTTACCATTTCAGAAATCGCAATTATTTTTTTACATTGGCTAGATTCAAAAATGTTTTTTTCCAGTTTTAGAATAAGTTGGTGAAAAGGGTTTATAAAAAGAAACAGTTTCTTGATCGAAGAAAAATTTTTTTGTCTTTGATGCAACCATTTTATATGGCACCCATCACCTGCCCGATAAATATCTTGTGCCCATGTTTTTTCATGGCTTTGAACGATGTCGAAATGTTGCTCTTTAATTTTTTTAGAAACTCTGATGGAAAAAGATAAAGTTCGAAAAAAAGAATTTAGGCCTAGGGTCCCTACAAAGTGGTGAATGATATTACTATGATGAGAAGGGGTCCAACTATTTGAAAAAATATGAACTTCATGTCCGGATTTGGCAAGTTGATGGATAAATCCATCCGCAAATTGTTCGGCGCCCCCATAAAGAACAAACTTTTGTCGAATAATAGCAATTTTCATATCATCCGCTTGAAAAATACCCTAAATAAAATTAATCGTTCAGTACTTCTTTATCAATAGATAATTTTTTATCAATATCAATAACCCTGTACGGGTTATTGATATTATTAGGACTAACCAATTTTCTTATAAAAAAATTCGCTTGCGTTGAATGTACTACCCCATATTAAGAAATTATTTTTTCTTACATCTCCAAACAAGGTCTCTTCCAAACCAAGCGATTGAAAGAAAAGCTGATTTTCCACGACTACTGGTCAATTCTTCCACCACAAATTCTTTTTCAAGATATTGCCTTAATAACATTACATTGTAGGCTCGCAAATGAGTTTGATCGTAATCAATTAAACGTCCTTTTAATACACGTAATCTGTTTTTCAGATGATAAGAATTGGGAACAGAACCAATAAATAGCCCTCCAGGCTTTAATATACGTGATACCTCGGATATAGTAATTTCTGGATACGGCAGGTGCTCTATCACTTCTCCTGCTATGACAACATTAAACGATGATGTTGGTAACGGTATTTTAAGACTAAAATCTGCCCAGACTGTTTTAATCTTTAAATTTTTCTCACAAGCCTCTAAAGCAAGTTGGTCAATATCCAGACCCGTTACTTCATTTTGTTCGATGAAATGACGGGTTAATATTCCGTCACGACAACCCATATCCAGAATCTTTTGATTTTTTCCCACCCATTTCTTAAATAACTTCGAACGTTTTTCTTCTGATACCGACTGGTTTCTACGGTTTCCACTGATATGGTGTTTAGAATAAAGATCGGAAAGAATTTGAATGTCTCGTTCAGGTTTTTCTAATTTCTCTTCAGACTTTGAAGGTCCGACTTCTTTTGTTTCTTCCACAATCAATACTCCATTATTTATCTGAAAAATCAGGGCAATTTTTCTTTATACTGTCAATTACATCCTGAGCAGAAATTAATTCTTTGCACTCCGGCTTACCATTCCAGCAAACCTGTTTCATTGTTTTTGAATTACAAGGCCAGCAATCAATATCTTTATGCAGTACCACACTTTTTTCTCCAAGAGGTCTCCAGATTCTATAATCTGTTAATCCGAATAATGCGGTTAAGGGCACCCCGATAGCAGAAGCAGCATGCATATACCCTCCATTATGACATACTACAAACTTTGCAGTAGCGGTGATTCCCAGAAGCACAGATAGTTCTGTAGAAATAAAAGTATAGGGAACCTCTTTTGCCAAGCACTGAGTTAATCTTTCGATTTGATCAGACTGTCCTGGCCCACAGGTCAAAATAATACCTAAATTGAAGCGATTGAAAAAATATTCTGCAATTTTTGCAAATTTTTCAAATTGCCATTGATCGTATTTTCGAGCTCCCGGGTGGATAATGCAATACGGTTTTTTTGGGTCATAATTTTTAGATATTAATAATGCACGCGCCCTTTCCCGCCACACATCACTAATATGAACAATGGGTTTGGGATTTTTAATGGGAATGCCCAGTTTGCTAATCAAAGCTACCTGATAGTCTATTGGTAATTTGGGGTTTAAATCAGAAAAATCTATTTTCGTATTATATAGAAACGAACGTTTCGCAAACATATTACCGATCTTATATCTTGCCCTGGAGAGGAAACACATAACCGCACCCCGGGTTCCTTCATGCATATCAATTGCAATATCGTATCGTTTTCCTATCAAATTTAAATAAAATTTAGCCTGTTTCAGAAAAGAACTTTTTTCAAAACAGAGAACCTCATCTACATCTGGATGGTTATTAACAATATCATAAGATGCCGATTCTACCAGAACGGTGAGCTTAGCATTTGGGAGATGCTTTTTTATGGGGGTATAAACTGCCGTATTATAGACCACATCCCCAATGGATCTGAGCTTTATCAAAAGTATCTTTGCATCTGGTTTAATGTGGTCTTTAATATGGAATTCCAAAACCTGGTCTCTTAATTATTATTGAGTTTTAATTAATTTTTTAATTTGCGATGTGAGTTCTTTCTCGATAACTTTAAGGTCATAAAGTTCCTGACAACGTTTTCTGGCATTCTGACCTTTCAGTCTAGCTTCTTCAGGGTTTGCAAAAATAAAATTTATGGTATTCGCGAGTTGCTCAGAGTTTCCCGGTTCAATGAGATAACCATGCCCACCCAAAACTTCCGGGATATCTGAAATTGGAGTGGTGATAATAGGTTTCGCCATAGCCATACCATCAAATAGTTTCGCAGGTATCTGCCCTTGCGTATCTGTTGTGTCTCTCTGTGGAATAGCCAGAATATCAGCAACTGCAAGATAATCTGGTAATTCATTGAAAGGGATTTTGGGGAAAATAATTACCCTATCTTGGTTATTTTTCATATTATCGATATGCCGTTGGACCGATAAACCGCCACCAACTAAAACCAACCTGACATCGGGGTCACTAATTTTTTCCATTGCTTCAAATAACTCTTCTATTCCTTTATGAGGCCTTGGTGTTCCTAGAAACATAACAACACGCTTATCTTTTAGGCCTAATTTTGACTTGATACTATCTGTATCAAAGTTTTCGGGATTAAGTTTGGATGTATCGCGGCAATGATAAATTAAAGAACCTGAAAATTTATTTTTAAGAAATTGATTACTAACAATCGTTGAATCCGCATAACTTGTGAAATACTCTATAAGCCAGGTATACGGTAATCCACTGGGGTTAGAAAAATTAAGGAAGCGACCAACCTTACCCCAAAATCCTGTATGATAGAAAAATCCCAACTCCCAGTCATCGATATCCAAAATAACTGGAATCTTTGAAAACCACTTTTTTATTAAGGCAATCCCAAAGCTTGTAGGTCGAAGTTTACAAGCGATTAATATATCGGCATCAATATCTTTAATTATTTTTCGAATAGTTGAAACAAAAAAAGGGTACCTTTTCCAAGGATAGGAACGAATAGGAATATTGATATCTTTCATAGGAAACCAAATATCACCAGACTTGGAAGGGCCAATAATCTCTACTTCGTATCGTGAAGCAAGAGCCATTGCCAATAGCCCTGCTCTACCTAGCGAATTATTAGAAAGATCGAAGCACAAAATACAAATTTTCACAGTTTTTTAAACATCTGGGTGGAGAAAAAAATTTTGAATGAGTTTAGGCAATTAGCGACTCAATTGACA
>Ga0315332_10002152_pt1 | contig 10922 bp, 5 predicted proteins | sample M110034915metaG_FD_203455 | JGI IMG/M metagenome (GOLD analysis project Ga0315332, IMG submission 203455) | Ammonia-oxidizing marine archaeal communities from Monterey Bay, California, United States - M1 100m 34915 | ecosystem: Environmental > Aquatic > Marine > Intertidal zone | place: USA... | reverse complement strand
AAGTCGCTTGTGCCCGGCCATGTTCGGGTGGATTGAGTCACTCATCAGAAGACGCCAGTCAAATGCGGCATTTGCACGAACTGCATTCAACTGTCGATACGCGTCGCAAACTGGAACGTCGAGTTCAATTCCGACATCGCGTACAACGTCACAGTATTGAATGAGCCTGCCAGTGGGACGGGCCGGAGTATCGACCACGTTGTTCGGTGTGGCGAGCACAACTTCCGCTCCGATACCACGGCACTTCTGGATAATTGTTTTGAGGTTCGCTCGATAATCGTCCAGCGAAACCCGAGTCATGTCGTTCAGCCCGAACATGACAGTGACAACGTCGGGTTTGTGGGCTAGCACATCGCGATCAATTCTCGACAACGCGTTGACCGTCGTGTGGCCACTGATGCCTGCGTTGATCATTTCGACATTGTCGCTGCCGGAAACTCGCCGCAACGCAATACCGAGCATGTCGGTATAGGCTCGCCGACTGCCAGAGTGGTAGTACACGCCGGTGACGCTGTCTCCGAAGCAGACAACTTTGACAGGTTCGCCGGAGAGCAGTTTCTTTCGAATTACGAGCGGAGGCCCGATTGCCGTAACGAGCGCGGGCAGCGTCGCTTCCGCCAGATTGCGGTGTCCGTCAGGGTTCGGGTGACAACCGTCGGTCGTCCAGGCGTGGAGGTCCGCCCCGGTATTTCGAGCCGTCGACCAATTAGCGAAATGATCGACGAGGGGCACTCTCCATTCTTTCGCAACGTCACGACATGCCCGGACGAACGGTTCGAGCTTCACGTTAGGGTTCTCGCCGATCCCGTTTTTTCCGGCTTTGTCAGACCATCGAGGCTCGGTCATCAGGACGGGTTTGATGCCGCGGCGAAGAAGTTCCGTCACGATCCGATTCAGATTTTTTCGGTATTCGTCGACTGTTATGCGGCTGGTTGTTTTACCTTTATCGACATAGCTGTCGTTCGTGCCGTACATAATTGTGACAACGTCTGGTTTGTGGCGCAACACTCGATCAAAACGTTGCAGTGCCTGATCGGTACGTTCTCCGCCAACACCAACATTAACCACTCGAATCGACCGTCCGTCGGCTGCGAGTCGTTTTTCGACCAACGAGGCAAACGTCTGATCGGCCGTAACGCCGGACCGGACACCTTTGGTGATCGAATCGCCGAGCGTGACGATCGTTAGATGTCGCTGTTGCGGCTGATTTTTTTCTTCGATGCTCAACAACGACTCCGCAAAAAGACGCCCGACTTCGAGAGTCCCTTTTGAATCGTAGTGAACCTGGTTAGCGATTGTAGCAGCAGAGGTGTCGACATATTCCCAGCGAGGATCGAACGATGCCGCCATTTTTTGCTGCTCGATTATCACCGGCACGAATTGGTTTCGACCTTCGAGAAATCTCGTGTTGACCGCAATTAATGCCGCCAGCTTTGGAGCGTTGAGTTCTTTCCGGATCGATGTCAGCATGGCGTTCAGATTCTGAGCATAGATCACCGAATCGTTGGCGTTGGCATCGCTTTCGCCCTGCACCCACCCGAACGATCGTGGGCGAAGTTCGATGCCGTCTTTCTTTGCCGCTTCGATCGCCGTGCGTATTTCGGAAATCAGCGATCGATAGCACGCCCCCGACTCACCAGGATCGGTGTGGTCCCAGTCCCGCCGCAAACCGGTTCCACTAAATGCAACTTTGATGACGGCGAGAGGTTTTTTTATCCGAGCGTACATCGTTCGCGCAAAGTTGATTTCGGGACCAAAGCCGCCCCGGGGGTGGGCAAAATTGCCGTACTGCCGACCTTGTCTCGGCTTCTTCGGATCACCCAATGGCTGGGCCTGCAGGTGCAGCCATTTTCCGCCACTCGTCGAGTCATGCTTATCCGGTGGAGGATCGCCGCACTTCCACCAGAACATGATGTGCTGATCGGCATCGTTCATCAGCATCTCGTCGGGATCCGTGTCGGCGCCAACGGCATTCGACTGGCCAGCCACGATCAACAGATCAACCTGCTTCAGATCAGCGGCGTTCGCTGGCGGTATGAATACGCTGCTTATGGCCAGGACAATGGCTGCTGAAAGAATACGTCGCATCTGAGAAAAATTTCTTGATTTCATGTTTGCAAGTCGCAGCCCGGAAAGTGTCGTGCGAAATAACGACATCCAGAAAACACAAAACAGACGAAAGCATCATGTGTTTCGTGGTTCAATCTTCTGCAGGGAAATTCGGAGAGCATTTCCAGAACAAGCTTTCAGGCAAGTAGTCCTTCAATGATGTGCCCCGGTTGGCCGTCGAGCAGCGTCTCTTCACGGCCGTTGCGTTTGTAGGTGAGTTGCCCGGCATGAATTCCAAACAGATGCAGAAGCGTAGCATGGTAGTCGTAGTGATTGACGACGTCGGTGACAGCGTGGTGTCCGAACTCATCGGTTGCACCGTACGTGCCACCGCGTTTGAAGCCACCACCAGCTAGCCACATGGTGAAACCGTAGGTGTTGTGATCTCGTCCAACCTTACTCGGGCCGGTGTCATTCTGAATCACGGGCAGACGTCCCATTTCGCCTCCCCAATGGACGACCGTCGAATCCAGCATTCCTCGCTGTTTAAGATCTTTGACGAGTCCTGCAGCGGGACGCTCAGTCTTACGACAAGAAGCTGGCAGTGACGTGCGGATCGAACCGTGATGGTCCCAGTATTGATTCTTCGTAAAGACTTGAGCAAAGCGGACGCCACGTTCGATAAGGCGTCGAGCGATCAGACAGCGAGTACCATATTCCTGGCTGTCCGGCTGATCGATTCCGTACATCCGCTGAGTCGACTTTGTTTCTTTGGAAATGTCGAGCGCTGCTTGCGCAGCGGTCTGCATCCGCGCGGCGAGTTCGTAGTTCGAGATTCTCGCCGCCAGGTCGGAGTTCTGTGGATGATCGGTATGATGCTGCTCATTCAGTCGTCGCAGGTATTTCAGATACGCTTCCTGAACCAGCCCGCGTCGTGAGGCTGGTGGATCGAGATTCAGGATGCGTGGTTCCTGAGGTCGCACAACCGTTCCTTGAAACAGCGATGGTAGCCAGCCGTTCGACCAGTTTAGAACTCCTTCGACAGGAATTCCCCGTGGGTCGGTGAGTGCGACAAACGCCGGAAGATTCTGTGTCTCGGCACCAAGCCCGTACGTCAGCCAGCTTCCCAGAGACGGTCGACCGCGTTGCGTTCGTCCAGAATTCATCGAATGAATCGACTGGCCATGATTATTCACGCCGGTGTGCATTGAGCGAACAACCAGAATATCGTCGACGACATCGGCGATGCTCGGCAGCAATTCCGAAACGTCAGTACCGCATTCTCCATACTTGCGGAATTTCCACGGGCTGCCAAGAACCCGCGAACTGGCCTGCGCCGCGTTGTCGTATTTGATCGTGCCGGGAAACTTCTTACCGTCGAGCCGATTCAATTCAGGCTTCGGATCCAGAAGATCAACCTGACTGGGGCCACCCTGCATAAACAGCGAGATCATCGCCTTTGCCTGGGGCTCAAAGTGCGTCGCTCGCCGCTCCAGCGAGATGTCCTGTTCGTGAAGGTTCGGCTTGGTCGGCGCGCCGAGTACGTCATCCTGCTTCAGCAGCCACGCCAAAGCAACGGGAGCCAGTCCGAACGCGCCGTTCTGACAGAAGCCGCGACGAGTTTGAGGTACCTGTTGAGTGATTTGGTTCAACACCGGATCGTTCTTTCAATCAATGTAGAGAAACCGACTCGAACTGAGCAAAGCCTGACAGAATACGCCCAATGCCTCTCGCGCGGCGTCTTCTGCCTTGAGTTTTTGATCAGCTTTGGCGATCAGCGTCCGCTGTGTATAAACAAAATTGCTGGCCTCAGCGAGTTCTTCTTCAGATGCAGGTTCTGCAAAAGTCAACTGCCAGGCGAGTGCAATCTGCAAAGCAACGTCTTCACCAACATCGTTAATCACCCGTTGAGCCAGCTTGCTGGAATACTCGATTGAAAAATCGCTGTTCATCATGAGTAGCGATTGTGGCGTGACCGTTGAAAAACTTCGGCGGTCGCAATTGGGACTCATCGTTGGGGCATCGAACGTTTCAAACATCGACAGTGTGCGGGAACGGCGTACCTGCACGTAGACGCTGCGGCGAAATTCTTCTCCGACCAGGTCAATCGTCTTTGTCGGCTTACGTTCTCCATCAAGATTCTCTTTGCCGATAACAACGCGGCCGACGCCGTCTTCCATCACCGGCACGGCATCACCATAAAGCTTCGAGTTGAGCTGATTGGTGACCGCAAGGACTGTATCACGAATGACCTCGGACTCCAGACGACGGACAGGAAACGCCAAGTAAAAAGATGGCTGAGAGCCGCTCGCAAGTCGCGATTTCGACATTGACGACTGCCGATAAACAGTCGAAGTCATCATCAGTCGGTGAAGATGTTTGACGCTCCAGCCGTTGTCGACGAATTCGGAAGCCAGCCAGTCAAGAAGATCGGGGTGCGTTGGTCGCTCGCCAAGGACTCCGAAGTCGCCGGGTGAGTCGACCAAACCTCGTCCGAAGTGGTGCATCCAGATGCGGTTGACAATGACTCTCGCAACTAAAGGGTGCTCACCGTTCGTCAGGTGTTTTGCGTAAGCCAGACGGCGACCGGTGCTCGGCAGTGAGGAATCGTTCGCGTCGATCGTTGGCCCCTGATTCAGAATCGAAAGGGACCCGGGAAGGACTTTGTCTTTTGGCTGCTCGTGATCACCGCGATAAAAGACGAAGGTGGCAGGCACGGTACTCGCAACTTCGTTCAGACTTCTTAGAAATCCTTCCTTCGGTTTAGTGCTGCGAATCTCGTCGGCGCGGTCGGCATAAGACTTCAGATCGACTGCCGCCTTGCTGGATCGCAACTCTTTGGCGGTCTCGACGTCAGTTTGCAGTTCGGCGCCAGCTTCTGGATTGAACTTCGAAAGTTCAGCTGCAGTGACCAGAACTCCAGGATACTTCGCGAGCAACGCCTGTTGAGCATCATTCCGCTTGTCACTTGCGGTTTTCAGGGCGGCTTCGACTTCTGCTTTCAGTTCCGGAGCAACTTTTCCGAGCTCACGTTGCTGAGTCTCGGCAACAAACTTTTTTTCCTTGACAATACGGTCGGCATCGAGCTTTCTCGCTCGTTCGTCTCGGCGACGATCATAAAGATAGAGCGACCCGACACTGATACTGGCAACGCTGGGATACTCTTTCAGCAAGGCCTTCTGATCGTCGTTTCGTTCCTTCGAGACTGTTCGGTAGGCCTTGCGAAGTGGCACACGGTTTTCTTCTGGAACCAACAGCAGTTCTTCTTCGAGAGTACGCGTGATGTACATGTCTGCTTGTTTGTGGCGTTCCTGGTCAACCAGCACGGCTTCGGCTTCGATCTTCTTTGCGAGCTCGATGTCGGCGTCCGTATAGAGTGAGATTTGTCGCGCTGGCGGCGTGCGCCATTTCTTCCAGTTGAATGCTGGTTCAAAGATCGCTCGCATTCGGTAGTAGTCCACGGTGGGAATCGGATCGTAACGGTGATCGTGGCACTGAGCGCAGTTAACGGTCAGACCGAGAAGCGATGTGCCGACAATCTGCATGGTGTCCGCGATGACCTGATTGCGAGCGACCGACTGGTCAATTCCGCCTGACGCCGTCCCGTCTGGCGCCATTCGCAGGAATCCTGTCGCTGTCAATTTCTCGATCGAGTCTGGTGGCATATTTTTATGCGGCAGCGGAACCATCTCGTCGCCCGCAAGTTGCTCACGAATGAACTCGTCAAACGGCTTGTCAGAATTGAAAGCTCGAATGACGTAATCGCGATACCGAAACGCGTGACTGCGGACTCGGTCCTCGTCGGTGTAACCTTCAGAGTCGGCATACCCAGCAACATCAAGCCAGTGTCGGCCCCAACGTTCACCATAAGCCGGCGAAGCAAGGAGCTGATCGATGAGCCGTCCCCACGCATCCGGCGAATCATTTTCGACAAATGCGGCCACAGCGGCAGGAGTCGGAGGCAAGCCAACAAGATCGAAAGATGCCCGCCGAACAAGGCGGAACCGATCGGCGTCCGCCGAGAAACTCTCACCGTCTTGCATTTCGGCCAACAGAAACGCGTCGATCGGACTGCGCACCCGACTGGTATCCGGCAAGTTTGGGATGGCAGGTCGTCGTACTGGTTGGAACGCCCAGTAGTTTCGCTCTTCTTCGGTAAAGAGCGGGCCATCGCCAATCTCAGCTGGTTCTTCACGAGCTGTCTTCGCGCCAGACTTTATCCAGGCTTCCAGCGTGTGAATGTCAGCTTCGCTGAGTCGTTTATCATCGCCGGGCGGCATCTCGCCGCTGCGAACTCGCTCTACGAGATAACTCTCAGCCGGAGTGTTTTCGACAATTGCCGGACCGGATTCACCGCCCGCAGCGATAAATCGCCGAAGTCTGAGATCAAGCCCGCCCTGTTTCTCTTCAGCTTCACCGTGACACTGAAAACAATGAGCCTTCAGGATCGGCCGGACATGACTTTCAAATGTCACATCTGAGCCAACCGACGGGATTGCTGAGAGAACAATGAGCACGGGTAAAAGGGAACGCAGCATGATTCGAATACCGCTGATGAGGAGTAAAACGGCCATTGTCCACAACTCGACGCATCAACGCAACGCGATATATAGTAATCCAGGAATCGGACTTAACTGGTGCATCGTTTCTTTGTAAATATCGGGCTTAAATTCGAGATTAGAGCGTCGCATCGCTCAGTGTAGCTCCAGCCTGGCAGTTTGAATAAGCAGAGCACCAGCAAGGAGCTACTCGTGATTTACCCGCAAGAATTTCGGCGCGAGGCGCAGGCAGCGCGTGATGCCGGCGGTGACACTCAGTGAAGCTTGTCGAGCTTTGGGACTGGCTCGACAGAAAAGACACTGATTTGCCGCCGAACAGGAACGCGAAGACGTTGCTCAGAAACATCGGAACTGCAAAAATCACCAAAACAACATCGATCCTGAGCGCGTCGTTTTCGTCGACGAAACGCGGGCACAGACCAACATGACTCGGACGTGTGGCCGTTCCCAGCGTGGGACCTGCGTGAGCGAGCTCGCTCTTTCTGACGCCGGAAAACAACAACGTTCGTCGAAAGCTTTACGTGTCCCCGGTTTCACCGCACCACTGACTGTCAATGGTCTGACTGTCAATGGCCCGATCAACTGTTGCATCTTTCTGGCATGGGTGCGGCAGCATCCCGTTCCCACGCTGGCTTCCGGAGACATCGTCGTAATGGATTACCTGTCGAGTCACTAAGTGAAAGGTGTTCGTGAAACGATAGAATTCAGTGGGGCCGAAGTCCACTATCTGCCATCATGCTCGCCCGATTTGAATCCAATCGAACTTGTATTCCTGAAACTGAAGAAGCTGCTCCGTGGTGGAACTGAGCAAACAGTTGACGCACTTTGGAATCAATGCGGTCGTATCCTCGACCAGTTCTCAAACGAAGAATGTCGCAACTACTTCAAACACTGTGGATACCGTTACGATGAAATTCGATCGGTTCTATGACTGTTGAACGATTCTTCTCCCCGAATGGCTGTGCAAATCGATGGGCTATGCGACGGCGGGAATTGGGCAGAACCGGGTAATGTTCCGCTACTGGGTGGAGACGCAACGCTCCCGCTTTCCAGGGACGATCGTCCATTCATCTTTGCTGGCAACGTATACGCTGCCAACTACGCCTGTGAGCCTGTCGGTTATAACTGCAATATGCTCTTGTTTTACGATTTCGATACTCGGCAGTCGCTGGCGGCACTCGACTGGTCATAGCCGCCAAATACCCAACCGATGTTCCTTCGAGGAACGCTTCTTCGATGCACGCCTTTTTAGAGACGTTGCCGTGGACAAAACCGCGTTCTCGACCAATCTGTAAGAGTCCGATTCAACTGACACCCCAAAATTGGTGGTTTCAGAAATTCGTTGGAAACACCTACAGAAGGTGCGGGTAGCATTTCTCCAGCGGTGTCTCACGCGCCGCCTGTCAAATCACACGAGCGACTTCCTCGCTTCCCAACGCAAGGCTCTCACATGACGAAGGATTACAACGCGCAGACAGAATTCTTATCAACCAATCGGCCAGTCTTTTCTTACCACATGGCGCAACTCAGAACAGACGGGGCCATCATCAGCGGAGGGGTTCTATCCGTTGCTGCGATGCTTGGAGCCGTCGTTCTTCTTCACGAAAACGTCAACAATCTTTGGATCGTTCCGGCGACTGCCGTCGCGCTGACGGCAGTTCTCATTCCGCTCACAGTTGGAGTACGAGAAATATTTCGTCGTCGTCGGGCTAAGCTTTCGGTTCAGCCGCCAGCTTCGACGGTTCGTCCACTGGCTCTTTTTGCGTGTTCGCTCGTTTTTGGAATGATCGTCACGGCGGGAGTTTCAAAGAACAATCTTGAATCCGGCTTCTGCTACCAGGCGGGCCAGCATCAGCTTGAGAACCAGGACTATCTCGCCGCAGCAAAAACGTTTTCGCGATTCATCAGCATCTCGCCGCAGCACTCAATCGGTTACTACAAACGCGGCCTTGCGATGTACGAAGCCGGCCATTTTGATCAGGCGTATGCTGACCTGAAAGTCGCCATTGAGAAGAAGCCGCGAGACTGGGACTCGCGAGTTCTGTTCCTCGGAACGCTGGACCGCCTCGGTCGCGACGACGAATTGAAAACCGAACTCAAACGTGCGGAGCAGCTGAATCCAAATGCTCGACGTTCGCTGAATCAGTTGCTCGAGTCGGTCAAGGGCTGATCGCGGCTGATAAACTTCGATGTGGCTGAAAATGGCACAACGTGGCCTGCGAGTGATCTCATTCCTCACAGGCCGCTTTCAGATTCGGCGACCCACTCGATAGCTGAACGCATCAACGTACATAAACGCGTTACAACCAAAACCCGACGATCGTGGGCACGCATCGCCGGAAATGTTATTTTATTACTTCCGCTTACTTTTCAGCGCTCACCGTTGAGTCGCCTGTCGCACGTTTCCCGCTCAGCGGTTTGTTGAGAAAACTCGATTCGAACATGGCACTAGAGGAAAATAACTGGATACCGGCTGCCGTTTTTGGTGGGTCACTCGTGCTGCTCGGAGCCGGCATGATGTACGGTCACGCTCGTGCCTGGCAGCAGCAGCGTGCGGACGAATCGCTGGAAGATGCCGACCGCCAGCATCTTCGAAACCGCTATCTCAGGCGGATGCAGACGTCGGCGGTCGTTGCTTTTACTGGTTGCCTGATCGGGATCGGAGACGCATTCATCTGGCAACTTGGTCCAGCAGTTGCGACTTTTTACTGGCTGTTTGTCATCATGCTTGTGTTCTGGATCTCTCTGCTGGCGTTGGGCGACCTGACGTCCGTCCGAACACATTCGCAAACGGCAATGACTCAGCTTGAAGCGACTCGAAAAGAGCTGGAATCCGAACTCGCCAAACACCGGCATCGGTCCAACGGCAAACCGACCCAAAGAATAACCGATGATTCGCCAGACTCGCCGAAGCAGAACCAACCAAACACATTACAAGAACCCCGGTAACGCTCATGTCGACGCTTGAAGCTGCTTCGTCAATGGCCACAAAGCAGGACACTGCCTGGCAGGTCTGCATTCACCCGGACTGTCAATCGACTTACGGAATCGACGAAATCCTCGTTGGCTGTCCCAAGTGCGGAAACCTGCTCGACATCACCTACGATTGGGATCGTCTGGAAGTTCCAGCGTCTCTTTCCGAGATCGAAGCACGTTGGTCGACTCGTCGAAATCCGCTCGACTTCAGCGGCGTCTGGCGATTCCGAAGCCTGCTGCCCTTCGCTCCTGAGCAGAGCATCGTGACGATCGGTGAAGGGCAGACAATCCTGCGTAAAAGCAGCCCGGTCGCGAAGTACGCCGGGCTGGAAGAATCCAATCTGCTTCTGCAGTACGAAGGTCTGAATCCGTCGGGAAGTTTCAAAGACAACGGGATGACCGCCGCGTCGACGCACGCTCGCATGGCCGGAGCGAAATACGCCGCCTGCGCATCTACCGGAAACACCAGCGCGTCGCTGGCCATCTACAGCAGCGCTGCTCAACTCTTCAACGCGTTGGTATTTGTGGGCAGCGGAAAAATTGCTTTCGGCAAGCTTTCGCAAGCACTCGACTACGGTGCCCGCACTCTTCAGATCGCCGGTGATTTTGACGATGCCTTAAAGCAGGTTCGCGATGTCTGTCAGCGGGAAAAGATCTACCTCTGCAACAGCGTGAACCCATTCCGACTCGAAGGTCAGAAAACAATCATGTTCCGCGTGCTGGAAGCGTTGAACTGGGAACCGCCTGACTGGATCGTTGTTCCCGGCGGTAACCTTGGAAACTCAAGCTCTTTCGGAAAAGCGTTTCTGGAACTGAAAGAACTGGGCCTCATCGATAGAGTACCTCGCCTGGCCGTTATCAACGCCGCAGGCGCTAACACCCTGACTCAGCTTTACAACGGCCTGGGACTTCGCTGGAACGACGGCCGCACCGACGATGCAATGATCGACAGTTTCTTCTCGCAGATGGATACAGAAAACCGCCGAGCATCAACACTCGCCACGGCCATCGAAATCAACCGTCCGGTCAACCTGAAAAAGTGTCTCCGAGCCCTTGAAGCCTGCAACGGCGTCGTGCGACAGGTTTCCGATCAGGAAATTCTCGACGCCAAGGCCCAGGTCGGGGCCGGCGGCTTCGGCTGCGAACCTGCTAGCGCTGCCAGCGTTTCTGGAGCAAAGCAACTGCGTGAAGAAGGAATCATCGCTCCGAGTGACAAAGTCGTATGCATCCTCACGGGACACCAACTCAAAGATCCAGACGCGACGGTCACCTACCATTCGTCAAATGCCGGCAACATTGATCCGAAGCTTGCGGACAAGGGTATTGATGCGGTTTCAT
>Ga0315332_10002151_pt1 | contig 10922 bp, 7 predicted proteins | sample M110034915metaG_FD_203455 | JGI IMG/M metagenome (GOLD analysis project Ga0315332, IMG submission 203455) | Ammonia-oxidizing marine archaeal communities from Monterey Bay, California, United States - M1 100m 34915 | ecosystem: Environmental > Aquatic > Marine > Intertidal zone | place: USA... | reverse complement strand
TGGATCCAGTCATTGCATCACTTAGCTTTGGTGAAACAAGAAGGATTCATTTCAAACATAAAACCACAAAGGCTAAATTCTTTATAGACCTCGAACATGGTAGCTTATTAATAATGAAAGGGCCGGTTCAGCACTACTGGAAACATCAAATCCCTAAGTCTAAAAAAGTATTGGAGAAAAGAATAAATTTAACTTTTAGATCAATTATTAAATAATCCAATTTCTATTATTCCTAAGTATTTCTTGGGTATGTTGTTCTAATGCTTCCTCTTTTTCTTGATAATTATACACCCATTTGGCCTCTGGCGGCATGCTTAACAATATAGATTCTGTTCTACCTCCTGAATAGATCCCAAATTTAGTTCCTCTATCGTGCAAGAGATTAAACTCAACATAACGGCTTCGTCGCAAAAGCTGCCATTCTCTTTTCATTTCATCATGCAGAGTCGATTTGGATATTTGTTCAGCATACAATTCAGGAAACAATTTTCCCAGCTTGATGCAAAAATCAAAAATTTGTTCTTTAGAAAGCTTATCATTTGCGGAAAAATGATCAAAAAATATTCCACCAACTCCTCTAGACTCATTTCGATGACTTAAATAGAAATATTCATCTGCTCCTTTCTTAAATTGTGAATAAATCGTCGAATCATATTCATCGCACAATGCCTTTAATTTGGAATGAAAAAGAACTGCAAGCTCTTCATTGACATAAATTGGAGTTAAATCAATACCTCCACCAAACCAATATTTCTTTTGATCGATTTCAAAATATCTAATATTCATATGAATAATTGGATGCTGAACTGCTTTTGAGTGCAAAACTATAGAAACTCCAGTAGCAAAAAAAGAGTCTCCTTCGAGCTTGAGTTGTTTTGACATTTGCTCAGAAACTGGACCAAAAACTTCTGAAAAAGCTACTCCTCCTTTTTCTATAAGGATACCATCCTTAATGGTATTTGTTCTTCCTCCTCCTCCTTCTGACCGAGACCATTCATCTGATTCAAATGCAGATCCGCCATCTAATTCCTCAAGCTTTAAACAAATGTATTCTTGAACCTCTTTGAAAGAAGCTGAAATTTGATTCTTATCCATCATTCAACAATTGAAATGTCTAGATTGTCAAAATTCAAAATATAGCCTCCCATATTGTGATTCAGAGGACTTCCTTCAAAATCAAATCTAAAATTATGAACCAAACCTTTCTGAAGGGTCTTGTCATAAAGTAAATGCATAACAATATTAAGAGTAGCATCAAAACCTATCCCAGACATTTTGGTCATGTCAGAATTGAATTTCCATCTGTACATTCTATGAATACGCTTAATAGATTCGTTTTGATAATTTAAATATGTTCCTACCGCGTATCGAAAGGCTGTCAAATTTTCAATACTAGAGACAAATTTAATTTTCTTTAACCATTGCTCTTTTCCATAAATTAAAACATTCTCTTTTTCAACTGCAAAAGTTAATACCTCTTCGACTATGGTTTCGTTTTCCGACAAAAGAACGTATATGGTTTTCGTGTTTTTCTTATTTGAAAAATATTTATAATTCTTGGTATTCGCCTCTATAAGTTTTGTTGTTGCGTTTATATTGTAATATATCTCTAAAAACTTATTTTGATCCGCTATATCCAAAGAGTCAGTGGTTTTAATGAAAACCAATTGGCACGAATCCAACCGTGCTAAATGCTTTGCCAATATATATTCCTTAGCTGAAGCATCTGGCTCCATAAAATAATCATTTGCACGATAATCGTGCAGCTTATTTAAACTCTTCAATGGGAAAACTATTTTCATGGCTTTATCGCTAGACCATTCTTTCAGCTTTTTAGCCATTTGAAAATTGAAAGGCGCAAAAATTAAATCAGCATTTAGGAGCTCATCAGACATCAATACGGTATCAAAGGGTTCAATTCTAGATTCGTAGTCAAAAAAGTGAAAATCACATTGAACATTATGCTTTTTTAAGGAGTCGATTGCCAATAATGCTCCCATATAATAATCAACAGCAAATCTTCTGATGTTACGCACATCAATGGTATCTAGATTAAACGGTAAGAATACGACTACCCGATATTTACTAGAATCCCTAAACTTATTTACAGGAATTAATTTTATAGGTGAAACGAGTGTATCCGAGCGTTTTCGATCTTTAATTTCCAACTCTTTTTTTAAGGGAATAATAAGCACTTGACCCTCACTCAAAATATTCGTTTTCAAGTGATTCCTTTTGGTTAGGGTATCCATAGAAACCATAAACCTTCTAGAAATGGAATATAAGGTTTCGCCAGGGTGAACGGTATATTCAACTAACGAATCCTCATACTGAAGAGTATTTTGACCTGAATCTGGATTTGTGCTAAATGGATTTTCTACTGCGGTCTGAAGCTGAATGGGACGAATCATATTTTTTATGACTAGCTCCTGACCTTTTTGAAGTCCCTCTTTTACTTTGGGATTATATGAAATAAGAGAATCAATGGATTTCGAATATCTTTGAGAGATACCATAAAGCGTTTCACGATGCTGAACAACATGAATGATGTCATCATAACGAACAGGTATCCAAAGGACCTGACCAATCTGCAATCCCCCTGAAATCATAGGATTATTTTCTTTCAGCTCATCGATAGAAATCTCATAAGTTTTGGATATACTGTAAATTGAATTATTAGATTCTACTGTATGTATGTAATATTTTTGGCCTTCTTTTTCTCCAATATCAGCATACTTTTGCCCAAAAGAAACAAAAGCAAAACACACGAAAAAAGCAATCAATATTGATTTCATTTTATTCCCATTCTATAGTAGCCGGGGGTTTAGAGCTAATATCATAGGTCACTCTATTTATCCCTTTTACTTGATTAATGATCTTATTAGACATTAAAGCTAAAAAATCATACGGTAAATGACACCAATCTGCAGTCATTCCATCTGTAGAATATACTGCGCGAAGTGCAACCGCATTTTCATACGTTCTTTCATCTCCCATCACGCCTACGGATTGTATGGGTAGAAAAATAGCTCCAGCCTGCCATACCTCATCATATAGGCCATGTTCCTTAAGGCCTTCAATAAAAATATAATCTACCTCCTGCAAAATACGTACCTTTTCTTTAGTTACCTCTCCTAAAATCCTAATTCCAAGACCAGGACCAGGAAAAGGATGTCTTCCGAGAATCTTCGAATCGATATCCAACGATTTTCCAATTCGACGTACCTCATCTTTAAAAAGCTGTTTCAAGGGCTCAACTACTTTCAGCAACATATAATCTGGTAAACCTCCAACATTATGATGAGACTTGATAGTTTGTGAGGGTCCTCCAGTTGCAGAGATAGATTCAATGACATCTGGATAAATCGTTCCTTGACCTAACCACCTGGCATCCTCTACTTTTTTTGACTCTTCTTCAAATACATCTATAAATACTTTGCCTATCGCTTTTCTTTTAAGCTCTGGATCTTTAACTCCTTCTAATTCCTTATAAAACTTTTCTGAGGCATCTACACCTATTACATTAAGTCCCATTCCTTTATAGGATTCTAACACGTTTTCATACTCATTTTTTCTGAGCAGTCCATTATCTACGAAAATACAATGAAGCTGATTGCCAATAGACTTATGAAGAAGTACCGCAGCTACAGAAGAATCAACTCCTCCCGATAAGCCTAAGATTACTTTACCTTCTCCTATTTGTTCTTTTAATCTAGAGCAGGTTTCACTTACGAATGAATGTGGTGTCCAATCTCCAACACAGCCGCAAATATCTACAATGAAATTTTTCAATAAGATCTTGCCCTCGGTACTATGGTACACCTCAGGGTGAAATTGCACACCATAAGTTTGTTCTCCATTCACAGAATATCCAGCTACCTCAACATCTTTAGTCGAAGCAAAAATTGAATAGTGATCAGGAATGCTTTTTATTGTATCACCATGCGACATCCAAACTTGCGAACCAGCGGTCATTCCCTTAGAAATTACCTCATCCGAATTAATTTTTGAAATTAGCGCTCGACCATACTCTCTGGTACTGGAAGGTAGAACCTTCCCGCCAAAATTGTGGGACAAGAATTGAGCACCAAAACAAATACCCAATAAAGGTAGCTTTCCCTTGATTTCTGATAAATTCGGTTTAGGTGAGTTATCATCTAATACCGAAAAAGGGCTCCCAGATAATATCACACCCACTACACCGGCGTCCATATCAGGGACTTTATTCCACGGATGAATTTCACAATACACATTGAGCTCTCTAATCCTTCTGGCTATTAATTGGGTATACTGTGACCCAAAATCAAGAATAATTATTTTTTGATGCATGGTGCAAAGATAATTCTAATAACGATTGGCAACTTTAATTCTTGAATAATAATTAACATTTTTTACACTCAAGAAACGATATAAATACAAGATTTAACCATTTTTCACATTGCTGGCTAGAACTCTTCCTTTCATGGCTTAATTTGATTAAATTTGCAATCCATAAATTCCTTATAAAATGATTGGAAATTTCTTAAAGAAAATTATTGGTGATAAAAACTCCAAAGACAAAAGTACTTATCAGCCATTTGTAGACTCAGTTAATGCCGTATATCCAGAAATACAAAATTATACAGATAATGAACTTCGCGAACAAACCAATATTTTTATTCAGAAAATAAGTGAAGACAAATCTGAACTTGAAGAACAGCTTTCAAAACTCAAAGAAGAAGCTGAAAAACCGGAACTATCTATTCAGGACAAAACAGAAATTTTTGAAAGAGTTGAGAAATTAGAAAAAGAGGTTGATGAAAAAATTGAAGAATCCCTATTGGAGATTTTACCAAGGGCCTTTTCAGTAATTAAGGAAACAGCATCTAGATGGGCGAATAACGGCAAGCTGATTGTAACCGCTCAAGATTTCGATAGAGATCTAGCCGCCAAAAAAGACGGGATTACAATTGATGGAGACCAAGCAGTCTGGCTAAATGAATGGTCTGCAGCAGGGAACCAAGTCAAATGGGATATGATTCATTATGATGTTCAATTAATGGGAGGAGCTGTATTACACAAAGGAAATATTGCAGAAATGCAAACTGGAGAGGGAAAAACACTTGTGGCCACCTTACCCGTTTACATGAATGCTTTGGCTAAAAAAGGAGCACATGTAGTAACCGTTAACGATTATCTGGCAAAAAGAGACTCTGAATGGATGGGACCACTATATCAGTTCCATGGCCTTTCTGTTGATTGCATAGACAAACATCGCCCCAATTCAAAGGAAAGAAGAGCGGCATATATGGCTGATATCACTTTTGGAACAAACAATGAATTTGGTTTTGACTATTTAAGAGATAACATGGCAGGACATGTTGATGATTTGGTACAACGAAAACATCATTTTGCAATTGTTGATGAGGTTGATTCAGTGCTAATTGATGACGCAAGAACACCTTTGATTATTTCTGGTCCGACTCCAAAAGGAGATGAGCATGAATTTCATGTATTAAAGCCACGTATCGAAAGAGTTGTTCAGGCTCAAAAACTATATGTGCAGCAATGTCTTAGTGAAGCCAAGAAAAATCTTACAGTAATTAGTGATGCGTCCGGAGACAAGAATGAGGTCAAGAAAAAACTAGAAGAAGGAGGAATTGCTTTACTTCGTGCATTTAGAGGTCTTCCGAAGAACAGGGCATTGATCAAATATCTTTCTGAGCCTGGTATTAAAGTACACCTTCAAAAAACAGAAAATTTTTATATGCAAGAGCAAGGCAAGCATATGAAAAAAATTGATGTGGAGCTCTTCTTTACCATTGATGAGAAAAACAATTCAATTCAGCTTACAGACAAAGGAATTGATCTTGTTTCAGGTAATGAAGAACGTGATTTCTTTATTATGCCTGACATTGGAGCTGAAATTGCCAAACTCGAGAAAAACAATCTAGACAAAGAGCGCCTCATCGAGCAAAAAGATGCCCTCATTAGAGATTACTCAATCAAGTCCGAACGAATCCATTCGATCAATCAGTTACTCAAGGCCTATACATTATTTGAAAAAGAGGTCGAGTATGTTGTCATGGATGGTAAAGTAAAAATCGTTGACGAATCAACGGGACGTATTTTGGATGGAAGAAGATATTCTGATGGACTACATCAGGCCATCGAAGCAAAAGAAGATGTAACTGTTGAAGCCGCTACCCAAACATATGCTACGGTTACCTTGCAAAACTATTTCCGTATGTATCATAAGCTATCGGGAATGACAGGAACCGCAGAAACTGAAGCCAAAGAATTTTGGGATATTTATGAATTGGACGTGGTTGTTGTTCCAACCAACAAACCAGTCATTAGAAAAGATGAAGATGATTGGGTCTTTAAAACGGCTAGAGAAAAATACAATGCTGTAACGCTAGAAGTGGAGAAATTAATTGAAGCAGGAAGACCTGTTCTTGTGGGTACTACAACTGTCGAAATATCTGAATTGCTAAGTAGAATGCTACAGATGAAAAAAATAAAGCATCAGGTTCTTAATGCGAAATACCATCAAAAAGAAGCAGAAATTGTAGCCAGTGCAGGACTTGCTGGTGCAGTGACAATTGCCACAAACATGGCTGGGCGTGGTACGGATATCAAGCTAGGAGATGGTGTTAAAGCTGCAGGAGGGCTTGCCATAATTGGAACTGAAAGACATGATTCTCGTCGTGTTGACCGTCAGCTAAGAGGGCGTTCAGGAAGACAAGGAGATCCTGGTTCTTCAAGATTTTTTGTTTCATTGGAGGATGATTTGATGAGGAAATTTGGATCCGAAAGAATTGCTAAAGTAATGGACAGAATGGGACTTAAAGAAGGTGAAGTCATTTCAGCAGGGCTTGTATCTAAATCAATTGAAAGAGCTCAGAAGAAGGTTGAAGAAAACAATTTCGGGGTTCGTAAAAGATTGTTGGAATATGATGATGTCATGAATACCCAAAGAAAAGCCATCTACAAAAAACGGAAAAATGCCTTATATGGAGATCGTATTGACATCGATGTTGACAATATGTTTTATGACCTTTGTGATTTAACAGTCTACAAAAATGAGAATTCGAATTTCCAGGATTTTGAATTGGATCTAGTAAGAGTTTTAGGTATTGCAGCACCAATTGAGAGTGAAGACTTTAGTGACATCAATAAAGATGAGCTCGTAGATGTTGTATATGAGAAGACGCGTTCAAAGTACGACCGTAAATGTGAAAAAATTGCGACAAAAGGTATGCCTCAGATCAAACATGTGTATGAAACCATGTCTGAAAAATATAAGAACATAGTTTTCCCTCTTTCCGATGGAAAAAGAGAAATGCGTTTGATTGTTAATCTTGAAGATGCTTATAAATCTGAAGGTAAAAACATCAGCAGATCCTTTGAAAAGAATGTAATCCTTTCTAAAATTGATGAAGAATGGAAAGAGCATCTTCGTGAAATGGATGACCTAAGGTCTGCAGTAAACAACGCTACTTATGAGCAAAAAGACCCCTTGGTTATTTATAAGCTCGAATCGTACGAATTGTTTAAAAATATGCTTTCAAGACTTAATGAGGATGTAGTAGAGCTACTTATGAAGCTAGATATCCCTGAAGAACAGGAAGTAGAAAGCACCAATAAAGAAGATAAGCAAAGTAATTACAGTGGTTCAAGTTCATCGCAAAATTCTTCAGGTGGGCAACAAGGAGCCCTACCTGGAAGACAGGGATATGATCAAGCCATTGCGAACTCTATGCGTTCAGAAGAAAAAAGACAGCCAATCGTATCTGCTCCTAAAGTTGGAAGAAATGAGCCTTGTCCATGTGGCAGCGGTAAGAAATACAAACAATGTCACGGAAAAGCTAATTAATGAACGTGCACACTTTACCCACTATTGCCATAATTGGTTCGGGAAGAGTTGCAACATCTCTGGGTCATTTTTTCGTTTCCAAAGGAATTACAATCAAAGGCCTCCACAGTAGAAATAAAGAGACTGGTAAAGCATGTGCCTCAAAATTTAATTGTGACTATTTTGATCGTATTGAAGGACTAGATGCTGACTTTATTCTGGTAGCGGTATCTGATGATCAGATTACGGCTGTTATCAATCAGGTTCCTCCGAAACAAGCTGTAATTTATACGGCAGGAAGTGTAAATCTTAACGATATAAAACACCCCAATACTGGTGTGTTTTATCCCTTGCAAACATTTAGCGCTTTAGAAATTGATGCCCAATTTGACTTTCCCGTTTTGATTGAATCTAAAACCGAAAAACTCTCCTCACAAATACAAGATCTTTGTCGCTATTGTAAACTTCAATTCGATTTGTGTGACTCAAACAAAAGATCTGATTATCATCTCGTTGCGGTATTTCTAAACAATTTTATCAATCATATTGGATCGATCGCAAAAGCAGAAAATGATGACCGAAATCTGAGCTGGAATATTCTTAAACCTCTTTTAGATAAAACAGTATTTAACATATTGAATAACAACACTTTAAACAATCAAACAGGACCTGCCGAAAGAGGCGATTTTAAAGTAATCAACAAGCATGAGAAAATGCTGAATGAGCAGCATCTTAGTATTTATAAAGCGTTAACTGAAAGTATTATCAAAACCTCGAAATCAAGATGAATTATAAAACTAAATTGAATCATATTGATACTTTTATTTTTGATGTAGATGGTGTACTCACAGATGGAAAAGTATATTTTCTAGAAAATGAAATCATGAGGGCACTAAACTCTAAAGATGGATATGCCCTGCAATATGCATGCAAGATGGGCTATCAAATCTTTATTATTACAGGAGGATATAGCGAAGACCTGAAAAGAAGGATGTTGGAACTTGGAATAAAAGAAGTACACCTCAGATCTAGCAATAAGCTAAAAGTATATCAAGAGCTAAAATCAAAATACAATATATCAGATCAGCAGGTATTGTATATGGGTGATGATATTCCTGATATTCCTGTTTTGAAGGAAGCTGGAGTTTCAAGCTGCCCTCAGGACGCTGCCATTGACGTAAAAACAAATGTAGATTACCAGTCGCCTTATGATGGAGGAAAAGCATGTGTTCGAGACGTTATAGAGCAAACCCTCCGAGTGCAAAACAAGTGGTTAACAGACGAAGCTTATCATTGGTAGTTTAATATGGATACTATTCATATTACTCACCTACATTTTATTATTTTTGAACGAATTTAATTTGAGTTATGAAAACACAAGAATATATTGAAGTCGAAGACAGGTATGGAGCACATAATTATCATCCTCTACCCGTTGTGTTATCAAAGGGAAATGGTGTACATGTCTGGGACGTAGAAGGAAAAAAATATTTTGACTTTTTATCTGCCTATTCAGCCGTAAATCAAGGACATTGTCATCCCAAAATCATTAAGGCACTGACGGATCAATCAGAAAAATTAACATTAACATCTCGTGCATTCTATAACGATGTGTTGGGCGAATATGAAAAATACGTAACAGAGACTTTCGGATTCGATAAAGTTCTCCCAATGAATACTGGTGCTGAAGCGGTCGAAACAGCTTTAAAAGTATGCCGTAAATGGGCATATGAGGTCAAGGGAATTCCTGAGAATCAGGCGACCATAATCGTATGCGATGGTAACTTTCATGGTCGTACGACTACGATTGTTTCCTTTTCAAATGATCCTGATGCCACCAAAAATTTTGGACCTTACACACCTGGATTTGTTAAAATCCCATACGATGACACCAAAGCACTTGAAGAAGCTTTAAAGCTTCCAAACATTGCAGGTTTCCTAGTTGAACCCATACAAGGTGAAGCAGGTGTATATACACCTGACGATAATTTTATGCGTAATGCCCGAGCATTATGCTCTGAACAGAATGTGCTTTTTATCGCAGATGAGGTTCAAACGGGAATCGCTCGTACAGGAAGCTTATTGGCTGTTTGTGGAAACTGCAACTGTACAAGCTCATGTGAAAGACAAGAACAGACCTATGCCAGACCAGATATTTTAATACTCGGAAAAGCACTTTCAGGAGGAGTATATCCTGTGTCAGCAGTATTGGCCAATAATGACATTATGAATGTTATTAAACCAGGTCAGCATGGCTCGACATTCGGAGGAAATCCTGTAGCTGCAAAAGTAGCTATTGCTGCTTTAGAGGTAGTGAAAGATGAAAACCTGATTCAAAATGCTCGAAAGCTAGGACAATTGTTTCGAGATGGAATGCAAAAGATAATAGATAAAAGTGACCTAGTAGTTAGTGTCAGGGGTAAAGGAATGCTCAATGCCATAGTAATCAATGACAGTCCTGATAGCACTACTGCATGGAACCTATGTGTTGCCATGAAACAAAATGGATTATTAGCCAAACCGACTCACGGAAACATTATACGTTTTGCTCCTCCCCTAGTCATGAATGAACAGGAGCTCAAAGAATGCTTGAATATTATAGATAAAACAATTAGCGAATTCAAAAAACAATAGGAATGCAAAAAATTAAATTTGGAACAGACGGCTGGAGAGCCATTATTGCTAAGGAATTTACAGTTGAAAATGTAGCAAGAGTCAGTGAAGCAACTGGAAAATGGTTGTTGAATAATTATGACGATCCTACTGTGTTTGTTGGTCACGATTGTCGTTTTGCTGGAGCACTTTTTATGGAAACCAGCGTTAAGGTATTTTTAAGCCAAGGTCTTAATGTGCGAATGTCTGAAGGTTTTGTATCTACTCCGATGGTTTCATTGGCAGCAAGTCGATTTAATTGCCAGGTAGGTGTTGTGCTGACTGCAAGTCATAACCCTCCTTCTTATAACGGATATAAGCTTAAAGCAGATTTTGGTGGCCCTCTTGCTCCTGAGCATGTACAAGAAGTTGAAGACCTCATTCAAGATTCCTGTGAAATTAATCTTGAAGAAATCAATATAGAATCCTTCAA
>Ga0315332_10002146_pt1 | contig 10932 bp, 9 predicted proteins | sample M110034915metaG_FD_203455 | JGI IMG/M metagenome (GOLD analysis project Ga0315332, IMG submission 203455) | Ammonia-oxidizing marine archaeal communities from Monterey Bay, California, United States - M1 100m 34915 | ecosystem: Environmental > Aquatic > Marine > Intertidal zone | place: USA... | reverse complement strand
CGAGAAGTTGGGGATGGAGCGGGATGAGCCCTTCGAGGGCGACCGCAAGGTTTATGTCGAGCGTCTGAACCACGAACTCGGCGTGATCAAGAGCATGGGCTTTCCAGGCTATTTCCTGATCGTGGCGGACTTCATCAACTACGCGAAGGAAAATGGGATCCCCGTTGGACCGGGTCGGGGAAGCTCGGCCGGCAGTCTCGTTGCCTATGGGATGAACATCACCAACGTCGACCCCATCGAATACGACATCATCTTCGAGCGATTCTTGAACCCCGAGCGGATTTCGATGCCGGATATCGACGTCGATTTCTGTATGCGGGGTCGTGAGCAGGTGATCCGCTACGTCTCGGATAAATACGACGGCGCTCTGCCCGAGCGAGACGAGGATGACCCGCGTCACGAACTCGACGGGCGCTACGACGCGATGAAGGTGGCGCAGATCGTGACCTTCGGGACGCTTCAGGCGAAGGCCGCGATCCGGGACGTCGGCCGGGTGCTCGGGATGAGCTTCGGGGATGTCGACCGGATCGCGAAGCTCGTACCCGAGGTGCTGGGGATCAAACTCGAGGACGCGATCGCGCAATCCCCTGAGCTCCGGGCCATGATGGATTCGGACGGACAGGTCAAGCGGCTGGTCGATACGGCGATCAACCTCGAGGGGCTGACTCGGCACGCCTCGAAGCACGCTGCGGGCGTCGTGATCGGGACGAAACCGCTCATCGACATGGTACCTCTGTACAAGGATCCGAAGTCCGGCGACGTGATGACCCAGTACAACATGGTCTGCGTCGAACAGGTCGGTCTGATCAAGTTCGACTTTCTGGGGCTCAAGACCCTGACCCTGATGGCGGACGCGGAGCGCATGATCCGCCGCAAGGAGGGGTGCAGCGAATTCGACGTGAACGCCATTCCGATGGACGACGAGACGACCTACGACCTGCTCTGCGGCGGGGATACCGAGGGTGTCTTCCAGGTGGAATCATCGGGGATGACGGACCTCGTCCTCAAGCTAAAGCCGCGGACCTTTCGCGAGATCATTCCGCTAGTCGCGCTTTATCGGCCGGGCCCGCTGCAGTCGGGGATGGTGGACGACTACGTCGCGCGAAAGAGCGGAACGACGAAGACCGAGTACCTGCATCCGACGATCGTCGAGCTGACGGAGGAAACGCTCGGGGTGATCGTGTATCAGGACCAGGTCCTGCAGATTGCCCAGAAGATGGCGGGCTATAGCCTGGGCGAAGCGGACCTGCTGCGTCGTGCGATGGGCAAGAAGAAGGCCGACGTGATGCAGGAGCAGCGGAAGCGCTTCGTCGACGGCTCCTTGGCGAACGGAATCGATGGCGGGGAGGCCGGGCACGTTTTCGATCTCATCGTCGAGTTCGCGGGCTATGGCTTTCCCAAGGCACATTCCACTGCCTACGCCTACATCACTTATCAGACGGCCTATCTCAAGGCGAATCATCCTGCGGAATATCTGGCCTCGGTCCTGACGATCGAGTCGGCGAATCATGACCGGCTTTCCCGGTACATTGCCCATGTCCGAGAGAAGGGGATCGAAATCCTTCCTCCTGACGTCAACGAATCCGAACAGGACTTCGGCGTGGTGGATGGCGCGATCCGCTTCGGTTTCGCTGGGATCAAGAACGTGGGTGCCGGGGCGATCGAGTTGGTTCTGGAGGCTCGGCGGGCCGACGGCCGTTTCGAGAGCCTGTTCGACTTTGCTGATCGTGTCGACGCTCGCAAAGTCAATCGGCGAGTCGTGGAGGCCCTTGTGAAGTGTGGCGCCTTCGACTCGCTTCATCCCGGGCGTTCGTCGGCCTGGGCGTCGATCGATATGGCGCTCGAGCGCGCCGCGGCGGCCCAGCGCGACCGGGCGGTGGGGCAGGAGAGCCTATTTGGCGGGATGAACGACGGGGCGGGGCTCGACGAGCCCAAAATGCTCGAGGCCGCGGATTGGGGGGAGCGGGAACGGCTGGCCCATGAGAAGGAACTTCTGGGCTTCTACGTGACAGGTCACCCTTTGAGCGCGGTGGCGACCGTCTTGTCACGATTTACGGACACGACGGCCCTGGCGACGGAGGGAAAGGGGGGGCGAGAGATCCGCGCCGGAGGGCTGCTGACCGGACTGCGGGAGACTCGGACCAAGCGCGGTCAACGGATGGGCTTTGGGCAACTCGAGGACCTGGAAGGGGGCTTCGAACTCGTGATTTTTTCCGAACCCTTCGAGCAACACGTGGACCTGTTGAGGACGGCCAAGGATGGCACGGGCGTGGAGGGTGAGGTGGGCCCGATCCCGCTGATCATCCACGGTACGTTGGAGGAGGGCGATCCGCCGAAGATTCTGGTCCGAGACGTGATCCGACTCGACGAGGCCGAGGAAAGGTTGAGCGCGAGCCTTCGCGTGCGGGTTCAGTCTCCCGACGTCACGCGAGACCGTTTGATCGCACTGAAGCGAATTCTGGGATCGCACCTGGGGGATTGTGGTGTTTATCTGCACATTACGATCCCTGGCGAGAGCGAGACGGTCCTGGGAGTGGGTGGCATTCGGGGCGTCGTGCCTTCGGTCGAACTCTGCCGTGAGGTGGACCGGCTCTTCGGGCGACCCGTGACGGAGCGAGCGATATGAAGCGAAGCCGAGCCTTGCCGCGCCCCATGCGAGGGGACCTTCGCCTTTTCGGTTGGGTTCTTCTGCTACTCCTCGCATGGTCCGAAGCCGCTGGCGCCGAGTTGCGCCGAGTCGAGGCGGTGGGGATCTATGGGATCCGGGACGCGCTCCGGACGCGTGTGATACCACGGGACGAGGCCATCGCGCGGGCGCGTCGGGAAGGCGTCTCGCGGGTCGCGCTCGAGTTGATGGCCGACTCCGGGGGCACCGAGCCGGAGGCCGACGAGACCCGACGCGGCGCGGGGTCGGAGCCGGCCCCTCCGGATGGCCCCACCGAGCGGGCGAGCGAGACACCGCTCGAGCAGCGTGCCGCTGTAGGCGAGACGGGCGGGGAGTGGCGCCCGGAAGACGCCGAGGACGTTCGGTTGGAGCACGAGTCGCCGAGTCGGGACGAGGCGGCGCTCCTGCGTTCGGCGCTCGGGACCGACATGTTGCCCTACACGCGGAGCTACCGGATTCTCGAGGATCAGGGCGAGTTGCCGGTGCTCTTTGAGGACCAGCCAGGCGTCGAGACCGAATACGTCGTGGTGGTCGAAGTCATCGTCGACGTGAAGCGGGTCGAAGCGGCGCTGAACGAGGCTGGCCTGGTCGTGGCTGCTGCCGAGGTCGGCGGGGGCCGGGCGACTTTGACGCTCGAGTTGATTGGCCTCGGGCGCTTCGCCGCGCTCGAGGCCGTCCTCGAGGCCTTGCGGGGGCCGCTCGGGGCAACCCGGGTCCAGCCCTCGGAATTCGAACGAGAACGGCAATTGCTCCTGGTCGAGGGGCCCTTCGACCTGGCCGGGCTCGCGCGCAGGTTGTCGACTTTCGAGCATCCCCGCCTCGTCCTCGAGCCGGTGGGATTCGACCGGGAACGCGATCGTTTGCGGGTGCTCGCCCGCTGGTTTCCTGACGACACGGCCTCGGAGGAGAGTCCGGCGCCCGCTGAGCGCGGCGAATCGGCGGGGCGGAAATGAGGGCCAGCCGGCCCGTTGGTTCGGGTTCAGCGAATCCTCGCGGGACGATTGACATGCTGTATTCAAAAGGCTAATCAATTCGCCGCCTTAGCTGGATTCCAGGCACGTAGCTCAGGGGTTTAGAGCACCGCCTTGACATGGCGGGGGTCGGCGGTTCAATTCCGCCCGTGCCTACCAGCGGGGTGCCCCCCCTCGCGCACCTGGATGACAGGAGAGAACTCGAGCGGCGGGTGCCTTTCGCAAGAAGGGGACCGGCGAACGGGGTCCGTTTTGTATCGGGCAGGCGAGAGCGGGTGTGGGTTCAGGCAATACCTTGCCAGAGATACCCACCCTCAAGACACGGATCGGGGACGGCCAGGGTGCGTTGTGGGCAGACAGTCATGGAAGGAACCGGACGCGCCGAGAGTTGCGTCATAGGGCACCTCCATCTGGGCGCCGGCCTGGGCAGCGATCATGAGTAGTGCGATCCGAGTCGAACTCCCTGACGGCCAGCAACGAGAATTTGAATCGGGCTCCACCGTGCTCGACGTTGCGAATGCGATCGGACCCGGTCTCGCGAAGGCTGCGCTGGCGGGACGCATCGACGGCGAATTCGTCGATCTCCGAGCGCCGCTGGATCGCGATGTGTCTTTGGAGATCGTTACGGCGAAACAGGCCACCGGTGGCGATGTGATTCGCCACTCGGCCGAGCATGTGATGGCGGATGCCGTCAAGAGACTCTTTCCCGAGGCGCAGGTCGATGCGGGCAGAAGCGACCACTCGGAAAAGTTTCAATACGACTTTCTGGTCGACGCCCCGTTTACGCCAGAGGACATCGAGCGGATCGAAGGCGAGATGAACTCGATCCTCGCGGATGGCGCGAATTTCGAACGGGAGGTCGTTTCCCGAGAAGAGGCGACGGAGCTCTTCCGTTCTCTCGGGGAGGAACTCAAACTCTCACGCCTTGCGGATATTCCCGAGGATGCTGAGATTACGATCTTCCGCCATGGCGGTTTCGCAGACCTCTGTCGGGGCCCCCACGTCCAGAACACGAAGCAGATCGGGGCGGTGAAGCTGCTGGAGTCTTCGGGGACCTATTTTCGGGGCGACGAATCCGGGCCCCGGCTGCAGCGGATCTACGGGACCGCATTCGAGAGCAAAAAGGCGCTCAAGAGTCACCTGGCGCGTCTCGAAGAGGCCAAAAAGCGAGATCATCGTCGGGTCGGTCAGGAATTGGGCCTTTTTCATCTGGACCCGCTCGCGCCGGGTTCCCCCTTCTATCTCCCGAAGGGGATGGCGCTCTACAACGAGCTCATTCGCTTCGTCCAGGATGTCTACCCGAAATATGGATACAGCGAGGTACTGACGCCGCAGCTCTTCCGCTCGGACCTGTTTAAGACCTCGGGCCATTACGAAAAATTCCACGACGACATGTATTGGTTCGAAGGCTCGGACGAGGGGGAAGAACTCGGCGTCAAGGCCATGAATTGCCCTGGTCATTGCCACCTCTTTTCCACGGGAAAACGGAGCTATCGCGAGCTCCCCGTTCGTTGGGCAGAGTTTTCCCGCCTGCATCGCAATGAACGCAGCGGCACCCTGAACGGAATCACCCGCGTCCGCGCCTTCGCTCAGGACGATGCGCACATCTTCTGCGAGCCGGATCAGGTGCCCTCGGAGATCGACGCGTTCTTCCGGATGACCGCAGAGGTCTACGAGAAGCTCGGGGTCGAGGGGGTCGAGATGGCAGTTTCGACCCGCCCCGAGGAATTCCTCGGTGAGCCCGAGGATTGGGATGTCGCCGAAAAGGCGCTGATCGAGGCTGTGGAGCGGGCTGGATTCAGCTGTCAGATCAAGGAGGGAGATGCGGCCTTCTACGCTCCCAAGGTCGAGGCTGATTTCAGGGATGTGCTGGGGAGGGCCTGGACCCTCGCGACGATCCAGATCGACATGGCCATGCCAGGGCGCTTCGGGCTGCGATATGTCGGCCGGGACGGCGAACTCCACCAGCCCGCGATGCTCCATCGCGCGGTCCTAGGCTCGCTCGAACGCTTCATTGGCATCTATATCGAGCACACGGGAGGTGATTTCCCCTTCTGGCTGGCCCCTCAGCAGGTCGTGATCCTGCCGATTGCAGATCGCCACACGCCCCGCGCCCATGAGATCCAGACGGAGTTGTCCTCTGGGGGGGTACGTGCGGAAGTCGACGATCGGAGCGAGACTCTGGGTTTCCGAATTAGAGATGCTCAGAAACAGAAGATCCCGCTGACCCTGGTGGTCGGGGACGAAGAAGTCGAGCGGGGCACGGTGTCCCCGCGTTTGAGAAAGTCCAAGCAGGCCATGGAGGCGATGTCGGCAGAGGGTCTCGTAGAGACGCTGCGACGAGCCAACGCCGAGCGCAGCAAAGCGCCGCTCTCCGAAATGGCCTGAGGAGGAAAGTCCGATACCTGCCCGATCCAAGTTTAGAATTGTTCAGCCCGAGCGTGATCAGACGAGGGTGAACGAGAGAATTAGAGTTCGTGAAGTGCGCGTGATTGGCGCGGATGGTGAACAACTCGGGGTCATGCCGCCTGAAGAGGCGATCGTGATCGCCCGAGAAAGTGGGCTCGACCTCGTCGAGGTCGCCGCCAACTCTCGCCCTCCCGTGTGCCGCATCATGGACTACGGCAAGTTCAAGTATGAACAGAAGAAGAAGAACTCGAGCAAGAAGTCCCATTCGGCGACCCTCAAGGAGGTGAAGCTGAGGCCTGGGACGGACCAGCACGATTTGAACTTCAAGCTGAACAACGCTCGAAAATTCCTGATGGAAGGCGACAAGGTCAAGGTCACGGTGATGTTCCGCGGCCGAGAAATGGTGCATACCTATCGCGGCCGGGAGCAGCTCAAGTCCGTCCTGGAACAGCTGGGCCCGCTGGCGAAGCTCGAGAGTTCGCCGAGGATGGAGGGTCGTTTCATGTCGATGATCCTCGTCGCGGATCGGGAGGTCGTCGCGGAGACGAAGAGAGAAGCCGAACAGGAAGCGGCCAGGAAGACTGATCCGGACGAGGCCGCCAATGAGGCCGAAGCCGAAACTGAAACCGAAGCGGTCGAGCAGGCCGCATCGGAAGTACAATCGGAGCCGAGCGACGCGAGCGAAGAAGTCGCGCCCTCGTCTTAGGCTCCCGCCGATAAACGGCAACGAAAGGAAGGGTTCCCATGCCCAAGATGAAGACCCATCGGGGGTCGGCCAAGCGATTCAGCCGGACGGGCACCGGAAAGCTGAAGCGCAACAAGTCGAACCGCCAACACATCCTGACGAAGAAGCGCACCAAGCGGAAGCGCCAACTTCGCCAGCACGACCTGGTGTCGGCCGACGACCTGCCGCGCGTGCGGCGACTGCTGCCTTATCTTTAGATCCTGAGCCCTGAGGGGACCGTTGCGCGCTGGGTGCGTGCGGCGAAAAACGAAGCGCTCGACCAGGCCAAGGCACGCCTATCGAGACAGCAGGACCCCGACGAGAAGCGTTGAGCGGTCCGACCCGAAGAAGGGGAGAAGATGCCGAGAGTGAAGCGGGGCGTCCCCGGCGCCAAACGACGGAAGAGGGTGCTCAAGCGAGCGAAAGGCTATTTCGGTGGGCGCTCCAAGCTCCACAGTGTGGCTATGGAGGCCGTCGAGAAGGCGGACAAATACGCTTATCGGGACCGCCGGCAACGAAAACGAGAATTCCGCGGGTTGTGGATCGCGAGGATCAATGCGGCTGCGCGTCAGAATGGCGTCTCGTACAGCCGTTTGATGGCGGGGCTCAAGGCGGCCAACGTGGAGGTCGACCGCAAGGTTCTGGCCCAACTTGCGTTGGAAGACCCCCAGAGCTTCTCGGCGCTCGCCGAGAAGGCGAAGGCGAGTCTCTGAGCGGCGACGGGCCTCGGCCACTCTGGCGGGTGCGCAGATTGCGTCCTGGATCAGCGTGGGCGAGGGTCGGGCCGATCGATCGATGCTTCTCAGATGGGAGGGGTCGGTGGACGTCTTACGACGCTGAGGCAGCGTGAGAGTCGGAAGGGCGGGCGATGACGAAGGCAGAGATCGTAGAGCAGATCTATGAGCGGGTGGGCTTCTCCAAGAAAGAGGCTGCGGAACTCGTAGAGAAGGTCTTCGAGATCATGAAGGAGACGCTCGCCGAGGGCGAGAAGGTCAAGATCTCGGGGTTCGGAAATTTCGTCGTGCGCGAGAAGAATGCGCGCAAGGGGCGCAATCCGCAGACGGGGCAGGAGATCCTCCTCGATGCTCGTCGAGTGTTGACCTTCAAGCCGAGCCTCGTGCTGAAGAACGTGCTGAACGAGACCGAGGTGACGGACGAGGATCGTGCCGCTGAGGCACGAGAGAACGAAGAGGACTGACTGCTGGAGTCCTCTTGCCCGTGACGTCGGCCCCACATGGACTGGGCTCGGCTCGAGAGGCTGCGGTGAGCGGGCGGTCTTCGCTTTTTGCGTGCGTCGACCGACTTCGCGTGCCATCGTGATGCTTCATCCTTGGGGTGGGAGACGGGATGGCAGGTAAATCGGGAAGGCCGCGAAAGGCAGGGCGGACTAGGCGAGGCGCCGGAAGCGCATCGAAGGCTCCGTCTGAACGCCGCGGGGACGAGCAAAGCCCGTCGGTGGATGCCGTGGAGACTGTCGACCCGGCGAACGATGCTGCTGCGAGGCAGGCACTCCTCGCGTCGGACAAACTCTATTATCGCATCGGAGAAGTCAGCCGCCTAACGGGCGTGAAAGCGCACGTCCTCCGCTACTGGGAGACGGAGTTCCGTTGGATGGCGCCGCCCAAGTCTCGATCCAAGCAGCGGCTCTATCGCAAGCGGGATATCGAATTCGTATGGCTCTTGAAGCGGTTGCTCTGGGAAGAGCGATATACGATCGCAGGCGCTCGCCAGCGGATTCGCGAACTCGGCGTAGAGGAGGCCCTGTCCTTGCTCGATGGGCCGAGCCGGGCCAATCCCGTGGACCCCGCGTCGACGGGACACGAGCAAGAGCGGAGCGGTGAATTGCCGGAGTTGAGCGTTCTGCGCTTGTCGCTGGAGGAGATACAGCAGGACCTGCTGGCCCTCCGAGAGGTGCTCCAGGAAGGCGCATGAGTGGCCCTCGACCGGGGATCTCGATCGAGGAAGCCGCCCGACGAGCTTTTGCGGAGACGTCCGATCCCGCCTCTTACGTATCTCGTCCTGCGACGGATCGAGTGCTGGACCAGTTGCACGAGTGGTCCCAGCGGGACGACCGAGGCTCCACGGTCGCGGCGATCGTCGGCACCCCGGGTCTCGGCAAGACGATGCTGCTGCGGGTCGCTGAGAGCCTCTGGCGCGAAGGCTCGTCAGAGCCAGCAGGCGTGCTTTATCTCCCGTACGGGGGCCTCGAGCCGGAGGATCTCGTGAACTGGATCTACGGTTTGCTGGGAAGGACACGGGCCTCTCCGCAAGGGCAGGCGGGCTTTGAGGAAGTCGACGGCGGGGGCTTCGCAGGGCTCGCGGCGCTTCGTGGGGGGCGCGCGAGGCCCTTCTTTTTGCTGGTCGATGATGCGGATTCCCTGAAGCCAGCCACGCTGCAGGCCCTGGCGCGCGATCTTCCGGTAGAGGCTGCGTCCGTTCGCCTCGTGCTCGCGCTCAATCCAGACTCGAAGGCGACACGGCTACTGGCTGCCCTTGCGGCACTCGAACCGTTGGAGATTCCCTTTCGAGATCGCATGAGCGCGGAGGAGACCGAAGCCTACCTTCGAGGCAGGATGCGTCACGTGGGCTTTCCTGAGGCCGAGGTCGCGCGAGTCAATGCGCAGGAAGCCCGTCGGATCCACGCGCTCTCAGCAGGCATTCCCCGTGCGGTTCATCCTGTCGCGGCGGCGCTCTTCGAGCGGCTCCCGTCGCAAGCGGAGGAGGCCCTCCGGGCCAAGGCACATCGGGAGAACTGGATGGGGCGGCCGATGGAGGAGGGCACGGACGTGTGAGTAGGGCGCATGCGATTCGTGAGGGCGATACGTCGACGTGGCCTGACCTCCGGGCTATACCTTCGCGCTCGGCGGGCCGTGGCGCAGTCTGGTAGCGCGCTTGACTGGGGGTCAAGAGGTCGTGGGTTCAAGTCCCACCGGCCCGACCATGAACGAACGAGACCGACCCCGCCCCCTGCCGCAGTCGGTGGGCAAACCGGAGCCCGACATCGGCGGTTGCCCGGGGGAGGGCGCGTGGAAGGTCTCCCGCCTCGGAGGTCTCTGCGATCCCAGAGCTTCCGATCCGTCGAGGCGTCCGCATCGCCATGGCGAGGGGCCGAACGCTGGATGGGGCAGAGGGGCGACCGAGGGAATCCCTGATGCGCACCGCGAAGGAGTGCCGGTTGGTCTCGGCGCGAAGGTCATGGCGGTGCGTGGGGGAGGGAGTCTGGCATGGGGCAAGAAGAGCGTCCCCGGATCATGGTGACGGGTGGGGCGGGCTTCATCGGCTCCCACACGGTCGTGGATCTCGTGGAGCAGGGCTATGCGCCCGTCCTCGTCGACGATTTTTCCAACTCCGAGAGGAGCGTGATCGCGGGGCTCGAGACGATCTGCGAGCGTCCCTTGGCTTGCTACGACATCGATTGTCGGGACCGGGAAGGCCTGGACACGGTCTTCCGTGAGGCGGGTCCGATTGCGGGGGTCATCCATTTCGCGGCCTCGAAGGCGGTCGGTCAGTCCCAGGACGAGCCGCTGCTCTACTACTCGAATAATCTCGGATCGCTGCTGACCCTGCTCGAGCGTATGGCGGAGCACGGAGTACGAGATCTGGTCTTCTCCTCTTCGTGCACGGTCTACGGTCAACCCGAGCGACTGCCGGTCACGGAAGCGAGTCCGGTTGCGGAGCCCGTCTCCGTCTACGGAGCGACGAAGCAGATCTGCGAGCAGATCTTGGGCGATCTGGTGGCCTCCGGGGCACCTCATCGCGTCACGTTGTTGCGCTATTTCAACCCGATCGGCGCCCACCCCTCCGCCCTGATTGGAGAGCTGCCGCTCGGCAACCCGCAGAACCTGGTCCCGGTTCTACTCGAGAGCGCCGCCGGCTTGCGTGGCCCCCTTCAGATTTACGGGGACGACTGGGGGACACCGGACGGCACCTGCATCCGCGACTATATCCACGTGCTCGACCTCGCGGCGGCCCACGTGAAGAGTCTGGCGTGGATGGGGAATTTGGCGGAAACGCCTCGAATCGAGGTCTTCAACGTGGGGACGGGGCGGGGGACCTCGGTCGCGGAGGCCCTGGAGGCCTTTCAGGGCGCGACCGGTCTTAGGGTCGACCGAGTCGTGGGTCCGCGGCGGCCCGGGGATATCGAGCAGATCTATGCGTCTTGC
>Ga0315332_10002143_pt1 | contig 10937 bp, 10 predicted proteins | sample M110034915metaG_FD_203455 | JGI IMG/M metagenome (GOLD analysis project Ga0315332, IMG submission 203455) | Ammonia-oxidizing marine archaeal communities from Monterey Bay, California, United States - M1 100m 34915 | ecosystem: Environmental > Aquatic > Marine > Intertidal zone | place: USA... | reverse complement strand
ATTCGGACCGACAAGGAGAATCACGATGACTTCGACGAAGCCCCTCGAATCCAAGACCGCCCTCGTCACGGGCGCCTCCAGCGGCATCGGGCGCGCGATCGCCCTCGAGCTCGCTCATGCCGGAGCCCACGTCTTTCTCACCGGCCGGACGGCGGCGGCCATGGAAGACACCCGGAAGGAGATCCAGGAGACGGGCGATGCAGCCACGGTCATCACCGCCGACGTTCGAGATGTCGAGCAGGTCCGCGCGCTAGTCGACGCAGCCGTCGACTCGACCGGGCGCCTCGACATCATGGTGAACAACGCTGGCCTCTCCTACCCCGCTTCGATCCTCGAAGGCGACCCCGAGGAGTGGCGCTCCATGCTCGAGACGAACGTCCTCGCCCTGCTCGTCGGCTGCCAGTCTGCCGTTCGCGCGATGCGCATATGCGGCGCCGAGGGCCATGTCGTAAACATCTCTTCTGTCGCCGCAGAGCGGCGGAACTCAGGCGTCTACGGCTCGACCAAACACGCCGTCAACGCAATCTCCGCGACGCTACGCGAGGAGCTCGAGAACGACACGATCCGCGTGACGAACGTGATGCCCGGCGCGATCGCCACGAATTTCGCGCGCAATTTCGAGCCCGAGTTCATCGACACGATGGGGAAGCTCGCCGGCATGGATCTCCAGCTCGAGAAGGGCGACCGCATGCCCCCCGAAGCGCTCGACAGCCTCGCCGAGAACATGAAGCAAATGCTGGGTCATCCGAGGGACGTGGCGAAGGCCGTTCTATATGCCGTCACGCAGCCGATCGAGGTCAACATCGCGGACATCGTCGTCCGGCCGCCGAAGGCGATGACCGTGCCGCACTGAACCTCGCCGTCCATCGGCGAGGCGACTGCGACGGCTTCCCAGGGTTCGCGGCAACCCTGAAGTATCTCAGCGACGTGCAGCTCAAGACGATGCAGCCGCTCGATGTTCCGCCGCTCGAGTCGATGGAGGCGGTCGCAAGAACGCCCCTCTGGCAGGCCTATCTGGAACGCAACTCAGAGTCGCATCGTGCGCGCCTCTTCGCGCAGAACGTGGACGTGTTCCTGGGGGCGATGCGGCGTTCCGGAGAACTCCTTCTCGAGTCCCGAAACAAGGTCGCGTTGGGGATGACGAATGAAGCACTCGCGGCGCTCACGGCGCTTGTGTTTGCGCCACATCGGCCAGAGGTGCTGGAGATGCTCCTTCCCTACGCCCGGGAGCACACGCCCACCCGTCGCTAGTTCATTTTCTGCATGCTTGAAAAGTTGCTGCCGGCCCAAGTCGTCGAGCGCGGTCCATCGTCTCATTCACCGTCATGCAAACCTATTCAATAGAAAATTCAAGCTGTCTTTCCGGCACCGCCGCTGATGACGCCAGGGCTTCCCGGAGACTCGACTCGGACCTGCCGGCGGCGCCCAGCACGCGCCTCGCGTGCCCGGCCCGGGTCTGCAGGTCCGCATTCGTTCTCAAGTGCAGGTCAGCGCAGCAGCACGACCTCACCGGAGTCGATCTGATAGACGCCACCGATGACCGCGAGCTTCCCGTTCTGAACCGCGGGGGCGAGGATCGGATCGCTGGTCGAGAGCGCTTCGACGTTGAGCCTCACGTTACTCGCGATCGCGTTGTCCAGTAGGTCTCCGGATGCCTTTTGGACCCGCTCGACCGCCGGCGTGATCGCATCGGTCAGCAACGGCAAATGACCCGGCAGCGCCTCCCCGGTTTCGACCACCTTGATCGTCGCGTCGACCGCACCGCAGGCGCTATGTCCCAACACGAGGATCACCTGAACCCCGAGGACCGCCTGACCGTATTCGAGACTCGCCGTCGTCACGCCAGTCGCGAAATTCCCCGCATCTCGACACACGAAGAGCTCCCCCGGCTGCGCATCGAAAATGAGCTCGGGCGCAACCCGGGAGTCCGCGCAGCTCAGGATCGCGGCGAACGGCTTTTGCCCCATCGCTCGGGTCCCCCGCTCCGCCGAGAAATCGTGACTCCCGTTGTTGCCGGCCGCGTAGCGAGTGTTGCCCTGGCGGAGCAGCTCGATGGCAGCCTCGGGCGTGCTGGCGGAACGCCGCGGCCCCTCGGTGGCCCCCTCCGCTCGAACGAAGAGCGGCGCGGCGACGGCCGCGGCAAGTCCTGACCCTGCGGTCTGCAGAAAACGACGTCGATCCATGATGTTTCTCTCCTTTGAGGGTGCGAGATCCGGGGAGGCGCGGGGACGGACCGCCACAGAGTGGTCGAACAAAACCAGGCAAGTCGCAGGAGGCTGAACCAGTCCGCCTCCCGTGCAGGCGCTCAGCCGCCCGCGTCAGGGAAAGCGGGTCTGAATCGAACTGCCTCCGTTTCAGAAAATACATAAAACTTTTCCGGTCGACCACAACAATGGCATCCTGCGAAATCATTTCGGCCCGATCCGGGTGCCCCATCCGTGTTCTCCCGCGCCTGCTCGGGACTCCGAAGACGGGCCAGGAGGACACGCCCGCCTGCGCGGCTGAGGCTCAAGGCTCGAGGATGCGGATCTCGGTCGACTCCGCCGGCCGGTCGAAGACCCGTGTGGTGCCGGCGACGAGCGCGCCGATCCGCGCCTCTCGCGTGCCCCCGAAGAAGAGCGCGGCAGCTGGCTCCTCGCGCGCTCGTTCTGGAGTTCTGCCACCTGCTCGATCAGGGACTCCATGTTGTCGAAGTGTCGGAACACGCCGCGGGTGGAAACGCCGGCGCGCTCGGCCACCTCGCTCGCCGCAGGTCGCAGGATGCTCTCCTCGAAGCATTCCAGCATGGCCTCGACGACCGCCATTCGGATGCGCTCGGATCGCGCATGACGCCCATCCGTCGTCGGCAACTCGGATTCCGTTGTTGTTATTCAGGATGGCAATAGAAGATTCGCACGAGGGGAAGGTTTCGGTCTACCCGGGTGACCGAGGCGCGCCGCGCTGTATTGGATTCCCCGGGCGATCATTACGAGTCGAGCCCGCGCAAGCGCAGCCGGTCGTTCGTGTGCGCATCGCCACTCGGCCTCCGGCACGCTTGGGATGGGGCATCGGATTTCGAGTCGCGGAGCGGCCCGGACCGTGGCATTCTCGCGGCCCGAAAGGAACCCGGCCGTCTATGTCCTCGTCGAGAGCCCTCGCCCCGACTGTCCTGATGCTCGTCGCGCTCGCGCTCGCACCCGCCGCGGCGTCGGCGGACACGCGCCGATTCGTCTTCGAGTACACGACGCGCGTCGGCCCAGTCGAGGCGCCTGGTGGCCTCGACGTCTTTGTCCCCCTCGCGACCTCCAACGCGCAGCAGACCGTCCTCGACGAATCCATTTCGGCGTCGATTCTCGGCTCCATCGGCCAGGAGGGCGCGTACGGTAATCGCTATTGGCATGGTCGGCTCGACGCCGCGAGCGACCAGCCGGTCGACGTAACCGTGCGGACCGTGGTAGAGCGGCGCGTCTCCCGCGTCGCGCCGCCTGCTCAAAGTCGTCCGCTCACGAACGAGGAGCGCGTCGCGTTTGCGTCGTTCCTGGCGCCCAACCGACGGGTACCGGTCGATCACCCGATCCTGGAGCCGATTCGGGCCGAGGTGCGGGCGCGTGCCGGCAGCGACGATCCCGCAGCCGTCGCCCGGGCCATCTACGACTGGATCGTCGACAACCTGGAATATAAGAAGGTCGGGACGGGCTGGGGCAATGGGGACACCTATTGGGCCTGCAACGAGCGCCGAGGGAACTGCACCGACTTCCATGCGCTCTTCATCTCGCTCGCCCGCAGCGAGGGCATCCCCGCGCGCTTCGAGATCGGCTTCCCCGTGCCGGAAAGCCGCAGCAAGGGTGAGATCGCGGGCTATCACTGCTGGGTTCAGTTCTACCTCCCGGAGGTCGGCTGGTTTCCGATCGACGCGAGTGAGGCCTTCAAGCATCCCGAGCAGCGTGATTTCTTCTACGGCGCCCACCCCGGCGACCGGATCCACATGACGACGGGTCGCGACCTCGAACTGCAGGAGGACGCTCAGCGGGCGCCCCTCAACTATTTCGTCTATCCCCACGTCGAGGTCGACGGCGTTCCCTGGCGAGGCCCGATCGAGAACCGCTTTCGCTTCGAGAGCGCGCCGAGCCCGGGCTGAACCCGGCGTCTTGCCGAGCAATCGGCCCGCGCGATAGACTCAGCGATAGCCACCGCGGTTTCGCGCCGCGATCCGGACCAAGGACGAAGCATTTGCTCAGCATACGCCCTCATTTCTGAATCGAGCCGGATGCCGGGGTTCCCGGCAGCCGTGAGGAGCGATCGGTGTAGTGACGTCTCCCGTCGCGCACCGACGCGCGGGAGATCACTATGTCGAAACGGCCGGGTCCGAGCGAGGACCTTTCCCAGCGAGCTCCGCTCGAGCCCATCGACGACGTCTTCGTCGTCGATCTGCGTCGATGCATCGGCTGCCACGCGTGCAGCGTCGCCTGCAAGACCGCGCACGAGGTTCCGCTCGGCGAGTTCCCGCTCCGCGTACGCTGGTTGCCGCGGCCAGAGGGCCAGACCTGGGCCTTCTTGCCCGTCTTTAGCGAGCGGCTCTGCGGCGGCGATCCCGCGAGCCTGGCCGCGGGGATGGACCCGGCCTGCGTGCGGGCGTGCCCGACGGATGCGCTCGTCTACGGGGAGCGCGACAGCGCGGACCTGCTCTCCCTACTCGAGAGACATGAGGCCGACTCCCTCACGGGACCGGAAGCGGTAGATCTGAAGCGCAACGTGACCTATCTCGGTCTGGCGGGTTTTGAGGGTCGTGAACTCTATCGTGGCGCGGCGCTCGACCCCCGTGATCCCGATCCGATCTACGAGCAGAGGTAGCGGGTTGGCCCTGCGAAGACGCGAGTTCATCCGACTCACGGCCGGCGCGTCGGCCGCACTGGCCGCACCGACCTGGCTCTCCTGTGCGACGCACGAGGGGCCCAATCCGCAGTCTGTCACGTCGACAGAGCCGCTGGACTACGGTCGCGCGCAAGCCAAGCCCACGATCTGCTTCGGGTGTACGACCCATTGCGGGGTCATCGGCTGGGTACAAGACGGACGTGTTCGCCTGATCGAAGGCAACCCGAAGGACCCGAACAGCCAGGGCACGATCTGTAGCAAGGCGAACGGGCTGATCGAGGCGACCGAATCGCCGGAGCGCCTGCTCCACCCGCTCCGACGCATTGGTCCGCGCGGGTCAGGGAACTGGGAGAGGATCTCCTGGGACGAGGCGCTGGACGAGGTGGCCTCGCGGCTGAGGGCACTGCGCGAAGCGGGAACGCCCGAGCAGTTCGTCTTCCATTATGGCCGAGACAAGACGAAGGGTTTCAGCAAGCGCTTCACGCACGCCTATGGAACGCCCCATCGGCTGAACCGGCGCTCGATCTGCAGCAGCAATCGCCGCGCCCCGCTGATGAGCTTCTACGGCCGCGAGTTCGAATGGGAGAGTCAGGACTTCGAGCACACCCAGATGGTGATCAACTTCGGCGCCAACCCGATGGAGGCCCATCAGGGCGGTCAGTTCGTGCGCAAGCGCCTGATGGACGCGCGGGTCGACCGCGGCGCTCGACTCGTGACCTTCGAGGTCCGCCCCTCGGCGACGGCCTCCGTCTCGGACGAGTATTTCCCCGTGCAGCCCGCCTCGGACGGCGCGATCGCGCTGGCCATGGCTCAGGTGATCGTCTCCAAGGGGCTCGCGGACGAAGCCTTCTGGCGCCGCTGGGCCAACATTCCCTTCGAGGACCTGCCGGGCATGCTGGCGCCCTACACGCCGGAGTTCGCCGAGGCCGAGAGTGGCGTGCCGGCAGCGGAACTCCGGCGCCTCGCGGTCGAGTTCGCGAAGGCGGCCCCCGCCTGCTGCACGATGTCGAATCGGGGCTCGGCCAAGCACTACAATGGCGTCCAGGCCGATCGGGCGATCCGAATGCTCGACGTGCTCGTCGGCAATGTCGGGCGTCCTGGGGGCTATTGCCTCTCGACGCTGCGCATGTGGAAGGGGCGCTACGGTCAGGAGGGGCTGCCCGTGATCGACCCGCCCTCGCCGCGACCGCGCGGGCCGAAGCCGTGGAAGCCGGGCACGCGTGCCTTCGAGACGCTGCCGCCCGAAGTACAGGCGAGGGTCGCGGACTTTCCACCTGAATGGCAGGACAAATATTTCGGGGAGCTCGCGACGCCGAGTGAGTACCCCTTGTCCTGGCATTGGTATCCAATGCGGGTCGGCCAGCTGGTCTACCCCTATATCAAGGAGGGACGACAGAAGGTCGGGGCCTATATGTCGTATACGCTGGGCGCGGCCTACGGATTTCCCGAGACCGACGTCGCACGCGAAGTGCTCCTGGACGAGTCGCTGATCCCTTTTCACGTCGCGATCGACGTGAGCTACGGCGAACAGGCCTCGCTCGCCGACCTGATCTTGCCCGACGCGACCGCCCTGGAGCGCTGGGATGCACATTCGACGAACAGCTACGGATTGCGCCCCTATACCGGGATTCGTCAGCCCCTCGTCGAGCCCCGAGGCGAGGCCCGCTCCGCGCAATGGATCTGGCAGCAGCTCGCGCATCGCATCGGCGGCGGCATGGAGGCCTATTTCGAGTTCGACGATCTCGAGGACTTCTACCGGGAGTGGTACGCGGAGCTGCCCGTCGACTGGGAAACGTTCAAGCGGGAGGGCATTTGGACCGATCCCGATCGGCCGCTCGATTATGCCCTCTACGAGCGCGAGCTGACCGAAGTCGAGCTCGAGGGGACGGAGGTCGACCCCGACACGGGGCTCCTCTATCGCTCAGACGGGGATCGGCGCGCCGCCGTCGGGATCCTCCGCGACGGGCGCGCCGTCCGCGGTTTCCCGACGCCGACGCGCACGATCATGATCGAGGATCCGGTCTTTCCGCTCGCGGCAGAGAAGACCGGCCTGCCCGCGGACGATCCCAACGCGCAGGCCCGTCCGCTCTATTTCCGCGTTCCGGAGCACGCCTCCCTGGGCGACGACGAGTACGTCTTCACGACCTTCAAATGGAACGTTCACACGCAGGGCCGTTCCAGCTCGTGGGCCAACGCCGCCGAGATCGTACATACGAATCACGCCTGGATAGCGCCCGAGACCGCAGAAAAGATCGGAGTCGAGACGGGTGACTGGGTCGAGATCACGACCTTCCGACCGAAAGGGCACACCTACCGGAGCGGAGAAGCCGAAGCCGTCGGCGTGCTGCGCAACCGCGTGCGTGTGGTGGCCGGTCAGCATCCCCGCGTGATCTCCTGCTCCCACCACGCGGGACACTGGGAGCAGGGGACCACGGCGCGCGCCTCGGGACCGTCGAAGGGCGGCGGGAGCGCCACCGTGGCCGCAGAACTGAGGCCGGATCTGTGGTGGTCCCGGGAGCGGGGTGGCGCGGGCAACGGGGAGGCGCTCAACCACGTCCTGCCGATCAACCCTCAGCCCCTCGTCGGCGGGCAGAACTGGTTCGACAATGTGTGTCGGGTGCGGCGGGTCACTTCGGACAGTGTCCCCGACGCATGAAGCCCGTCCCGGGACACACCGCAACACGAGCGAGGCCCGGCCCATTCGATCCGCTTCTCGAGATCGGCGTAGCGGACCGCAATTCCCCCAAGGCGCTGTGCGCGCTCTAGTCGCTCGGCGCTGCTTCCCCACCGCGCAAAGCCTGGTCGAAGAAGTGAATGGCGTCCTCTCCCACGAGATCGAGCGCCTGGCGTCGCGGAACCTCCTCGCTTTCACGGCAGATCTCGCCCAGGACGAGACGGCCCGCCCAACCGCACTCGCCCAGAAAAGTGTAGTGGTCGACGCCGGGAAGAACGAGCAGTTCCTTGTCCTGGAGCGCCGCGACGAAGGGCCCGGCGGCCATGGAGCCCAGATCGCTGCGATCTCGATCTCGAGTGCAGCAAGCCGACGACCAAGCCGAGCAGAAGAACGCAGCCGAGCAGCCGTCGAAGACGGCGAGCTCCAACGCGTCCATGCCACTCCAAGAGAACGGGCTCTTCGCCGGGTCCGTACGCGTCTATGCAGCCGGGGTTTCAGTGATCGTGGCGTTCGCGTCGAGCCCCAGATGGTTACAGACGTTCTCGACCAGAATCTTCCGGCGTAGCTCCGCCTCGATTTCGCCGAAGGTCTTCTCTATGTAGGCCTTGGAGTTCGGATAGGTCCCGACCGAGTGCGGAAAATCGCTGCCCCATACGAGCTGATCGAGAGGAAATACGTGACCCATCTGCATGATCTGGGCGTCGCCGACCATGCCGAAGAGCGTGTGCTCGAGGACGTACTCGGACGGTTCCTTCTTCAACTCGACGCCGAACCATTCGTTGAATTCGTGGTAGTTGCGGTCGAGGTAGAAGAGCATCGCGGGCAGGTAGCAGGCATTCAATTCGGCGAAGTAGAAGCGGAGCGACGGGAACCGCTCGAATACCCCGTGCACGATCATCTGCGACATGGTCGCGCCCGGCGCGATGGGCGCGTGCTGCGACATCCCCGCCTCGGCCGACCATTGAGAGGTGTCCGCTCGCGGATCACCCCTCCAGACGGCGCCGCCGAAATTACTGTGGGGCGATAGTGCGATCCCGAGATCAAGAGCCGCGCGCCAGAAGGCGTCGTCTTCCGCCTTCGGCCCACCGCTGCCGTTGGGGTACTGCTGGAGTTGAACCGACTTGAAGCCCATCTCGTGGGCCCGCTTCAACTCCCCGACGGCCTGGTCGATGCCGCGGACTGGGATCAGCGCGTTGGGGATCAGTCGGTCCGGGGCGACCGCACAGTAGTCTTCCAACTGCCAGCGGTTGTAGGCCTGGACAATCGAGAGGTAGATGTCATCGTCCGCGATCCCTTCGATGAAACGCGCCACGAACACCGGCGCGAATAGGACCTCGGCATCGATGCCGTCCAGGTCCTGCTCCCGTAGCCGCTGCTTGCCATCGCCCGCACCTTCCCGAGCTGAGCCGTCCTCGTTGAAGTAGCTGGCGTTCGCAAACTGCACGGGCCCCCGACCTTTGATGTTCTGGCCGTTGTGGAGCATTGGCTGACCTTCGACGATCCAGCCGTCGGCGCCATTTTCCAGGCGGATCAGCCGGGGCGCGCGATCGCGGTGTCGGTCGGGCACGTATTTTAGCCAGCCCTCGGGCGGCGTCTCGATGTGACCATCTCCTGAGATGACTTGATAGGTACGGGACATCGGAACCTCGGTACTGAAATAAGGGAGGGGGTTCGGGGGCTTTTGCAGGCGTTCCGCTCGGCCCGATCGCTATGAGTTCATGATGCGTGGCCGAGGGACGAAATTCAAGCCATATGCGTCCCCGCCGGACGGATACGAGAGCCCCTGCGACAACACACATCTTGCGCAGGCCATCCCAGGGTCGCCCAGTCGACGCGCTTCGAAATCGACAAACTCGAGTGCGGCGACACCGACCATGCGGGCCTCTCGCTGCTCCAGCCCAACCGAGCCGCGGCCCTTTGATTCGGCAGGCTCTCCATCCCGGCGAGACAGGTCAAATGACGCGACCATCGACATGCATCTATGTCGTCGAGCAATTCAGGAAACGGCTCGGTCGATCGCCTCCCGCAGGCTCGAATCCATCGGCTCGGCGGCTTCGGCCGCCAGACACTCCATGAGTTCCGCACGATTCTTCACGCCGAGCACCACCGTATCGACCCCCTGCATCGCAAGTGCGTACTGGTGAGCAAGAAAGGCGGGACTCTTCCCGGATTCGGCGGCCAGCACGCGAAAAGCGCGTGCCCGATCAAAATCGCGCCTTTCCGCGGACTCCGGCGCGACCGACCGATCGATCGACTGCGCGAGTGCGCCGGCCGCGAGCGCTCGAATGCCCATCACACCGACGCCCAGCTCCAAGGCCCGCGCGATCACGTCCCGCGGCTGCGGTTCCTCGACGGCGATCGCCATTCCGCCTGGAGAGTCGAGTAAATTCGTGATGCACTGGACCACGTCGGGTTTCGCACCCGCGTCCAACGCGCCCAGGTTCTGGGCTTGGGTACTGGCGGCCGTGATTCCCCAGGCAGCGACCCTGCCTGAGGCTTTCCAAGCTTCGAAGACCGGTACGACGTGAGCCGCAAATCGGCTCTCCTGAACACCGATATGGGGCAGTAGCGAGGGACGGATGCAGTCGGACCAACCGTCCTCGATGAGGTAGCCGTGCAGGATGAAGACATCGACGCGATCACGCGCGAGCCGTTCACAGCTCTCCTCGAGCGAGCGATTCAACCGCGACTCAATCTCATCGACGGGCGCGTCACCGAGCATGCACTTTGTCGTGAGCTTGACGTCGTCGGGATAGCCACCCGCGAAGGCGAGACCCATCACATGCTCTGCCTCGCCGCGGCCGTAGAGCGGGGCCAAGTCGAAGAAGTCGATCCCGGCCTCATAGGCCGCGTGCACGGTCGCGATCGCTTCATCTCGATCCGTCGAGCCCCAGACCTGACCGATTCCGCCGCCACCGAGCGCGAGTCGACTCGTTTCGAAACACCGCCCTAGCATCGTGGTCTTCACGCAATTTCCTCCCTCGTGAACCGCGCATCCGCTGTCCTCCATAGTGGCCAGCCACAGCCCCTTTTCGGCCCGTCCGTCCGCTCACCTCGCACGATGTGGAGGTCTGAATGGCAGACACGCGCTGAACCGATCTCGATGAACACCTCATCCTAGCTGAGCCTCAGTGCCGGGTAGGTTTAGCCCCTCCTCGAGATCTCAATGAAAGGGCATGCCCTCTGAGGCGGAGTGCACACTCGTCTCGGCCGTGTCCCCATACGCACGGCGCGGTCCGGGATTCCGCGATGCTTCTACGCGAGCATGTCGGATCGGGGCGGCGCATGGCGCGAACTCTTCATTCGGGAGAGGACGAGATGGAAATTCGCACCCATACGCGGATGGGGACGACCGTACGCGGAAGGGTGCGATCACAACCGCCTCGGGCGTCTTCGAAGCGTCGTTTCATTG
>Ga0315332_10002142_pt1 | contig 10937 bp, 9 predicted proteins | sample M110034915metaG_FD_203455 | JGI IMG/M metagenome (GOLD analysis project Ga0315332, IMG submission 203455) | Ammonia-oxidizing marine archaeal communities from Monterey Bay, California, United States - M1 100m 34915 | ecosystem: Environmental > Aquatic > Marine > Intertidal zone | place: USA... | reverse complement strand
AATGCAGGAGCTTTTGTAGGTTTCGATCTCGCTCATGCCGCGGGCAATGTGAATCTACAGCTACACGATTGGAACGTAGACTTTGCAATGTGGTGCAGTTACAAATATTTAAATTCTTCTCCGGGAGGCGTTTCGGGTCTTTTTGTTCATGAGAAGCATGCTGAAAATTCGACTCTTCCGAGATTTGCAGGATGGTGGGGTCACGATAAAGAACAACGATTCATGATGGAAGATGAGTTTTACCCTATTAAAGGAGCAGAGGGGTGGCAATTAAGTAATGCCCCGGTTTTAGGAATGGCAGCACACCTTGCCTCATTAAAAATATTTAAAGAAGCAGGCATGTCTAAAATTGGAGCCAAACGGGATCTTATTACTGCTTATCTTGAATTTCTACTTGAGGAATTAAACAAAAAGCACGAAGGGTTTTTAGAAATTATCACCCCAAAAAACCCAGCAGAAAGAGGCTCTCAGCTTTCGATTCTTTTCAAAAAAGACGGAAAAGAAATGTTTAACAAACTAACTGAATCTGGAGTAGTCGCTGACTGGAGAGAGCCGAATGTTATTCGCATTGCGCCAGCACCATTATACGTTTCGTATGAAGATTGTTGGTTTTTTGCTGATATTCTTAACCAACACGCTTAGTTCCTTTTTAGAATCTCACTTTCAACGACTTGCGGAAAGTAAAGAGTCTCTAGTTCTCGGATTTTTTCAAACAAGCTATTTGAGTCGTCTGAAGCATCAATGGAGGTCGTAAACTGTTTAATGATTTTACCTTCATCATATTCTTCATTCACATAATGAATTGTAATTCCTGAAAACTTTTCTTTGGCCTCAATTACTGCATGATGTACATGCATCCCGTACATCCCCTTGCCACCAAATTTTGGGAGTAACGAGGGATGTAGATTAATAATTCTATCAGGAAAAACTTGTATGATTTCTTCTGGGATTTTCTTTAGAAAACCCGCCAAAACAATCCATTCAACTTCTTTTTTCATGAGCTCACTCATGATTTCTTGATGATTTTCTTCTCTAAATGGGCTTTCTGTATAGCTCACCTCATGTTGCTTACAAAGGTTTTCGATGTGCTCATTTTGTTTGCTTGAAATTAAGCAAGAGACTTCTATATTTTCATTTTTTGAAAAACGTAAAATCATCCTTTCGGCATTTGAGCCGGCTCCTGAAATAAAAATGGCTATCTTTTTCATCTAATTGTGATACAAAGTTAGCATAAATGCCTCGAAATGACCTCCATTAAAAGTCTAGCGTTGATAAATAATTGATATTTATTTTGTTATTTGATGGTTTGTTTTTTTCTTTGCAGTCATAAACTTAAAATAAATAAAGATGTCAGATATCAGAGATAAAGTTGTTGCTATTATTGTTGATAAATTAAATGTTGAAGAAAGTGAAGTTTCTAACGAAGCAAGTTTTACAAATGATTTAGGGGCAGATTCCCTTGATACTGTTGAGCTTATCATGGAATTCGAAAAACAATTTAATATCTCAATTCCAGACGATAAAGCGGAAGGAATTCAGACTGTTGGTGATGCAATTGATTATATTGCAGACAACGCAAAATAGAACATTTAACATATAAATACTTCTCATGCAATTAAAAAGAGTTGTTGTAACTGGACTCGGTGCGCTTACCCCTATCGGTAATTCCAAAGATGAATACTGGAAGAACCTTGTTGCAGGCGTGAGCGGAGCAGCAGCAATTACTCATTTTGACGCCTCATTATTCAAAACTCAGTTTGCTTGTGAGGTCAAAAATTTTAATGTTGAGGATTTTTTAGATCGCAAGGAGGCTAGAAAAATGGATGCCTTTACGCAATACGCTATGGTTTCTAGTGATGAAGCACTAAAAGACTCTGGCATCCTCGATTCGAACCCCAATAGAGATAGAATTGGTGTGGTTTGGGGCTCCGGTATTGGCGGTCTAAACACCTTTCAAGAAGAAGCAAAAAATTATTTTGGAAGCGATGGGCCTCCTAGGCTCAATCCATTCTTTATTCCAAAGATGATCGCCGATATGGCGGCAGGGCAAATTTCTATTAAACACGAATTAAGGGGGCCAAATTACGTAACTGTATCTGCTTGTGCCTCTGCGACAAATGCATTGATTGATTCATTCAATTTAATCCGCTTGGGTAAATCAGATGCCATTGTTACTGGTGGGTCTGAAGCTTGTGTTAATGAAATGGGAATGGGTGGATTCAATGCCCTACGAGCTCTTTCGACTAGGAATGACTCTCCTCAATCCGCGTCGAGGCCTTTTGATGTTGATCGTGATGGTTTTGTTCTAGGTGAAGGTTCGGGAGCCTTAATTTTGGAAGAATATGAGCACGCTGTAAATCGGGGCGCTACAATTTATGCTGAAATTATTGGTAGTGGAATGTCAGCAGATGCCTATCACATGACTGCTCCTCACCCTGATGGGTTAGGCGCCATGAACACCATGCTTTCTGCTCTTGATGATGCAAACATTTCTCCTGCTGATGTTGACTATGTAAATGTTCACGGAACATCGACACCTCTTGGAGATGTTGCCGAAGTAAAGGCCATCCAATCTGTTTTTGGAGAAAAAGCGTATGACCTGAACATCAGTTCTACAAAATCTATGACCGGTCACCTTTTGGGTGCTGCAGGGGCTATTGAAGCCATTGCCTGCGTCATGGCAGTAAAAGAAGATATTGTTCCTCCAACAATTAATCACTTTACTGATGATCCAAATTTAGATCCGAAACTCAACTTTACGTTCAACAAGGCCGAAAAAAGAACTGTAAATATTGCACTTTCAAACACCTTCGGATTTGGAGGTCACAACACAAGTGTAATCGTAAAGAAATATAAGCCCTAACGCTCTGAAAATACCTTTGTTTAGAAATAAGAAAACAGAGGGTGAACTTAAACTCTTTCGTTTCATTCTCGCAAAGTTTGGTTATAAACCTAAGAACCTTTCTTATTTTAAAAAAGCAATAACACATCGTTCTTATACAAAGGATAACAAAGCTGACTACTCCAATGAAAGGTTAGAGTATCTTGGGGATGCCATTCTTGACTCCATAACCGCTGAATATTTGTTTTTGAAGTTTCCAGATAATGACGAAGGAGCTTTAACAAAGCTTAAATCAAAAATCGTAAATCGCAAAAACTTAAGTAAGCTTGGAGAAGATATGGGAATTCGAGATGTTCTGCTTTACAATCAGAGCCGAAGTATAAATGTCAACTCATTAGAAGGAAATGCGTTTGAAGCCATCGTTGGTGCTATTTACTTAGATGGCGGCTATGAAAAGACAAAAAAAGCGCTAAAGAATCATGTTTTCCGGAAATACCTAGACTTCAACCAAATCCTTCACGAAGAAATTGATTTTAAGTCTAAGCTTTATATTTGGTGTCAAAGAAAAAAATTAAAACTTCAATTTAAGTTGATCTCTGAGGAACATAAATCTGGTCAATGGGAATATGCTATTGTCGTTCAAATCAACAACCAGGATTACGGATTAGGGTCAGGGAGTTCTAAAAAAGTTGCTGAGCAAAATGCTTCTAAAGAAACATTCGAGTTATTAGGGGAGTTGTGATTTTGTTTTAAGCATTTAATTTGTTTTCTTTGTATTAACATCCAACATGATACTATGAATTCTACAGATTTTTTCTTCTTACTCGCCGACATTTTTCAATGGACTTTTCAAATTTTCGAAATCATCGGTAATTCATTTAATTTCTTCTTGTTAATCTGTGGGTTTGGAGGGTTTTTCTACTGGATGAATATTCAAAGACGTTTAAATGGTATGGCAGATGTCCCTGTTGAGGTAAAAGACAACGAAGGATGGTATAAGGATGCTTCCAAGAAAAGACAAATTAAGTAAGTCCTTGGAAGGGCAACTTATTTCTTTCCAACTCGTCTAGACTAAAAGCTATAATGTGAAACGTGTTGGACTATTAATATTTCTATTTTTATATTCTCAAAATACTATTGGACAAGCTTCAACAGCAAGCGATTGTCCAGATGCCGTTAATATTTGTACGAATGCTACATTTTCAATTGACCCAAGTGGTACAGGTGCTATACAAGAGTTAAATGGTAATGTTTCTAATCCCTCAACAAATCCCGCTTCTGGAAATGCCGGATGTCTTTTATCAGGAGAATTAAACAGTACGTGGATGGTGATCAATATTGCCGGAACCGGTCTTCTCGAGTTTTCGTTTGGACAGTCTGGGGGAAACGGTTTTTTTGATTGGATTATGTGGCCTTACAACGCCTCAGCATGCGATGATATTTTAAACAACATTCTCCCACCAATTAGGTGTAATTGGAACGGTGCATCTGCAGGTTTTACAGGTGTTGCAAACAACCTGCCTCCGGGAGGAAACGCCGCAAATTTTGAACCAGGAATTCCTGTGATTGCGGGAGAACAATATCTTATTTGTTTATCAAATTATAGTAGTCAAACGACGAGTTTACCCATGGATTTTTTCGGAAGTGCCAATGTAAGTTGTACTGCAGTTCTTGTCATTACAGTAAATGATGAAACCATCTGTCCTGGAGACAACGCTACTTTAACCGCAACTGGTGCAACCGATTATACGTGGAGTCCAGGGGGACAAACCGGTTCAAGCATTACGGTTTCACCAAGCAGCACAACCGTTTATACGGTTACAGGGACCGAAGATTTAGGAAGTGGGATTATTGCAACGGGTATTGCAGACGCCACAGTCACTGTTCTGCCTGCAAACGATCCGCAATGTAGCTGTACGGTATCAGCATCTAATTCAGGGCCTATATGCTTTAATGCTACATTTGATTTAAGTGCTTCAGCAGTTAGTAACGGAACTTACGAGTGGGACATGATGGGAAATGTTTTGGGCGCGGGACAGACTTTAACAGATGTGCCAGCATTAAGCCCTGGAACATATCCTATTCAGGTAACGGCTACCGACGATAACGGTTTTGTTTGTACTGACATTACACAGCTAACCATCCTTTCTGATACAGATCCTAATTGTATTTGTACTGTGGTTGCATCCAATTCGGGGCCCATATGTGAAAACGATGTGTTTGACCTATCAGCCACATCCGTTTCTAATGGTTCTTATGTATGGGAGCAAGGTGGTGCACCTTATGGAACGATGCAAAATATGATTGACAACCCTGCAGATATGCCTGGCTCATTGTGGTATACCGTTACCGCAACTGATGATAACGGGTTTATTTGTGTTGATTCCACAGAGGTCGTTTTTCATCCATTACCGAATATTTCGGCTGGGCTAGATCAGGCCATTTGTTTCGGTGAAAATGTGACCTTAAATGCGAGTGGAGGTCAAAGCTATTCTTGGCATGATGGGAACCAATGGATGCCTTATTCCAATCAAGGAGAATTCACCTTTAATCCTAATGGAAATACCGTTTGTATGGTAAATGGAATTGATATCAACAACTGTGAAAATACTGACACCATGGTTGTTTCAATTAATGCAGCTGAACTTCCAGATATTAGCCCATTAAATAATATAGGTTGTGTTCCTTTTAACCTAAATCTAACAAACTCCATCATCAACGCTCAAAGTTGTGTTTGGGAATTTTCTAATGGCACATTATCTTATGGTTCTGGAAGTCAAAACTTCACTTTTGATCAAGCGGGATGCTATGACCTGACTGTAAGTATGGTAGATATTAATGGATGTGATACCTCAAAAACCTATCAAGACATTGTTTGTGTTGAAGAGTCCATTGCGGCATTTACCGTTTCTCCGAATACAATAGGCCCCGGAAATTCTACGATTCATTTTTATAATGAATCTTATGGTGCAGAAAATTATATTTGGAATTTTGGAGATGGCAATTCGTCCTACGAAATTGACGGCTCCCATCAATACAATACAGCTTTAGAAAATAGTTATCTCGCAACGCTTATCGCGATTTCTCCAGAAGGCTGTATCGACAGCACTTCATTAGTGATTGCTTATGAAGAGCAGCTGATTTACTACATTCCAAATACCTTTACTCCTGATGCGGACGAGCACAATCAGCTCTTTAAGCCCGTCTTTACAAGTGGCTTTGATCCTTACAATTTTGAAATGACTATTTACAATAGATGGGGCGAAATCATCTGGAAAAGTAACGACCATAAATCTGGTTGGGATGGTTCTTACGGAATCAATAAAGGGGTACCTGTGCAAGCTGGAATCTACAGTTGGGTCATCAAATTCAAACCTAAAGATAACGACGAAAAAGTTGTCATCAATGGTTCTGTAAATGTCCTTAAGTAATCAACTATTTCTCGGAAGTAAGATTAGATTTTAGAAACTCTCTGTTCATTCTTGCAATGTTTTCTAGCGAAATCCCTTTCGGACACTCAACCTCACATGCTCCCGTATTGGTGCAGTTCCCAAAACCTTCTTCATCCATTTGTCTTACCATGTTTTGAACCCTTTTGTTTGCTTCAACCTTTCCTTGGGGTAAAAGGGCATACTGAGAAACTTTTGCGCCTACAAACAACATGGCTGAGCTGTTTTTACAACTGGCAACACACGCTCCGCAACCTATACAAGTTGCTGCATTAAATGCGTTATCGGCATCAGCTTTGGGTATGGGAATCGCGTTAGCATCCATAGTATTCCCTGAAGTATTTACGGATACAAAGCCTCCGGACTGTTGTACTCTATCAAAAGCCGAACGATCTACTACCAAATCTTTAATTATGGGAAAGGCCTTTGATCTCCATGGCTCAATATAAATGGTGTCTCCGTCTTTAAAACTGCGCATGTGCAATTGGCAAGTCGTTGTTTGTGTTTGTGGACCATGGGCTCTTCCGTCGATATACAAAGAACAGGATCCACAAATTCCTTCTCTACAATCGTGGTCAAATGCCACAGGTGCTTGCTTTTCATTTATGAGTTGCTCGTTCAATTGATCGAGCATCTCTAAAAATGAGCTGTCCGTTGAGACTTTGGCTAATTGATATGTTTCAATTTTACCTTTGGAATCAGCATTTTTCTGTCTCCAAACTTTTAAGGTTACGTTGATGAATTTTGATGCCATTTTATGTTTTTTACTTGTAGTTTCTTTCAGCTATTTTAATCGCTTCGTATTTTAAATCTTCTTTATGTAGAGCCGAATTAGTGGCTTCTCCATCTTTATATTCCCATGCGGAAACATATTTAAATTTCTTGTCATCTCTAAGCGTTTCCCCTTCCTCATCCTGATATTCTTCTCTAAAGTGACCTCCACAGGATTCGTTTCTATTCAGAGCATCAACAGCCATAAGTTGACCAAGCTCTAATAAGTCCGCAACACGCATTGCTTTTTCTAGCTCAGCATTCATTTCGTTAGACTCACCGGGGATAAAAACGTCTTTATAAAACTCTTCCTTCAAGACTTTGATTTCTTCAATTGCAGACTTCAAACCAGCCTCATTTCGACTCATCCCTACTTTGTTCCACATGATTAATCCAAGCCTCTTGTGAAAATGGTCAACGGATTTGTTTCCTTTGACATTCATCAACTTCGAAATGCTCTCTGCAACATCCATTTCAGCGTTATCAAACTCTTTTGATTCGGTTGAAATTTCACCTGTTCGAATTTCATTTGAGAGATAATTGGCGATCGTATATGGAAGAACAAAATATCCATCAGCAAGACCTTGCATAAGCGCCGATGCGCCTAACCTGTTTGCACCATGGTCAGAAAAATTCGCCTCTCCAGCTACGAAACATCCAGGAATTGTGCTTTGAAGATTGTAGTCAACCCATACGCCGCCCATAGTGTAATGAACAGCAGGGTATATTTTCATTGGGGTTTCATACGGGTTTTCATCAGTGATTTGTTGGTACATCTGAAAAAGGTTTCCGTATTTTTCTTCTACCCATTTTTTACCTAGCCTAATGGTTGTGTCTTCGTTTGGGTTGTGATCTCCTTGAGCATAGGCTACTTGCTTTCCTTTGCTTTTTATTTCTGACGCGAAATCCAAATAAACGCCCTCGTTGGTGTCATTTGCTTCGATTCCAAAACCTTCATCACATCTTTCTTTTGCAGCTCTTGATGCTACATCCCTTGGCACAAGGTTTCCAAATGCAGGATATCTTCTTTCTAAATAATAATCACGATCCTCCTCAGCAATTTGAGTAGGTTTCAATTGACCATTTCTTATCGCATCTGCGTCTTCTTTTTTCTTTGGCACCCAAATTCTACCAGAGTTTCGAAGAGACTCGGACATTAACGTAAGCTTGGATTGATTTGTACCATGAACAGGAATACAGGTAGGGTGTATTTGAACATAACAAGGGTTCGCAAACAAAGCTCCTTTTTTATGAATTTTCCACGCTGCAGAAACATTACTTCCCATCGCATTCGTAGATAAAAAGTAAACATTTCCATATCCTCCCGAAGCGATAACGACCGCATGAGCTGAATGACGTTCTAATTTTCCAGAAACTAGATTTCGAGCTATAATACCCCGAGCTTTTCCATCTACCTTAACGATGTCCATCATCTCATGGCGATTATACATCTTAACTCTTCCAAGACCTATTTGTCTTGATAAAGCAGAATATGCTCCCAAAAGAAGCTGCTGCCCGGTTTGTCCTGCGGCGTAAAATGTTCTTCTCACTTGAACACCTCCAAAAGAACGATTGTCCAAAAGACCTCCATATTCTCGAGCAAAAGGAACACCTTGAGCAACACACTGATCAATAATATTTGCCGAAACCTCCGCGAGTCGGTATACATTGGATTCTCTCGATCTATAATCTCCTCCCTTTATGGTATCATAAAACAGACGGTAGGTGCTGTCTCCATCATTTTGATAATTTTTAGCAGCATTAATTCCTCCTTGCGCAGCGATAGAATGGGCTCTTCGCGGTGAGTCTTGAAAGCAGAAGGATTTCACATTGTAGCCCATTTCACCCAATGATGCAGCCGCAGATGCCCCTGCAAGACCTGTTCCAATAACAATAACATCTATTTTAGGCCGGTTATTCGGAGCCACAAGCTTCATTTGATTCTTGTGATTCGTCCATTTCTGGTCAATCGGCCCATCTGGTATTTTAGAATCTAAAACTGACATAATTAAAATTTTCTAACTATTTAAATAAATTAAGATCGGTATAATGGCAAATAACGCTGGGACCACCACAGCATATCCACGTCCAAATAATTTAATAAGTGGCGTATATTTTGGATGATTCATCCCCATGGATTGAAAAGCCGAGGCAAAACCATGCCATAAGTGGAAGCCTAATACCGCCATTGAAACGACATATAATAGCATGCCTAATAAGCCCAAGGGGAGCCCGGAGTCGCTTTCGTTTTTCTTACTGAAAAACTTCATTACAACTGTATGCAAATCCTTATAACCCTCTGCTAGAATCTCATCTTTTTTGGGTTTAATTTTTTTCTTTTGTTCATTTATCTCAGCAAGCTGAACTTCCGAAAGACCAGGATTGGATGCCAAATAGCTTGCATATTGCGCCTCAATATTTGCAGCATATTTGTCTGATTTCAATATCAATTGCGTTCCGTTTATTTCGCCTAATTCTCTGATTTGTGTTGTTGAAATTTGTTCTCCTTTTTGAGTCAAATACATAGTGTCTTGAGAAGATGGAGAATAATAAGTATGCATTGGAACCTCGTCCGAAACTTTCATTTTCCACCAAAAATTTGACATATGTGTAGCTATAAAAACCAAAACAATCGTCCCTAACAGTGCCATATATCGGGAGGGCAATGAAGAGTTTGCACTTGGTTTATTGTAAGCATAGCTTACTGGTCGGGCTTTCTTGTTTTGTATAAATAGGGCGATTCCATCAACGGCGTGAAAAATAATGGAAAAATAAGTTAAATAAGACAACACCATAATGGCCGGGTTATGGGTCATAAAGTAGGCGTACTCATTAAAGGCTCGACGTCCTTCTTCGCCTGTTTTAATTATTAGTTGCAGGTTTCCAATTAAATGTCCCACCAAAAACAGACACAAAAATAGCCCAGTAAAGGCCATCCAATATTTTTTGGCAATGGAAGATTTTATAAATGCAGAATTACTCATATCTAAGACTCTTTTTTACGTTGCAAAGGTATTGGTTATAACAAAAGAATGAACAAATGGTTTTTATTTAGAATGGTTATACATAAGAGAGTTCAACATTAGAATCTGTAACTAGAAGAAAAGCCTCTGCTCCTAGAATCATTGCCCTATTATCATCAATATGTCCGCAGGGGAAATCAAAACAAACCGGGATCTTTACGTCTTTTAAATGACTCAAAACAATATCATAAATGTCCATACCGAAGGACACCTCAGTGTCCTTCATATCAGTCATTCCACCGACAATAAGACCTCTTATCCCTTTCAAAGCTCCCGCATGTTTGAGGGCATACATCATTCTATCTAAATGATAGTATTGTTCGCACAAGTCCTCAATAAACAAGATTTTGTCCTGAAAATCGTATTGATACTCACTCGCTAGAAGACTATAAATAATACTTAAGTTTCCGCCAATTAAATTTCCCTTCGCTGACCCATTAATGTTTGTTTTTGATGGCTCTGCTTGAAGTTTGTATAGTGTTCCATTCAACGCAGAAAATAATGTGTCGATTGCCTCCGGAGTGTTCTCTTTAAAATTCAAAGGCATACTTGAGTGTATGCTTTGCACCCCAAGGCTATTTATCAAGTGGTGAAAAACAGTGATGTCGCTAAAGCCCAATATCCATTTGGGGTTATGGGCAAATTCACCCCAATCCAATTCCTCAAAAATTCGTACGGAACCATAGCCTCCCCTTGCACACAAAATAGCTTTAACATCGGGATTGTTTATTGCCTCTTGGAAATCAAGCAAGCGTTCTTCATCTGTTCCCGAATAGTAATTATAACGGCCTAAACAATGATTAGATAGTAAAACTTTGTACCCTCTTTTTTCTAGAACGGCTTTAGAATACT
>Ga0315332_10002137_pt1 | contig 10955 bp, 12 predicted proteins | sample M110034915metaG_FD_203455 | JGI IMG/M metagenome (GOLD analysis project Ga0315332, IMG submission 203455) | Ammonia-oxidizing marine archaeal communities from Monterey Bay, California, United States - M1 100m 34915 | ecosystem: Environmental > Aquatic > Marine > Intertidal zone | place: USA... | reverse complement strand
AATAATTTTTTCAGAATTTCCATCAGGGTGTTGTAATTCACATTCAAATTGTTTGTCAGGTTCAAAATCAGTTAAACCTAAAATACTAATTTTATCATCTTCTTTAATTTTATCATAATCATTAGAGTTTTCAAATGTTAATGCAAGAATACCTTGTTTTTTAAGATTTGTTTCATGTATTCGTGCAAAAGATTTTGCAATCACAACAGCACATCCTAAAAATCTAGGAGTCATTGCTGCATGTTCACGACTGCTTCCCTCACCATAATTATTATCCCCCACTATAACCCAACGCATATTTTTTTCTTTGTATCTTCTTGCAATTTGTGCACAGTTCTCAATATTATTTGAGAGAATATTCTTTGCTTTTCCAACTTCATCATTGAATGCATTTACAGCACCTAAAAGTAAATTATCACTTAGATTATCAAGATGACCACGGAGTCTAAGCCAAGGACCGGCTGGAGAAATATGATCAGTAGTGCATTTTCCTTTTGCTTTTAATATTAAATTTAATTTAGTAAAATCATTTCCATCCCAAGAAGGAAAGGATTCAAGTTTTTGTAATCTATCACTATTAGGATCTATCATGACATCAACATTTTCAGGATTCATTGATGGAGAAACATAAACTCCTTCAGTAGTTACAAATCCATTAGCAGGTACTTCAGGAGCAATTTCTGGTGGAGAGAGTTTAATTTTTTTACCATCTTTAGCCTCAAGTAAATCTTCTAGTGGATTAAATGATAAACTTCCTCCTAGTGCAAGTGCGGTTATAATTTCTGGACTAGCTATGAAATTCATCGTATCACGTTTTCCATCATTACGTCCAGGGAAATTTCGATTAAATGATGTAACAATAGAATTTTTTTGTCCCTCTTTAAGTTCGGGTCTTTGCCATTGACCAATACACGGGCCACATGCGTTAGCAAGAACTGTTGCGCCAATTGATTTCAATGTATCAATTTGTCCGTCTCTCTCAATTGTAGAACGAATTTGTTCAGACCCAGGAGTTACTAATAGTGGAATTTTTGCCTTGATTCCATGTTTTTCAGCCTGTTTAGCAACACTTGATGATCTAGACATATCTTCATAAGATGAATTCGTACAACTTCCAATTAAAGCAACAGAGATTTTATCAATATACTCTTTTGAGTTTACTTCATCAGACAATTCTGAAATTGGTCTTGCAAGATCAGGCGTATGTGGTCCAACCACATGTGGTTCAAGAGTTGAAAGATCAATTTCAACTATCTTATCAAAAAATTGTTCAGGATTTTTTTCTACTTCAGGATCAGCTTGAAGTAAAGTCATGTGATCATTAGCAAGAGATGCAATCTCTTTTCGATTTGTTGAATTCAGATATGTTTCCATTCTTTTATCATAAGGAAATACTGAACATGTTGCACCAATTTCTGCACCCATATTGGTAATTGTTGCTTTACCAGTACAACTTATTGATTCTACACCAGGACCAAAATATTCAATGATGGAATTGGTGCCACCAGATACGGAAAGTTTTCCTGCAACGTATAGTATAACATCTTTAGGTGCAGTCCATCCACTCATCTTACCTTTAAGATAAACACCTATTCTTTTTGGATAAAGTAATTCCCATGGCATACCAGCCATAGTTTCTGCTGCATCAAGACCACCAACCCCAACAGCTATCATTCCTAATCCACCAGCATTTGGAGTATGGGAATCAGTTCCAATCATCAAACCACCAGGAAATGCATAATTTTCTAGAACAACTTGATGAATTATTCCAGCACCTGGATTCCAAAATCCAGCACCATATTTACTAGATGCTGTTTCAAGAAATTTGTATACTTCGTTATTTTCATACATTGCTAATTTTGTATCAGATTTTCCTTCAGTTCTTGCTTGGATTAAATGATCACAATGAACAGTGGTAGGTAATGTAACTGACTTCACACCAGCTTGCATAAACTGTAACATAACCATTTGACCAGTGACATCTTGTAATGCTACACGATCAGGTCGAAGAAATACATAGTTTTTTTTACCATCTAATAATTTATCTAAAAATTCATCTTCAAGATGTCCAGCAAGAATTTTTTCAGTAAGAGTAAGTGGTCTTTTTAATGTAGCTCTGAATTTTAGGATATTTTTTTCTAATTTATCATATACTCCTTTAACCATTTCAGGTGTGGTTTCTATTGCAATTTTTGACAATATTTCATAATGTAATTTTCAGTTTATAAACGGTCAGTGATTGATTTTTTATAATTTTAACATACAGTTATAAGAGAAAATGGATTATTTGGTTTGTGTTTTTATTATTAAAATATAGATTTACAAGGAGAATTAGAAATCATGGTTAAGAAAGGTTTTCCAAAATTTGGAATGTCACAAGCAGGTGCATATGTGACAGCATTAAAAAATTATAATTTACCAGATTTTATTCTGAAATTGGTTGCAAAAGATACAAATTCAGAACTTTTAGAGAGAGGAAGAATTGATGACAGATTACAAAGTATGAATGACATAGCATTAGAACTGTTGAACAAAATTTTTGTAGATTGTGAAGAAGATAAAAAAGGGAAATATGCACAGTATAGATTTTTTGCATATGTTTCAAGTATGTATCATAAATGTGAAGTTTTGATTAACGAAAGCATTCCGGGAAAAACTGGAAAGGAACATAAGATTCCAATTGCAATAAAAAGTAATGGAATGTACATGGCAATTGCATTTAACAAGGCAACAGGTAATTCAATCAACAAAAAGGATGTTGAGAAATTCTACGAAATTGCTGATGATGTAAAAAGTGGAGAACATGGAACACAACTCATTGATGCAATTTATGGATCATCGGTAGGTTTCAAAGGAGATGCATTAGTTGAACTAGAAAATCTAAGTAAATCAAGAAAAGATGATGCTGAAAATAAATTAGAATTCAAAACTGCAAATTTTGAAAATAGAATTTATTCTGTTGTAAAATGTTAATATTTTATTGTCGATATATCCATTGAAAGAAATTTTGGTTTATTTTCAGTAATTTCATAATTTTCATCATATTGAATAAAAGGTAAATTATTGAAGAGGTGTTGAGTCTGTAAATCATGAACATCTTCAATGTAGCGTTTATATTTTTTCTGTCTTAGCATTTCATGCAAAATTTCATGACATACAGTAGTGCAATTTTTTTCTGCGAGAAATAATTCGTCATATCCATTTTTTGGTTTTTGCCAAAGTGCCATTCCAAAATTTTCAGCATGGAATCCTTCACATGTGCAATCAGTCCAAAATGGTCTAAAATGTGTCAAGTAAAAATGATAAATTTCTTTTCCACGTTGTCGATGATCATCTAACAAATCATGTGAATCAAGTTTTTGAAGTATGCTACGAGGCTTTGTGATCATTTCATCACATTGAATTTCATATGATTTTGAAAAATTTACTTGAATCCATTTTTGAAAAAATTTAGCCATAGATTTTACATAATTAAATTCTTCTTTACGATATTTGAGATCTTCTTCTTTGATTACAAAAATAAAGTGTAAGAGCATTTTAACAAAAAGGATATGATGATTAGGTTTGACCCTCTATGCCCATCAGGGTTAAGGTGGATCTAATCTTTTCTATTTTTCTTATCTTCCAAGTAATTGTTTCACGTAATGCTTCAACTGTTGACGATTCAATTTTTGCCAAAATGTCGTAAGCACCAAAGGTACCGTGAACCTCTATTACTCCTTCAAGATTCTTTAACTGAGAGATAATAGCTTCCTCAGAACCAAGCTCACAGTTAATGAGTACATATGCTGTTGCCATGGTAAAACTACAACGTTCATGTATATCAATTATCCTATTGGAAGAATTATTTATTAGATAATTTTAAAATGGTTTTCCAAATATTCTCAGGTACAGGCATAAAGGATAATCTCATTATTCGCAATAGTTCCCAATTTTTGAAACTTTTTTGATGTTTCATCTCATCAAGAGTAATAGGTGTTTTAAATAATTTTTTAAATTTTACATCTACTACAACAAATCGTTCATTACTTTCTTTTGGATTTGGATAAGGATCAGAAATTATAGTCATCAATCCAACTGCTTGTCTTTCAGTACCTGTATGATAATAGATAATTTGATCACCTTTTTTAGCTCCTCGCATATGCTTTAGTGCTAAATTATTATGAATGCCATCCCAAACAGTTGTTTTATCTTTTTTTAGATCAAGAATGTGATAACCTCTAGGTCCACTTGGTTCCTGTTTTGCAAGCCAATATTTTATCATTTCAATCAAATGTAATTTTAGAAATACACATTTAAAATTTTAAAAAATGTTCCCCGGTCCTGACTCGCAAAAAATCATTGGTTTTAGCCAAATCCTCATTTCAGATCTGAAACCGGGGTTGCCCGATATGTCGCAAACCTGGGTGAATTAGAAATCATTGTAATCCGTACGATCTCATCATCCTAATCCGTCTGAATGCGTGCTCTTTGGGCATTACTAATTTTAATTAGTCAAATATTAATCCAGATAATTTTATTTCAAAACCCACTACAGAAGTTCTAATTCTGAAATTTTCTAAGATATTAGAATCAATTTCTCCAATTTCACCAACTTTCATCTCATTGACAAAAATATCAGCATGTCTACCTTTTGAAAATAATTCATTATTTTTGGAAGTTTTTGTTTCTGAATTAATTTTAAAATTAGTTCTAAGAAGAGACTGCATTATTGCTTTAATTTCAGAATAACTTGTATCCTTGTATGCAATTATTACTGCCAAATTGATTGATTCGTCAATAGGTTTTCCTTTAGAGAATACCACACCAGTTTCAAATAGTTTTTGGGGATATGACTCATGAATATTTTTTGAAAGATTATCTAACAAGCTAGGTAGCAGTGAATCACGAAGAATTGTGTGCTCTTGACTTTTTGAATCTAGTACAGAAATTATTTGAGATGAATCTCTTTTTGTCATTTCATATAGAACTTTTTTACTTGTAAGACTAGAGTTCATTGCTTCAAGGAATCCAAGACCAATTGCAGTTTGATTAATCAATTTTGTTTTAATTGTTACATCATTTTTTTGACCAATTGTTGTAGATGGTGATAATTTTGGTTCAATATTTGCAATTCCATATCCAAGTGCGATTTCTTCAGTTAAATCCATGGGACTAAATATATCAAATCTATATCGAGGGATAACGCATGTGATTTTTTTGCCTTTTACTGACGCATCTAATCTACATTTTTTTAGACATGTCACCATATTTGATGGGCTCATTTCTATTCCAATTATTTCAGAAGTGAATTTTGGATCATAGATCATAGTTTTTTCCTTTAGTTGAGGTGTAGAATTTTTGTTTCCAGTAATTTTTAATTCATTAAATTCAAATCCAGCAGTTTGTAAAATTGATACTACTACAGAAAGCATGTCTTCGGCTGATTCTTTATCAATTCCAGTTACTTCAATTAGAATATTTTTGGTGTTTGGTGTAACAGTTGTTAATGCAGAATTAATTATGGGAGGAAAAGAGATGGTGTTTTGTTCAGAATCTAGAATTACTGGTACATTTTTAGCATTTTCTATTACCCGTCCATAGTTTTGGCCTACTTCAGTATCAGTTAAAATTTCATCAATCGTTTGTTCAACATTACTGTTTAATGGAACAAATTTGTGTTTTCTTGATATAGTTGTATATGTTAAAGGAAAAGAGATCTTATCTGCATCATGTAATCCGATTGAAGATTTTTTTCGTTTTCTTCCTATTCCAAAATGAAGATCCTCTTGCATATTCATCAACTGTTTAATTGAAAGATCATCTAATTTTCCATTACTTGCGACGATTCCGGTTACGTATGGTCGAATTTTTGTTACAGTTGAATCAACCTTAATTACAAATTTACCTTTTTTCTTGATGGAAATTTTTTGAATTCCTTTTTTTATTCCCAATAGACCTTGTAAACCAGTCGCAATTCCATAATCTGTAGAGTAATCAGGTCTGTTTGGACTATATTCAATTCTTATTTCATCTCCTTCTTCAGATTCAATATCTAAACCAAGAAATGGCAAAACATCTAGTATTTGTTTTCTAGTTACATTTCCAGAAACTAATTTTCTGATTCGATTGATGTTTAATTCAACAACAGGCAATTATGCACTCCTTAACCAACTTAAATTATTATTATAAAATTCTCTAACATCATCTAATTCATACTTTAACATTGCAATTCTTTCAATTCCTCCTCCCCAAGCTAAAACAGGTTTATCAATACCAAGTGGCTTTGTTACTTCAGGTCTAAAGATTCCCATTCCAAAGAGTTCAATCCATTTTCCTAATTTTTCATTGTATACCATTGTTTGTAAAGATGGTTCAGTGTATGGAAAAAATGTTGGCCAAAATTTTATTTTTGTTAACCCTAATTTTTTATAAAATTCTTTTTGTATTCCCATTAAATCGCGTAATGTAGTATTGTTTCCAATAACAATTCCCTCAATTTGATTAAATTCAACGAGATGTTTGTAACTAACTTTTTCGTTTCTAAATACTCGACCTAATGAAAAGATTCTTGCATTTTCAGGTTTTTGTTCTGCAAGATGTTTTATAGTAACACAAGTAGTATGTGTTCGTAAAACCATTTTTTGTGATTCAGATAATTTCCAATCATATTTCCAGTTTTTATTATGAGATGAAGATACATTTTTTATTTGAGATGATGTTGCAGGGTTTTTTGATTCTGTATTTTCTAGATAAAATGTATCTTGAAGTTCTCTTGCAGGATGATCTTGAGGAGTAAACAGAGCGTCAAAATTCCAGAAACTAGATTGTGTCATGTTTCCTAGAATTTCCGAAAAACCGAGATTGACAAAGATTTCACGTATTTCATCAATAGTATCTTGTAATGGATGAGTTCTTGCTGCAAAAATAGAAGGCACATCAGCTTCAACATCAATTGCACCACTAGAAGAGATACTAGTATCAAGAGAAAGTGCTGCATCAGTCAAAGAGATAGTTTTTGATTTCTCAGAAGTTTGTATAATATAATTTGGTCTAGAAAGTAAAATTTTCATTGCTAAAGGATTAGTAATTTCTTCTTTCGAGACAGTTTTTTCACCTATGAATGAAAGAAGTTTTTCTTCAGGGGTTTCTATTGGTTTTTCTTTGATTGATACTAAAGATTCAGAATTATTTTTTTCAATTTTTATCCAACCATTTTTTTTAGCATTGGCAATTGCCACATTAAATCCTGCACCTGATAATGCAGAACGAATTTGATCAAATGTTTTAGGCTTTTCTTTGAGCATATTGATTAGTTTTCGTTCAGGTAGTCCATTTTTTAGAGAATCAAGACCATTAGGACCTAAAGAAAAAGTAACCTTTTCAGATTCATTTACTATTGCAAATTCTTTTAGACGTAACCATTCAATTCCTCTACGAATTTGATCAATTGAAAGTTCAGTATTCTTAGATAATTGCTCAGGAGTTTGATTTGGAACTTTTTGTAGTGTTTTTAAAATTTTTTTTTCTATATCATGAAAAACTTGTGACACAGTACAACGTCCCAAAAAGACTTTTTAAAGCTTAACCTAAGTCAAACTTGAATGTCATCAGATGAATTTGTCGTAACTCCATGGAACGTGGAAGGAGACATAGATTATGAGAAATTAACTAAACAGTTTGGAACTCAAAAAATTTCACCTGAAATTTTATCAAAAATAAAGCAAATTACTGGTGAAGATCATTTTATGTTGAGACGAGGAATTTTCTTTTCCCATAGGGATCTAAATATTATTTTGGAAAATTTTGAAAAAGGTAAAAAATTCTTCTTGTATACGGGTCGAGGTCCATCAGGTAATACACACATAGGTCACTTGGTACCATGGGTTTTTGCAAAATGGTTACAAGATAAATTTGATGTGAATATATATTTTCAATTAACTGATGATGAAAAATTTTATACGAAATCTGACCTTACCTTAGAAGACACAACTAAATTTGCATTGGAAAACGCACTTGATTTTATTGCACTTGGGTTTAAACCAGAAAAAACAAAAATCATAATTAATACTCATAATATCAAAAAATTATATCCCATTGCAGCTCAAGTTGCAAAAAAAATTAATTTTTCAAATACAAAAGCTGTGTTTGGATTTACAAACGATACCAATATTGGAATGATTTTCTATACAGCATTACAATCAGCACCATGTTTCATTGAAGACTTACCAGTGCTAATTCCACTTGGAGTAGATCAAGATCCGCATTTCAGAATTACTCGAGATGTAGCACCAAAAATAAACAAATCAAAACCAGCTCTGATACATAACATTATGATTCCATCACTAACAGGACCTGGAGGAAAGATGTCGGCATCAGATGAAAAAAGTACTATCTATACAACAGATTCTGCAGAAGAAGTAAAAAAGAAGATTAACAAATTTGGGTTTTCAGGTGGACAAGTGGATATTGAAAAACATAGAGAACTTGGCGGGAATCCAGACATTGATGTTTCTTTTCAATACCTCAGAATATTCTTTGAGCCAGACGATGAAAAATTAAAGAAAATTTATGAAGATTACAAGTCAGGCAAGATGCTAACTGGAGAACTAAAAGCAATTTTAATTGAAAAGATTAATTCATTTTTGGAAATACATCAACAGAAACGAGAAGAGGCAAAAAAGAATTTATCAAAATTCTTACTATCAGATGAATAAAGTCGAGATTGTCACACAAGACAGATATGAAGCACTGAAATTAGCAAGTTTGATTTTCGTTAAAGAAGGAAATGAGACATTCATTACAGAAATAATTGATGTTTTTGAAACTGAAATTGTAATTTCTATAAAAGATAAATCAGTACACAGTATTGTCTTAAAAGATAAAGAACAAGTTATCAAATTTACTGATTTCATGCAATCAATTATTGAGAAAAAAGGAAAAATTATAGATACAATAACGAATGAAGATCTTGTTGAAATTACTAAAGAAAATCTAAACTAGTGATTTATCCATTTCAAAACTCAAGATTTCTTGAACTTTCAGAAAATAAAGCTGAGTAGAATAAGGCATTTGTGCTAAATTATTTTCAACTGCAATCATAAAGTATCTAACTGCTCTTTTAGAAATATCAAGATTGAATTTCATTGGTAAAATTGGATCCTGTTTTACATTAATTTTATCTTGTAACCATGGAGGTGCCATTTCCTTTGTATCAGCGATGATTTTTTGGTACCAGAAAGATAGATGTTCGGGCTGTAGTCCTTTTTGTAGTTCTTGAACGTCATTTTGTAATTTTTGTAATAATGGATGAATTATTGACATTGTCAAATATTGGAATTTTTTGTTTTATCAGGATTACTCAATTTATGAACAGTGATTAGTCAACTAACATATTTCCATAACTATCAATTTCAGAATTTCGTATTCGTGTAGATGAAATTGGTTTACCATCAGATGCTAAATGCATAGGAACAGTAATGATTTCAACAGGAGTCAAATTACGGTCTTTACGTAAGTTATTCAAAATATCACCTTTTTTGCATGTTTCTTCGCTAACCACCAATGCATCAACATCCCCCTCAATTACCGCAGGACCAAAATCATCATCTAATTTTGCTATTTCAAATGAGCAATTAGGAAAACTGTTATGAATCATTTTTTCCAAATTCTCAAATCGTTGTTTGAAATTATTGTTTATCATTTTGCCATTTTTTGAAATAAAGGAATCCGATGTTAAGCCAATGATTATTTTTTGAGAAACGGATACTGCTTTTTCAATTAATCTGACATGACCGACATGGATTATATCAAACGTACCACCTAGTGCAGTTAAGGTAAACATCATGTATAGAGTGTGTAATGTTTAACATAAACTCTCGGATTTTGTAGAAAATGTACAATATCTAATAATATTGAATTAGAGAAAAATAAAATAAGTAAAAAGAGTTTGATAGAAGATTATCTTCTTTTTCGCATTCCTGTAATTGCGAACCAGTAAACTAGTCCCGGTGCTAGACCAACAATTAGTGGAATCCAAACTGCTATTGAGGCTTCATAACCTGCCATAGTAATTTTCTCATATCAATGATATTTAAATCCACCTTCAAGTTCGATATTCAAAAATGATCGATTAAGAAAAAAATGGTGGACTCGAGGGGATTTGAACCCCTGACCCCTCGCGTGCAAGGCGAGTATTCTACCAGTCTAAACTACAAGCCCATTAACTGCTTGAATAATCGTGAGAGTTTAATTGTTGTCTTTTAGAATATTTGTAATCCTTTTATTTGTTATAAAAATTGAATTTTTAATGGTATTAACTGAATCAACAATTTCATTAAAAACAGGAGATGATGCACCAAAATTTAATCTTAAAGGAATTGATGATAACATGCATTCCTTGAATGATTATTCAAAAAAGGGATTATTAGTTATTTTCATGTGCAATCATTGCCCATATGTAAAAGCAAAAATTGATGCAATAAAAGAAATTCATCAAAAATTCCAAGATGAAATTGCTATAGTTGGTATCAACAGTAATGCAAATCATGAAAAATATCCAGATGATAGTTTTGAAAATATGAAGAATGTTGCACGAGAAAAAGGAATGGAATTCGATTATCTCGTGGATGAAACACAAGAGATTTCGAAAAGATATGGTGCAGTTTGTACTCCAGATCCATTTCTATTTGATTCTGAAAAAAAATTAGTATTTCATGGACGAATTGATGATGCAATGAATCCAGATGCAAAAGTAACAGAAAAAGTCATGATGAATAATATTGAAAAATTCCTAAAGGGTCAAAAGATTGAGAAAGACTTTGATCCTTCCATTGGATGCTCAATCAAGTGGAAGGAACAGCAAACTTAAATGACTAAATCCTCGAAAAATTTCGAGGGCTCGTAGCTCAGCTTGGCTAGAGCGTTCGACTGATAATCGAAAGGCCATGAGTTCGAATCTCATCGGGCCCATTAAT
>Ga0315332_10002134_pt1 | contig 10962 bp, 7 predicted proteins | sample M110034915metaG_FD_203455 | JGI IMG/M metagenome (GOLD analysis project Ga0315332, IMG submission 203455) | Ammonia-oxidizing marine archaeal communities from Monterey Bay, California, United States - M1 100m 34915 | ecosystem: Environmental > Aquatic > Marine > Intertidal zone | place: USA... | reverse complement strand
CGGTTACGGACGCGGTTGGGCCACTGTTTCCAATACCCCATTTCGAGAATACAAGCACTACACGCACGAAGGCGGAATCTCGACCCCTTTGATTGTTCATTGGCCCAATCAGATTGAGCAAGGTGGGCGGCTAGAAAACACACCAGGACATTTGATTGACTTGATGGCAACCGCGGTTGATGTGGCTTCAGCCGAGTACCCTGTCGAGTACCACGATGGACAAACCATCAAACCGATGGAAGGCACTAGCTTAGTTCCATTGTTCACAAATGACCCCATCAAGCGTGAAGCAATTTACTGGGAACACGAGGGCAATCGAGCCATTCGGGTTGGCAAGTACAAACTGGTTGCCAAAGGTGCCCAAGGTGAGTGGGAACTGTACGACATCAACGTCGACCGTAGTGAACAAAATGACCTCAGTGTCAAGCAGCCATTCCAGACGAAGAAACTAGCCCAAATGTGGCAAAGCTATGCCGAACGTGCAAACGTCTTACCCTTGAACCCCCGCTCAGACAAACCTTCTGCAAATAATCGAAAGCAGAAACATTTCGAATTGAAGCACGGGGCATCCCTAGAAAGCAGCAAAGCCCCTTACCTGCAAAAACGCGGTTTTGTGGTTCAGGCAACGGCTAACGTGACGGGTGATGGGGTGATCGCAGCACAAGGTGGGTCAAACCACGGCTGGTCATTGTACGTCCAACAGGGAAAACTTTGCTTTGCAACAACCGTCAGTGGAAAGCAGACCGTCGCTTACAGCGACACTGAAATTGATGGCAAGGTCACGATTGTGGCAACACTTAGCAAATCCGGGCAGCTCACGATCTCTGTTAACGGCAACCCCGTGACGGAGGTAAAACTAGACGGCAGCCTCACCACCCAACCCCTCGAACCGCTCGAGGTCGGCAGTGACTCAGAGGGCGTCGTCGGCAAGTATGAGCCTCCCTACGCACTGAAGGGAACGGTTGAAAAGCTGATCATTGATATCCCCTGAATGAAGAAAGCTTCAGAATATCAGCATGAGCTCGGCTGTAGACAGCACAGGCTACCGCAGCAGAGCCGCCACCGTCTGGGCTTCTGCTGCAAGTATCTCTAGTGATGCTTCTCTTTCGTGATGCAGCAAATCGTTTTTGACTGCAGCACCCTCTAGTATGGCAACTCACGGAGGTAGAGATTTTTGAAGTAGAGCGCACTACCATGGTGCTGCAGCTCTATCTGGTCGGCTCTGGGCAGCGGAACAACTCCGCTCTTGTCCCAGTAGTTTTCTAACGCAACGCGATCGACAATTTTCTTTCCGTTCAACCAGATCGTCACCTTATCGCCGACCATCCGGATCAAGAATCGATTCCATTCACCAGGTTTCTTGTCAGCAAGAACCGTCGGCGAATTTCGCCAGCGCTTATTATTCCAAAGTCCTCCTGATCCGAGATTGCGACCGTTTTTGTAGGCAGCGACCCACTGTTCTGTGGTCAGATCACCCGCGCCATCCCCTAAACCATCTGCTTTAGGTTTCATTCGAAGATCCCAGGGATCCCAAATTTGAATTTGTGGTGTTCCACGCAAGTAAATCCCCGAGTCGGCTCCCGCTGGAATTTTCCAGTCAACGTACATTTCAAAGTCACCATAGTCCTTGTCTGTGCACAAACTCTGTCCCTTTCCATCGTAGGTGAGAACACCTTCAACAACCGACCAGTGCTCTCGCATCACGTTGTCAGCAGTCACCTGTGCCTGAGTTGCAGCATCACCTTTTAACTGACGCCGCGAATTCGCATTTTTGTGTGCTAAGCCTTTCCAACCTTGCAGATTGTCGCCATTAAAAAGAGGAGTGAAGCCGCGGGGAGGAACGTTGTCCTGCTGCGATACGTGTGTTGCGGGTGAGACAGAGTAATCTGCAATCTTCATCTTTCGAAATTCAACCCGATCACTGTGCCCAGCCAACACAAGATGCCCGGCTTTATTTTTAATTCCTGGATGCGTTCCCCCATCAACCGGGACCGTATCATCGAGAAAAGCATCTACAATTACTGCCCCATTCAGCATCACGATCACGTGATCATCAATCGCGATGATAGTTTCCTGATTCCACTGCCCAACAGGTTTTAGATACCCCGTTTTCGCGGGAGTGACACCATAAATAGAGCCATGATATTGCCATGGTTTCAGCCAACTTAGTTTCCGTTTTTTGCCACCTGACATTTCCGCCATCCCACTGTAGCGGGCACCGTTATGATCGAGAATTTGGATTTCCATACCACTCGATGCAGGATGTCCACCCGTCGGAACTCGAATCCCAATGCCGTTATTTCCGCTCTCCTCAAGCTTGAACTCAAACTGAAAAGCAAAGTCTGAGTATGTTTTTTCAGTGACAAGATTCTTACCTCCCTTCTTACAGATCAGCACCCCGTCATCAACGGTGTAGCCTTTGAGATCGCCGGTCCAGCCTTTAAGACTGTCTCCTTGCAACATGGGCTTCCATATCGCTGAAGTGTTCAAGATCGAGTCGACATGCTGCCCCGCGACAACATTAGGATCTTTTGCACCTCCATCCTGCGTGGTTTGCCCTGAGGCAAAAGTGCCAACGAAGCAGATCGAGGGCACGATGCTTAACATGGCCAGAAGCTTAAAATGCAAGTCCAGCTTCCAAACTGGATGGCGGTGTGAATTCAAAGTGTTCGGCATGAGTCATTCCAGAGGATGCGAAAACAGATGTGCAATGAAACTGGCACACAATATACGAATAAAGGGTAGCGATCGCCAACATAACGAACTTTGGCTCGTACGATGCTGCTGCAACGCATTGATTCACGCGAAAGTTAACTCGATGAGCCAACCCAAAGAAACGTCGTGCCATGCCATCAACCCCACCAGCAACTACGCCAAAAACACCGTCGTATCCGTAGTCCTTTGCATCGCGCTACTTCGAGGCGTAGCAGGACTCAGGATCTGACATCCAAGAAGGCGATCGCAGAGTGTCTGATCACTGCGTTACCATCGGCGCTCAATCCTAAGGCTCAGTTACGATTCAGATCTGACTGTAGCCTTCCGTGCCAACCCAACCACCGACTTCGCTGAGCCTCAGGAAATTGCGGGGATGCAAGCCGATAACCTCTCTGAGCAAGATCAGCGTGTCATATTGCCGAGCATTGGCGGGGCTGACCAATGCCTACGGAACAAACGTGACTCAAGAGTGTGCAAGCACGGCATTCACCCTTAAGTCCCCGTCAAACTGCCCGTCGCAGTCCTATCGCTTAGCCCTCACGGCTAACTGGCCCAGGTTGCTACTTGATGTGGATTGTGAGCGAGATTGCCTGCGGACGGCGTGGCCCGCTGGTGACGTAAGTCGCAGGCAGATCCGCGTTACCTCACGCAGCCTTACGAATTTCCTGCTCGCCGGAATTCAATCCACCTGTCTGTTGCTCGTCGGGCTGCACTTTGCCTGAAGCAGAAGCAGAAGAATCAATCGAACCTTCTGCCTCCTCGCGGGCCGCTGTGAGTTTCAGTATTCGGGGCTCGATTTCAAGTGATTTGGAATCGTCCTTCGGTGCATGTTCAGCGATCACCTGCTCAGAGTCCGACTCCTCTGGCAACTGCAGTTCTGCTGCGGCAGCATGCCCCTCCACAGCAGCCTCCTCCTTGGTCCCAAAGTCATCAATTTCAGATCCGCGGAGGGCCAATTCGAGCGAACCATCGGCCCGATGGATCTTGAGCGCATCTTCTTCGATGAACCAAACTGCAGTGTAGTGCTCGGCGTGGAATTTACGCCCGCAAAAGAACTCATCGCGAACCAACATGCTTTCACGATGGATCAACGATCCATCGGGTCCCAGTTCCTCAGAATGCAGTTCAGCGTCCTGGAGCCACTGAAGAAACCGCGTCCGCACTGTGGCAAGTCGCTGGAAATTAGTCATGCGTTCAATCAACTGGAAATGCGATATAATGCACCTGCCGAGGACTGGAGGTGCTGACCCTACGGAAATGGCAGCCAGCGAATCTTTTCGCTAAATCCGCCTAAGTGGTTTGATCGGCCAGTTTCAGAGCTAACATTCGTTGCAATTCGGATTGTGAGCAGAGGCAACGCAAACCACCCAGCTTGCCAGCTAGTAAGATTACGTGCAGGCTAAGGCGGGCCGAACCATGATTCACGACCGAAAACAAACGGAGCCGAAATGCGGACCTTGTTGAGCGAAGAGAAATTGCAATCAGGTGTGCAGAAGCTTGCTTCTGAAATTGACAACCATTACGGGCTGCGTCCGCTGACCGTGATCGCAATCATGACTGGTAGTTTGGTTCTTTTTGCAGATTTGATCCGTCGCTTATCGATGCCGCAGCGAGTCGGTGTGGTCCAAGCCTCGAGTTACCGTGGCGGTACCACATCCGGCCAACTCCAGGTGGACGCAGCCATGATGATCGACGTCCAAGGTCGCGATGTGCTGCTCGTTGATGACATTTTTGACACGGGCAAAACACTGGACCGAGTCAGCGGTGTGATGCTTGAGCATGGTGCCACATCGGTTAAGACTGCAGTGCTGCTCCATAAACTCACGCAGCACTCCGTCGAAATGCGTCCTGATTTTGTAGCATTTGAGATCCCTGATGAGTTTGTCGTGGGCTACGGTTTGGATTATTTGGATATGTACCGGAACCTGCCTTATCTTGCTGTCCTTTCGCCAGCAGAAATCGAGGCTACCGCTGCGGAATCTGAGGCGTGAAACGTTCCCTACGAATCCTGCTGATCGGTCGCAGATTTTGGCCCCATGGTTCATCAGACTCAGCCTGTTTTCTCACTGAACTGGCTTGCGCGATCCGTCGCAGTGGAATGCACATCGAGGTTCTCACTCCCCGATATGCATCTTCATGGCCAGAAGAATTGGTCGTCCGCGAGATTCCTGTCCATCGCCCCGCGGCCGCTCCGCGAAGCGACTGGTCGATCGGGCGTTATTTAAAACACCTTACTTCCTGGTTGCAACAACACGCACAAAGTTTTGATGCCCTGTTGGTTGATGCAATCCGAGAGGAAGCGATCGCCGTCACTGAAGTCGGGAAACAACTTGGCATTCCAGTTGTGTTGCGATGCAGTGGCTGGGGTGACGCGTCAGACCCCAACTGGTGGAAAACCAGTCGAACCGCGAAACGATGCTGCAATGTCGCCAAGAATGCTGATGCGATTGTGGCTGACGGTGGAATCAACCAACGTGATCTGATCGCTGAGGGTTTCGCTCCTGAGCGGATTCAACGTATCAATAAAGGCTTTCCCAACTTTCCTGCTCGCACTGCGCTGAGTCGCCAGCTAGCGCGGGAAGCACTCGGCAAAGTGAACTCTGACCTGATCACCCACGAACAAACACCAGTCTTGCTGTGCACATCTCCAATGACTCGTGGCGGAGGGATCAACTTATTGGTGAACGCAGCCCCGCACCTGATCAACCGCTACCGTGATTTGCGTCTTTGGTTCATAGGTGACGGCCCCTACCGTGACTGGATTTACGAAACTTTACGCGGTCATGGCGTACGCGCGTCGATTGCAATGCCGGGTTCTTTTTCGGATTTCGCTGAGCTCTGCCAAGCCGCGGATCTATTTTTCCAACCTGATGATGATGGTTTGGACTATTTTCTACCCACTGCGATCTCAGCTGAATTACCGTTAGTTTGCTTGAGAACGCCATCAACGGAATCTCTGCTCTGTGGGGCACCCTCAAGCCAGTTGGCAACAAAAACCGACAGGGACAACGATAGTGCGGCGGAGACAGCCGACTTGGTTCAGTGGATCGACGCATCGACGGCAAAACAGACCCGCCTCGGAGTGACGCGCGTACTGGACGACATGGAACAGGCTCGGCATCGCGCCGCTGAACTGCGACGTAGCCTGCTTCGTTCCAGACCCCAAATCGACAGCGTTCAGGGCTATATGAATCTGCTCGAGAAGCTTGTTCAACAACGACCACCGAACTCACCGTCAACGGAGACGGTTTCATGACGAAACGAATTGTCTTGGTGATCCCCACTATGGATCGCGGTGGAGCTGAAAAGCAACTCTGCCTGCTTGCCGAAAATCTTCCACGCGATCAATTCGATGTTCACGTGCTTCTGCTCACCCGAGACGGTCCACGCAGTCAGCAACTGCGTGACGCGGACATTCCGGTGACTGTGATCGGAAAGAGATTCAAGGCAGATCCTTCCGCTTTCTTTCGCCTGCGCCGTGAACTAACAAGACTTCAGCCTCAGATTGTTCACACTTGGTTATTTGCAGCCAACAGTTTTGGTAGGGCAGCTGCCAAGGCAGCGAAAGTACCGAGAATCATTGGCAGTGAACGCTGCGTGGATCCATGGAAAACCGCTGCCCATTTTTTAATCGACCGTAAGCTTGCCCGGTACACAGAAACGATCACAACCAACAGTGCGGGAGTAAGAGACTTTTACGTTGCTCATGGAATCCCTCAGGACAAGTTCACATTGATTCCCAATGGGATTGAGCCTGTTGCAACGTCATCGCTTGCGCGTGACGAGGCATTCGCGTCGCTGGGCGTTGACCCAAAACGCAAATTGATCATGGCGGTCGGCCGACTATGGCCGCAAAAAAGATATCGTGATCTGATTTGGTCTGCTGAATTACTAGGCACACTCAGGGAAGACACCACATTTGTGATCGTGGGAGATGGGCCCCAAAAAGGCGAACTGCTCAGGCATCGTGATGCAGTGACGATCCCAGAACATGTCCGTTTCTGTGGCCAGCGTGACGACGTGACTGAACTGTTGCCCCATGCAGATGCATTTTGGATCGGCAGTGAATACGAAGGGCAAAGCAACTCGGTGATTGAAGCGATGCAAGCCGCTGTCCCCGTCATCGCTTCGAATATCCCTGGAAATCGGGACTTAGTGATTGACCAGCAGACAGGGCGGCTAGTGAAGCTGGGAGACACCGCCGATTTCGCCCGTCAGACCAATGAAATCTTGGAGAACGAGGCCGAATCAAAACGTCTTGGCAGCAACGCTCGGGACCGAATCGCATCAGAATTCACGGTCGCTCAAATGGTCGACAAACACGCCCAACTGTACGGTGTTGAGATAGCAAACCGGTAAGCGGAACGTCTCAGTCAACTGCCGCCCACGGCGGACGCATGTCGTGGCCGTTAAAACCAGCCGAATAGATAGGTTATGCGTGCTGTTGCGCGATGTTGTTCTTCAGCCACAAAGCGGAAAAACCGGCAAAAACTGATAAAGGTTTCCGCTCGTAACGGTCAGGGCATGGCCCGCTATTTGATTTTCTGACCAATCACCCATTTTGACTCAAAAGCACGTTGAGAAGACGGCTCAGACGGATAGGATCGGGTCTGTGATGGCGAACGCGGAGTTGGCACAAACCCAGCCGCCCGCAGACGCCTGGAGTGAATGAAGAGAACTCATCTGAGGCACCTGATCATGGACACAAGCGAGACCAGCCGACCGGCAATCGACGAAGTCGACCTGCTGCTGGCCAACGCCCGCTTGCGAGACGAACTGGAACCGTATCGAGACGAGTCGATTGACGACCCGTCCGTCACACGGATGTCGCTTCGTACCGAAAACGAATACTTGGCATCGATGTTAGCTTGGGAGCGTGCCCCGGCATTGCCCATCGCAAACTGGTTTACCCCAGCGATGGAACTACCCGCTCCCGACTCACTTGACGACGAAACACTCTCGCAGGTCCTCAAGCAGACAACTGCTCGGCTTTACTCCCAGAAGGTGGTGCTTCGGTTTACTGATCACCTTTGCGATCGCGAACTTTACATGATCGTCTATCGTGACATCCTGCACTGTTGCGAGAAAAAAGTGGAACTGCCCGGCAAGTTTCTTGAGTGGCGGTGTATTGAAGACAACGAGACTTGGCTGCGGTTTTACGCAGACGCGATCGAGCGGCGTCGCTTCCAGGAAGAGCACGACGTTGATCTGCCGCCGGCCGAAACACCTCGTTATCAACGGAACCTTCCGGGCTAGGCCCCGCTGTCACTGATTCATCCGCGTGCGAGCTGTCTTTTTCGGCTCGTGTGCCTTCTGTCCAGTGAGGTCCCCACAGCATCTCATTGCGACGTTGCAAGCACGGCGATTTCCCTTCTTTTTCGCCGACCGCTTGTTCGGGATAAGACTCACCAGCACTTGAACCGCCTGTTGAGTGGCCCGTGCTGCTCTTGGCAGCCTCAGCATCCCCACCAGGGTGTGCCACTTTGACAAACTTCTGCCCGTCAAAAGCCACGTAAAGCGTTTTTGTCTCAATTCCCAGTGAAACGGGAAAAAGCAGATCATTGTCCTGCACCGGGCCTCTTTGTGCATTGTCAGCTTTGACGTCTGTTGGGAAGAGAAATGAAGATCTTCCCGCTGCTCTTGCCACTTTCAGCCATATCCCAAACGGTTGCTCTGACGGATGACACTGGCAGCAACGAAAATCACCGAGATCACGCGTCGAAATATGAATGCCTTGAAAAGAGTGAGACTGTGAATCCTTGTCCGAGCTGCCATGGGCATGGTCCAAACCAGCAAGCCCCAATTCATCACGGCCTAACTCAGCGCAGGAATGGTTCGAGGAATCAAGTTCAGATGGGCACTGCTCACACTGACTGGTTACGATTGCAACCGAAACTGCATCTTGGATCACAGCGATCTGCTGCAGCAAAAAGCATGCAGATACCACCAAAAGAGGTTCTCCGAAGTTGCCGAAATCTGGATCCGGCGTGACACAGTGCTGAGCCTCGCTCACCACGCTGGCGTTCTCTCTGAAAAAACCAGCCTGTCCTGTTAAGAGATCATCTGTAGAAGGGGAATCCGCAGCCTCAGATTTAATCATTTCCTCAACTAAATTGAGAGCTGCGTCCACGTCCGACAACATCTCATGCGTTGAACGCACCTTTCCGCAATTCCATCGCCACGAAGAGGCATCGTCTGGTTGGTCAAAACTGGAACTCATGAAACCGTCATCAGAGCAGAAGAAATCAGCGTAGGGCCGGAACGACCGGCTGTTGCTGAAACATGGGTTACTCTGATGGAGTGGGTGAGAATAATTGTTCCAGTTTCACCGCTTCTGCGGCAGCACGGGACACATTTGTAGCGATTATGACGAAAGCGCTGGCGACACGACCGATAGAATCGGCCGACTTAGTCCTCGGTCACAAAGCTTCCCCACCACGTGGCGTTCGGTTTCCAGTCTGGTTCAAGCATTTTGGCATGCGATTGCTCCAATCGATCCTTGAGTTCGGTTTGCATGCGGCGGAACTTCGCCTCCGTCTTCGCAGGTGAGAATCGTGGATCCGGCTCGGGAAACTGTGCTTCGACCGATTCCAGCCACGTTTGCAGTTGTTCCCACATGTCTGCAGTCCGGACCGGATGCGTTAGCGATAAATCACTGACCTCAGAAGGATCCACGCTTAGATCGTAGAGTTCATTTCGTCCGTCTTCGTAGTAATGAATGAGTTTCCAGTCGCCGTCTCGAAACAGGGAACTAGGCTCTCCGCCTTGATTGTCATAATGCGGATAGTGCCAATACAGTGGGCGTTCGGCTATGGACTGTTTCTTCAGCAATGGAACCAGAGAGACTCCGTCAACATGTTGTTCGGGCCTTGGTTGCAGCCCACACAGCTCAAGAATAGTGGGATAAAAATCAGCTCCAGTGACGGGCACGCTGCAAGTTGAGTTCGCCTGAGTGACTGCCGGATACCGCAGATAGAAAGGCTCTCGAATTCCACCTTCCCACTGCCGCCCCTTTCCGCCTCGGAGCGGCAGGTTACTCGTGGCAAAAGCATCACCCGATGACACCCCCCCGTTATCACTCGTGAAAATCACAATCGTAGACTCGGTCAATCCGGTCTCCTCCAGAGCATCCAAAACCTTTCCAACCGCGCGGTCTGTCGTCTCTACCATTCCCGCGTATACCGGATGATCTTGCACCTGACGTACCGGCAACGTGCGATCAATCTTGAATCGATTCGTCACCTTAGGCATTTCAGCAGCAGATGCTTGATACTTGGCCCAAAGCTCTCGACTTGTCTGCACTGGCGCGTGAACGCTGTAAAACGACAACATCGCAAAGAATGGCCGGTTACGATTCTCTCGGATGAAATCAGCTGTCTCCCTACCTAAACGCATGGTCAGCGACTCACCGGCTGGACCATCTTCCATTTCGGGATTTCGATAGGGAGCGAAAAATCCGCCGGGCGGGCTACCACGATGATGTCCTCCGATGTTGATCTCGTACCCATGATCGGTAGGAAGTGAACCCTCGCCACCCAAATGCCACTTTCCTGCAAAAAAGGTTCGGTACCCGGCTTCTTTCATCGCCTCAGCAATCGCAACGTCCTCCGCAGGCAAGGCGCGAACATACTCGGCTGGCAACAAACGGTCTTCCCGTTTCCATTCCATCCCGGATTTGGCGCCGATCCAATTCGTCACCCCATGACGAGCGGTGAACTGGCCTAATTGAATACTCGCACGAGAAGGACTGCACACGCGGCAGGTCGCATACCCCTGCGTGAACCGCATTCCACCCCGCGCCAGCCTGTCAATATGAGGGCTTTCATAAAAGGTGCTGCCCTCAATGGACAAATCATGCAACCCCATGTCATCAACAAGAACAATGACAACATTAGGTCGGTCAACGGCAGCCGCATTCGCTGTTACCAGTGCGAGCAGAACAAAGAATGAAAATACTTGACGCATGGAGCACCTATCGAGAAAAACAAAAAGCGAATTCAAAATCACATCGGAACCTGCTTGACGAGACGCACTACAAACCTGGCACTACAAAACTGGCACTACCTCGTTCAAACAGCATCCCGCATGCGTGCCCGTAAACCAAATTGTTACATGGGACCGGTGACGATGCCTACGAGATTACTTTATTACTCTTGCGAGCATTTCAGTTTAACCTCAACAAACAGCTTGGCACGACCACCTCAAAACAATACGAGGGTTCACCTCGTGGAATCAGCGCGCCCTCGG
>Ga0315332_10002133_pt1 | contig 10963 bp, 8 predicted proteins | sample M110034915metaG_FD_203455 | JGI IMG/M metagenome (GOLD analysis project Ga0315332, IMG submission 203455) | Ammonia-oxidizing marine archaeal communities from Monterey Bay, California, United States - M1 100m 34915 | ecosystem: Environmental > Aquatic > Marine > Intertidal zone | place: USA... | reverse complement strand
TTCTGTGTAGGTGAAAGTGCTTCATTAAATACCATAGGAGGCTCTATCTCTGCTGGTGCTGATTGGTATTGGTATGAAAATAGTTGTGGTGGTAATTTTATTGGAAATGGAAGCTCAATTACAGTAACCCCATCTACATCTACAAGTTATTATGTAAGAGCAGAGGGCGGTGTTTGTGGAAACACAATTTGCCAAAGCATCTTTGTAACAACTCAGCAAGTTGTTGTTCACATGAACCCTTTTGACACCATTTGTGGAACTGGTTTTCCATTTCAAATTCAAAATGGTGAACCTGTTGGGGGCAACTACTCAGGACCTGGAATTACAAATAACACTTTCTACCCATCTAATGCTGGGATTGGAGTTCACACTATAAATTATGAATACACTTCTTCAAACGGTTGTTCAGCTATTGCATCTAGAGATTTAGTAATTATTGAGAGCACACTAAACGGCAATCTTGAAATAGAACAACTTCCATGTGCTGAAGGAGGAGTATCATTATTTGCAAATATTTCTGGAGGAGAGGGCTTTTTATCATTTTATTGGAACGATGGTGTTGTTGAAAACCCAAGAAACTATGTTCAAGAAGGAACATATAGTGTTTTCATAAAAGACTCTAAAGAATGTATTTTAGAACTAGGTGACATTGAAGTAACTGAAGAAATGGATTGTTTTGAGATACCCAACACTTTCACTCCTAACGGAGACGGAACAAATGAAACCTGGAATTTAGATTTTTCTAATTACAATAATTTAAAAATAGAAATTTATTCTAGATGGGGAAGACTTGTTTGGGAATCCTCAGATCTTGTTATTCATTGGGATGGCATAGGCCTCAATGGTCAAACCCTACCTTCAAATACCTACTATTATATATTATCGTTAAACAATGGTGAAAAAACTCAAAATGGACCAGTAATTTTATTGAAGTGATAAAAAATATTTTACATATTGCTTTAGTCTTAATTTGTATTATTCCGATACATGGTCAGCAAATTGTGATGCACAGTAATTACATGGTTAATGGATTGCCTTTAAATCCTGCAGTTGCAGGAACAAAAACATTTGCACCCCTAGTTTTAGGTTTTCGAAGACAATGGACAGGTATTCGTGAAGCACCTGTTGCTCAACACTTGTCTTATCACAATTATGTTGCAGAACAAATAGGAGTTGGCATTTATGCATTTAACGATGTTGCTGGCCCAGCTAGAAGAACAGGAATGATGGGAGCTTTTAGTTTGCAAATAAAATCATCTTATAAAACAAGGTTGTCATTTGGTTTAGCCGGATCATTTTCTCAATTTATGCTAGATAGAGATAAGCTAATTACTGAAGACCCTGCTGATCAAGTTGTTTTAGAAAGGACAACAAATCAATTCGTTCCAGATTTAGCTGCTGGTCTTCATTGGTACGGTCATCAATTTCATTTTGGGGTTTCAATATTTAATGTCATACAAACCAAGACAGATTTATTTGACATAATGACTCCTGTAAGTTCCACACTTGACAGAACATTATATGCAAATGCTAGTTATCGATTTGGAGCCAAAAATGATAAAAGTTTATCATTTGAACCTGCAGCAATTTTGCGAATAATGAAAAATGCACCTTTACAATTTGATTTAAGTGGCAGAATATTTTATGATCAACAATACTACATTGGCTCTTCATATCGTTTCAAAGACGCTTTAGCCATTTTATTGGGTTTTAACGGCCCTAAAATAGGAATAGGTTATGCATATGATCTAGGCCTTTCAAGTTTAAACAGTTACCACTCTGGTAGTCATGAAATTGTCATTACATTTAAAACAAGAAACAATAATCAAAATTCAAACAATAGAAGCAATTTTAGTAATCGAATATACGATTGCCCTAGCTTTAAATAAAAAATGAAAAAATGAAAAAAATATCAATCTCTACACTTTTAGTAATAATTATAACTTCGCTGTCTTTTTCTATTAAAGACTCAATAAAATCAATTGAAATAGGAACAAAAGCTCCAATGAGTGAGCTAAAGTTAAAAGATGTTTCTGGAAATGAATACTCATTAGAAAATTTAAAAAATGAAAATGGTTTACTAGTTGTTTTTAGCTGTAATTCTTGCCCTTTTGTTATTGGGAATCAAAAAACAGAAGGATGGGAAGGACGATACAATGAAATTTACAAAATTGCCCTTTCAAATAATATTGGAATGACACTTATTAACAGCAACGAAGCAAAAAGAGATGGAGCCGATTCATTTGACAAAATGATAGAAAGGAGCAATAAGATGAGTTACAAAGCTTATTATTTAATGGATAAAAATAATGTTCTAGCGGATGCATTTGGAGCCAGTACAACTCCTCACATTTTCTTATTTAATAATGATTTAAAATTAGTATACAAAGGAGCAATAGATGACAATGTGGATTCTAAAGAACAAGTTAAATCTAAATGGTTATCTGATGCAATGATTAATCTTGGTTTAGGGAATACAATTAATCCTTCTGTTACTAGAAATTCAGGGTGTAGTATTAAAAGGAAAAACTAATTATTTCCCAGTCCCATCATTAATATCAATCATTAACTCAATAATTAAATCTTTTATATCGTTTGAGGATTTCATGGTTTTAATTTTAAATAAATTTATTAATCAATCACATTTAACTGTACTTACAATTTTCTAACGTATTTATTCTAATTCCTAACGTATACTTTTTCATTTCACATTTAAAGTAAATACATTTACGAGCTAAATTTTAAGAAATGCCTACAACAACTACAAAAGCACTTAATATGCCCTCCTCTCCAATTAGAAAATTGGTTCCTTTTGCTGAAAAAGCAAAAAAGGAAGGCAAAACAGTTTACCATTTAAATATTGGTCAACCAGATATAGAAACACCAGAAGTTGTATTAAACAAAATGAAAAACTTAGATTTAAAAGTTGTTGAGTATAGCCATAGTGCAGGTTTTCAATCTTACAGAGAGGGTTTAGCTAAATATTATGCCGATTTAGGAATTGTATTAGATTCTGAAAAAGAAATAATGATTACAACAGGTGGGTCAGAAGCATTAATTTTTGCTTTTCAATGTTGCTTTGAACCTGGTGATGAAATAATTATACCCGAACCTTTTTATGCAAATTATAATGGTTTTGCTGTTACCGGTGGACTTAAAGTTGTTCCTGTTACAGCTAAAATTGAAGACGGATTCTCACTACCCCCTATTGAAGAATTCAAAAAATGTATAACATCTAAAACTAAAGGAATTTTAATTTGTAATCCTGGAAACCCTACAGGATATTTATATTCAAAAGAAGAATTGCAATCTCTTAAAGAAATTGTTTTAGAAAATGATTTATTCTTATTTGCAGACGAAGTCTATAGAGAGTTTTGTTATGATGGAGCACAACATTTTTCTGCTCTCGAACTGGAAGGACTTTCAGAAAACGTAGTCTTAATTGATTCTGTTTCTAAAAGATATAGCATGTGTGGAGCAAGAGTTGGAGCGCTAATAAGTAAAAACCATGAGCTTATGAAAATGGCTTTAAAATTTGGACAAGCAAGATTAAGCCCACCAACTTTTGGTCAAATCGCTGGAGAAGAAGCTTTAAAGACACCAAAAAGTTATTTTGAAAACGTTTCTAATGAATATGTAGAGCGGAGAAATATTTTAGTTGATGGTCTGAACTCAATTGAGGGAGTTATTTGCCCAAAACCAAGTGGTGCATTTTATGCAATTGCAAAATTACCAATTGACAATTCGGATCGTTTTTGCCAATGGTTACTTGAAGATTTCAGCTTCAATAATGAAACTGTAATGCTAGCACCAGCTACTGGATTTTATTCTTCAAAAAATGCAGGCCAACAAGAAGTTAGAATTGCATATGTTTTAGAAAAAGAATCATTGAAAAATGCTGTAAAATGTATTGAAGAAGCATTAAATCAATATCCTGGGAAATGCTAATTCCCTAGCAAAAACAACATTATTCGATCATTTTTCTTGATTTTTAGTTAAAAAAGCCACTTTTTTATGATAAGTGGTAACTTATATTCATTTCCAAAATGTTATTTTTATAAAAAACTTTATTCAAAAAACATGAAAAAAATATTTACTCTTTTACTTTTAGTTTCATTATATAACTTCAATTATAGCCAATGTGATGGACGATATGAAACTGAAATTTTCAGTACAGTTTCAGTTAACACGGTTAACTACTCAGATGTTTATACAGATGGTGAACACGAGATGGACATTTACATTCCAGATGGAGATACAGAAACTAATAGACCTGTAGTTGTATACATGCATGGAGGTTCATTTTACGCAGGAGATAAAGGTTCTGTTGATTGTGTAGACTTTTGCACTTCCATGGCTAAAAGAGGATATGTTGCTATTTCAGCAAACTATAGGCTTAATCAAAATCCAATAAGTTTTATATATAGTCAAGAAGAACAATTTAGAACTGTATTAAAAGCAGTTGCTGACATAAAATCTGTGGTAAGGTATTTAAGAAAAGATCACTCCACAGGAAACTCATTAGGGGTTAACCCAGCAGGAATTTACATTGGTGGATACTCAGCTGGAGCAGTTTTATCAATTCACATGGCTTACATTGATCAAATTAGTGACTTACCAACCTCACCAATTAATGTTCAGAATTTAGTAGCCAACATAGGTGGCACCTTAGAAGGAGATTCTGGAAATGATGGGTACTCTTCAGAAATAACTGCTGTTTTTAGTTTTGCAGGAGCTATTAACGATTTAAACTGGATAGATGCAAATGACGAACCTTTAGTAAGCGTACAAGGAGATGCAGATGGGACAGTTAGCTACAATTGTGCTCCTGGATTAGGATTAACGACTGTTCTTACCCTTTGCGGGACTGGAGAGATGCATCCTCAAGCAACTTCTGTAGGTATTCTTAATGATTTTCTAACCTACCCAGGCATTGACCACGATTGGGGTGTAAATGGAAATGGAAACCCACTTTTCATTCAAGGGACTGAATTTGTTGTTGATTTCCTTTACCCTATATTACCTTGTAACGGTGGTGTAAATGGTGTTAATGAATTAAGCCTTAACATTGAAATTTTCCCAGTTCCTGCTTCAGAAATCATTAATTTAAAAGCAAACCAAAAAATAAAGTATCTAAACATTTATAACTCCTTAGGGAAATCAGTTTTAAATTCTTCTAATATACCTAGTAACTCAAGCTTAAATGTAGCAGATTTCAAATCTGGAATATATCTTTTAGAATTTGTTACAGAAAATGGTAATTCTTCTTGCAAGAAAATAATAATTCAATAGAAAGAATTAATCAAATTTTGGTGCCTCATTATTCTTAATACTTAATCTTGGATTAAGATAATATGTGGCACCTATATTTACTCCATACTTAGTATAACTTTTCTCCAACAAATAGTCATCATTCATGATGTTTTGATTATGATATTGAAAGTTAAATGCAGAATAAAAATCAAATGAAGGAGTTATTCTGATTCTAGAAATAACATTTCCAACATAATTCCAATTATGAATTTTTAATGCCTCTAAGTTATTTGAGTATGTCGTAGCCACCATATCATTATAATAGTAATAAGGTTTTTTACCAATTCCAACATCAACATAACCATTTTTATATGAAATACCTGAATACTTAACAAGCTTAGAAAACTCTACACCACCATTAAGCTCAACAGAAAATCTATTAAAAGAAAATTCGTAACCAACTGTTAATGGTATTTTCAAATAATTATATCTGTTACTAGATTCATTAATTTCTGAAAGAAGTTGAGTGTCATTTGGATCGACATATAAAATAACAGCAGTATCCTGACCAAATACTTGTAAACCTGTAACATACTCAACACTCAAAAGAGAAACCTCGCCTAAAGAAGACATAATGAAAACAGAATCTGTTTCAGTGTAATAATCATAAACCGGTTTACTGTCGAATATCTGACTGTGACTAAAACCTGTGTTTATTTTAAAGTTTCTTATGTTATAAGATAGATTCACACCCATTGACAAACCAGAATTTACCATGTCATACTCTTTGTAAAAATCCCACCAATATTGCTGAAAAGAAGGATCTAAAACATTGTCAACGTCTACTCTATTGTATGGTGAAAAATATGCATCTACAGTTAACCCTCTTTTAAACTTATTATTTGCATAATCATTTTGAGAGATTGTTGGAACAGAATTAATTTTAATAGTATCTGAACAAGTATGAAGAGCTACTATGTTTTTTGGATCAATTTTTAGAGAATCTAAATTTAAATTATTCATCATTATCCTAGAAGGAAATGATTCTTCTGTTTGAAATTTATTTTCAGATTCAACAACTAAATCTAGTTTAGATTTATAGTCTAATAAATGTGAATCATTAACATTTCGTGATGATTTAACATTTGATAAGTTCAATAAATCATTGCTTGAATTACTTCCAGTATTTTGTTCAAAAGCGTTGTTTTTATACTTCACTTTTGGCTCTTTAGTGATATTTTCATTGACTAAATCTTCACTTTCTTGAATAGTTAATGTTTTCTCTGGTTTAGGGTCGGTTAAATTATTTTCATGAATTTTCACTTCTGGTTCATTAATATCATTTAATGAAAATGGTGATACAGTTTCTTTTTTCAATTCATTTTTTGAAGAATTCACTATTAGATTTGGGAGATCTTTTTTGTCATCATCAATTTGATTACCATCTTGAAAAACAGATTCTTCAATAATTAAATCATTTTGACCTACAATTTCATTATTACTATCTCCATTAAAGAAATAAATAGAAGAAATTGAAACACCAGCAACTAGAAATAAAGAACCAAATAATTTTAACTTATGAAAAACCCATAAGTTTTGAAAGAAGATAATCCCAAAAACAGCTCTTTTAACCTCCTTCTTAGGAAGCTCAGAAAAATCAGAAAGGCTTTCTTTTATTAAATTGTCAAATCCTCTTGTATCCATTCTTTATGCTTTTTTTTTTGAGGTTCTTGAACCCCTAATAATGATCTTAAATATTTTCTTGCTTTTGACAGCTGAGATTTTGACGTATTCTCAGAAATATCTAAAATATCTGCAATTTCTTTGTGTGAATAACCCTCAACTGAATAAAGATTAAAAACGGTTCTATATCCATCAGGTAATTCGTGCATGGCATTCATCACTTTGTTTTTACGCTCTTCATTTGTATCAGCATCAGAAGAAATATCAAAAATTGGTTTAACACCTATTTGAATATCATCTACATCTTCAGTGTAATGGTGCTTTTTATTATTCCTATTGTGGCTAAGTGTTGTATTAATCACAATGGTCTTAATCCAAGCCGTTAAGGACCCTTCATTTCTACCTTCAAATTTAAGTATATACTTAAAAATTCTAACAAATGCTTCCTGTAAAACATCTTCAGCCTCAGATTTATTCCTACAATATCTAAGAGCTACTCCAAACATAGATCCACAATATTTATTGTAAAGTGCATGCTGAGCGCGACTCTTTCCATTTTTACATCCTTCTATAATTTCCTTTTCTGAAAGCATCTTATTAACGGCAAGATAACTATCTATCTTGGAGTTAGCAACATCTATTCTTAAGGAAATATCCATATCTATTAATTAAATGTATATATTTTGAAAACACAAGAAGAGAATTGAAGTTGCCTACAATCACATTTATTTAACTTTTATTTACTCCTTTAGAATGATTAATTATTTTTAATTACTTTTAAAACAATGATTCGAAAAATAAAAATTTATACATTTTATTCCTTTCTTCTGATATGTACTATATTAATTTCAACAAATTCATGTAAAAAGCTTAATGATTTTGAGGGTAACAATCAAAATTTCGTGCTTACTAATTTTGAATTCGAAGAAGTTATCACATTAGAAATTGACAATAATTTATTAGATTTTCAAGGAATTGGAAATTGCTTACCGCTTCAAATATGGCCCCTTCCTGCTTTTACCATAAATTATGAAGCATTTGTACCTACAGAAAATCCAAATCCATATACTCATCTTGTTTATGATGTACGTCCTAAATCTGTAAAGCTTGAACTAGTTAATATTCCAGATTGTGACTTTGGAATGCTCGAAGATGTCAAAGTTTACCTTGTGAAAAATGGGGTCACTGGAACTGTAGGTGATTTTATTTTACAAAATCCAAATGACCCAAGTGCTGAACACAATGCAGTAATGATTGGAGAATATCAAAACATCCCTGATGGTATTGGCCATGAAATTGATCTATCAACTAACAACAGTGCTGTATTAGATCAATTTGTTTATAATGGATCTTTTCAAACTTTTATGTCTTTAAACTTTGACAAAGCTTTCACCTCTAGCTCAGCAATAATTAAAGCAACTCTTTTAATGGATGTCACTTTAATTAATGAGTGATTTACTTAATATAATTTCCGTTGCACCACCATATCCGTACTCGTTAAAAGAGGCATCTTGGTAAGTAATATCTGGATAATTTTGATAAAGCTCAATGGAAATCTCTCTTTTTAGCACTCCCTTACCTTTTCCATGGATCACAATTAATTTTTTAACTTTTTTTTGAATAGAAACATTTAATTCCCTAATAAAAGTATTCATTTGATGCGATATTATTTGAGCAGGAGAAAGCTCTTCATGTCTTTCATAAAGCACATGTATATGAAGATCTATAACAACAAAATCATCATTTCCATAATCATCTAAATGTCTAAACTTCCTTTTAAATAAACCGTCATTCTTCTGCTTTTTAAGACTTTGAATTTTAGCATTTATATCATCATCAGATTTTCTATTATTTAACTGATATGAATCGAGATTTTTGATTTCAACTATATCACTGGTTTTATACAGTTGTTCAAAACCATCTTCATCTTCAATTAGTATAGATGAATCAGAACAAATTTCCACTACAATTCCTTCTCCTGTATCGTTCAAAAAACGAACCTTATCCCCAACTGAAAAACTCACTAACGAATTGCTTTTTTTATTTTTAAGATTAATGCTTGAAGGTTTTTCTCATCACCAGACAATACCACATCTTTTAATTCAGCTGACAGCTTAACAAGAGAATTCATCCCTTCCTTAACAAAAATGGAATCAATTTCAGAAACGAGTTTCATTAATTTTTCCGTTTCATATATTTCGTGTTTTTTCACATCCGAAATGCAACTGTTAATCTTTTCTTTTGCCGCTGAATTTAAGGGCGCATCTTCAATAATTTCTTCAACTTTAACCCCTTTAGATTTTGGTAAATATTTAACCATTAAGGAAAACAATAAATCAAAATCTATTGGTTTTGTGATGTAACCAACCATACCACTATCAAGTGCTAATTTTTTACTGCTTTTGAAAGCATCAGCAGAAACTCCTAAAATAGGAATTGAAGCTGTTGAGAATGTCTTCTTTAGCCTTTTTGTGACTTCTGTACCATCAATATCTGGCATGTGAAAATCCATTAAAATCAAATCTGGCATTTCTTTTTGTGTGATTTCGATACACTCATATCCATTATATGCATGAAATAAGCTTATTTCAAAATCTTCAAAAACACCTTTTAAAACTTCATGATTTATTTCATTATCGTCAACGATTAAAACTTTTACATCTTTAATTAAAGCTGAATAATCTATATCTTGATTGAGTTCTTTAGTGTTTTTTTGTCTTTTTTGCTTAAACGGAAAAGACACTTTAAAAGTTGAACCTTCATTAACTTTACTCTTAACGCTAATTACACCTTTCATTAATTCAACAAGAGATTTTGTAATACTTAAACCAAGTCCAGTACCTCCATGTGTTCTAGTAGTAGAGCTATCAACTTGTTCAAATGGATTAAAAATAGCTTCTATATTTTTTTGTTCAATGCCTATTCCTTCATCGACAACACTCAAAACCAAATTGAGATCATCCATTTCTACTTTTACGACTACATTTTTTTTATTCTCAGTAAATTTTATGGCATTCCCGATTAGATTAAGAAGTACTTGAGTCAATTTTGTGTTATCTCCAAAAAGTTCTGCTGGCAATGTTGATGGAATTTCATAATTGTAAAATAACTCCTTTTCAACGGCTTGAGCTTTACAAATATTATAAGCATTTTTAACCACTTGCTCTGGATTAAACCAATCTTCTGAAAGCTCATGTTTTCCTGCCTCAATCTTAGACAAATCAAGAATATCATTAATAATAGAAGCTAAATTATTACTACTTAGCTCTATGTTATTCATGTACTTAGTGATTTTATCTACACTATCATTTTTGTTTATTAAATTCTTAACAACATGACTAAAGCCTATAATAGCATTTAAAGGAGATCGAATTTCATGACTCATGTTAGCTAGAAACTCTGTTTTAGATGCATTTAATTTTTCAGCATTATTTTTAGCTTGTAAAATTTCTTCTTCGGCTTCTTTTTTGCCTGTAATATCAATTATTTGTAATAGAATATTTAAAATATTTCCCTGAGCATCTTTCATTAATGTAATACTAGATAATACCCAAATATCTTTTTGACTTTTATGAATGTATTTTTCTTCTCTTTCAAAACCAGGCAAATCGCCTTTCAACAATTCATTAAGCATTTTTAAATCTTCTTTCAAAAAATCTTTAACGATTAAATCTGTGAACTTTTTTTCAAAAAGTTCATCTCTTTTATATCCGGTAATTTTAGCAAAAGATTGATTAACATCTTCAATTTTATAGCTTGGATTTAAAATTGCAATTCCATGTAAGGCATCTTCAAATGTTTTCCTAAAATATTCTTCACTCAATTGAAGTAATCTTTCTTTTTCTTCCTTGACAATAATTTCCTCTTCTAACTCTTTTGTTCTTAAATGAACTAACGACTCAAGTTTTCGCTTTCTTTGAATTCTTATCTTAGACATTCTAGCTTGTTCCTGAGACAATGTTAAAAGCCTTCCTACATCCTGAATAGAATCAAATAGAACATCAATTACGTCATCTGAATACCCCAA
>Ga0315332_10002125_pt1 | contig 10980 bp, 6 predicted proteins | sample M110034915metaG_FD_203455 | JGI IMG/M metagenome (GOLD analysis project Ga0315332, IMG submission 203455) | Ammonia-oxidizing marine archaeal communities from Monterey Bay, California, United States - M1 100m 34915 | ecosystem: Environmental > Aquatic > Marine > Intertidal zone | place: USA... | reverse complement strand
AGTATTTTTAGAGGGCAAAAAGCAATAAAAAATCCGTGGAGAGCAAACACATTGGAATGGACAACACCTGTGATTCCTGGCCATGGAAACTGGCCTGGAGATTTACCCGTAGTTCACAGATGGGCTTATGATTACTCCAAACCTGGAAAACCAGAAGATTTTGTAGTTCAGACCGTTCCTTTAGAAGACGGTGAAGAAGACGGTGGAGGACACTAAAAATAGTATTCAATTGAAATCAAAAATGCCCTTGCTTTTAGTTAAGGGCATTTTTGTTATATGGATTTTGGGTAATTCAACTTTAGGGTATACACAATCTGGAGAGCCTTTTATCGACACTATTAAATCAAGTTTTTATATTAAACCGAAGTTAGATTTAAGAGCAGACGCGAGAACATCATTTATCTCAACAAAACCAGCACGAATATTTGGTTTGAAATTAGGGCTTAATTTTAACGATAAAGTACAAGTTGGTGTTGGCTACAATTGGTTAATTTCTGACATCAAGAAAGATAGAAAGATCGTTATCAATGGTTCTATTGAACTGGTAGATTCACGCCTTTTGCTTCAGTACGTTTCACCTTATTTTGAGTACACATATTACAACTCACCGAAGCTCGAATTGAGTATTCCAGTGATGCTTGGTCTCGGCTATTCTCGATATACAGCAGCTAGTTCGTTTTATCAATTTGTTCCAGATTCGAAGAAGAATGTTGTCATGTTTTACGAACCATATTCCGTGGGCATATATAAACCAATACCTTGGGTCGGTATTGGGTTTGGAGTCGGATATCGCTTGCTTTTTATTGGTAATAAATCCATTTCAGAAAATCTTAATTCGCCAATATATGTGTTTAAGTTAAAATTACTTGTAGGGGTACTATATCGTGGCATGAAATCAAAAATCAAAAAAGATTAATAGTACATTTACAAAATGAACGAGCATTTAGATGCAGATCCTGAAAACTTAGACAACACCGAGCGAGAAATCGAAAAGGTGCTTCGTCCAAAGGAATTTGATGATTTTACGGGCCAGGAAAAGGTAGTCGAAAATCTAAAAATATTCGTTCAAGCAGCTAAGCAAAGAGAAGAAGCGCTAGATCATGTTTTGCTGCATGGGCCTCCAGGATTAGGGAAGACTACTTTAGCCAATATCATCGCTAATGAATTAGGAGTTGGGTTTAAAGTTAGTTCTGGGCCTGTATTAGATAAACCCGGAGATTTGGCTGGGTTGTTAACTAACCTAGAGGAAGGTGATGTTTTGTTTATTGATGAAATTCATCGTTTAAGTCCTGTGGTTGAGGAGTATTTATATTCAGCGATGGAAGATTATTCAATTGATATAATGATAGATACTGGACCAAACGCAAGAACTGTTCAGATAACTCTAAATCCATTTACATTAATTGGAGCAACAACGCGTTCCGGTCTGTTGACATCTCCGCTTAGAGCTCGTTTTGGGATTAACTCAAGATTAAGTTATTATGATGCAACACTCTTAACTAAGATTGTGTCAAGATCCGCCGATATTCTAAAAATAGAAATCGAAAAAAACGCTGCGGCGGAAATTGCAGGAAGAAGTAGAGGAACACCGAGGATAGCCAATGCTTTGTTACGCAGGGTTCGGGATTTTGCGCAAATCAAAGGAGATGGTAATATTGACATGGAAATATCAAGGTACGCTTTAGAAGCTCTAAATGTCGATGCTCATGGTTTGGATGAGATGGATAATAGAATTTTAGAAACTATTATCGATAAATTTAAAGGCGGACCAGTTGGTCTAACCACAATAGCTACAGCTGTAGGTGAGGAAGGGGGAACTATTGAAGAAGTTTACGAGCCGTTTTTAATTCAAGAAGGATACATTGCCAGAACACCGAGAGGTAGAGAAGTAACCGACTTGGCTTATAAGCACTTAGGTAAAGTTCCAAAAGCAACTCAAGGAGGGTTATTTTAACTCTTGTCAAAACTTAATCATACCGAATTAATCAAGCAAGAAGCAACGCGATTGGGCTTCTCGTTTTGCGGTATTTCTAAAGCAGATTTTTTAGAAGACGAGGCACCGCGATTAGAAAGCTGGTTAAGTAATAGTATGCATGGCGAGATGAAGTACATGGAAAATCATTTCGATAAACGACTAGACCCTAGATTATTAGTTGATGATGCAAAGTCTGTAATTTCTTTAATGTTGAATTATTATACGGTTGAGAAACAGAAAGACTCCGAAGCACCAAAAATTTCTACCTATGCTTACGGTCAAGACTATCATCATGTAATCAAAGGGAAACTAAAAGAACTTATTTTCTTTATTCAAGATAATATTGGTGAAGTAAACGGAAGAGGGTTTGTTGACTCGGCTCCTGTTTTAGACAAGGCATGGGCCAAACAAAGTGGGTTAGGCTGGATAGGAAAAAATGCTAATCTGATAACAAAATCTAACGGATCCTTTTTTTTTATAGCAGAACTTATAGTCGATTTAGAGCTCGAATTGGATAATCCAATGACCAAAGATTTTTGCGGTACATGTACAAAATGTATTGAGGCATGCCCTACAGATGCGATTGTCGATAACCACATAGTTGATGGTAGTAAGTGTATATCCTATTACACTATTGAACTGAAAGAATCATTGCCGAACGACATGAAAGGCAAATTTGATAATTGGATGTTTGGCTGTGATACTTGTCAAGATGTTTGCCCATGGAACAGGTTTTCTCTGCAACATCAAGAACCCCTGTTTAATCCGCACCCAGATTTACTTGAAATGAAAAAACAAGATTGGGAAGAAATTACAACGGACATTTTCCAAAAAGTTTTTCAGAAGTCAGCAATTAAAAGAACTAAATTTTCAGGTCTAACGAGAAATGTTGACTTTCTAAAAGACTAGTTCGAGAGTAACCTATATAATTAGTATATTGGTCATCCAAATTTTAAGAAGAAAGAAATGAAAAGAAATGTACTTTATATATTGTTTGTTGGTTGTATAGGATGGATAACATTAGCATCTAATTCTGGAGGCAGGGCAAATTCAGGTGGGGCAGATTCAACCATAGCGGGTTGTTCATGTCATAATGGAGGGAGCTTTTCTCCTGTATTGGCAAGTGAGCTCTTAGATGGAGGAACAGTGGTTACAGAATATACGCCTGGTATCTCGTACACTTTTAGTGTTACTGTTTCAGGATCTGGTTCTCAGACTGGATTTGGGATGCAATCTAAAGCATTAGCAGGAACTGCTCAAGCGGGAACATTTACTGCAGGAATTTCAGCAAACTCACAAGTATCGAATATTGGAGGTATAGAATTTCCAGAGCAAAATGGATACAGCTCTACGGGTGTTTTCCAATATACTTGGGTTGCTCCAGTAGCAAGCACCGGTGATGTGGTTTTTTACTTAGCAGGAAATGCTGTAAATGGCGGAGGAACATCAGGAGCAGATGGAATGGCAACACCAATAACAATGACGATTACAGAAGCAGCTGCTCCAGTTTGCAGTGCGCCTACAAATTTAACAGTAACTAATATTACAGGAACAACAGCTGATATGAGCTGGACAACAGGTGGTGCTGCTATTTGGGAAACGGGAATAGTAAGCACTGGTTCTGGAGCACCAGCTGCAGCAGTTGCAACAATTACAACAACTGAGTCAATAGTAGGTCTAGCGCCAGGAACAACATATGATGCATACGTTAGAGATGTTTGCGCAACCTCATTAATGATTGCGGGAGCATATGATGGACCTCTAACCGGAGGGGAACCAAAAGGGGTTGAGTTGTATGCTGTGAATGATATTGCGGACCTTAGCTCATATGGAATTGGTTCTGCTAATAATGGTGGTGGAACTGATGGTCAAGAATTTACTTTTCCTTCGGTAAGTGTTGCAGCTGGAACGGCTATTTTTATCACATCGGATAGTGCAATGTTTGCTGATTATATGGGCTTTTCTGCTGATTATGTTACATCATTTATGCAGGTAAACGGAGATGATGCAATAGAACTATTTATTAACAGTGTCGTTATCGATGTTTATGGTGACATAAATGTAGATGGTAATGGTGAAACTTGGGAATACCTTGATGGCTGGGCTTATCGAAATAACGGGGAAGTGAACAACATGGGTGCTTTTGACGATACCAAATGGACTTATAGTGGGGCCAATGCAACAGATGGTTGCGCGACAAATGGAACTTGTGGTTCAGCTTATCCTAATGGAACATTTATAACAACATCAGACGTATCACCTTGGGCTGGCCCAGAAACATTTACGACACCATGTATAACGATTACGCTAAATGAAACATTAAATGATGTATCATGTAACGGACTGTCTGATGGTACTATTGGTTTAAACCCTGCTAGCGGAGGTACAGCATATACTTATGCTTGGGCAGGGGGGCAGTCAACATCTTTTCTTACGGGTTTGTCAGCAGGGAACTATGATGTAACCGTTACCAATAGCGGGTGTTCAACAGAAGGTAGCTTCACGATTACCGAGCCTATAGCAATGGCTATTTCTGTTACAGGCAGCAATTTATCATGTAATTCGAGCTCTGATGGTATGATTGGAGTTGTTGTAGCCGGTGGTCCGACAACTAATTACAACTATAATTGGGCAAATGGAGGAACAAGTTCGGGTGCATCTGGATTAAATTCAGGAGCTTACGATATAACTGTATCTTCAGGAGTATGTGCTGTTTTGGGCGGGGTAACACTTACTGAACCCGGTTTGATTACTATTACAGCAACAGCAAATACCAGTGTCTCTTGTAATGGAGCATCAGATGGTAGTATTACAATTGCTGCTTCAGGCGGCCCATCAGGTTATACCTATTTATGGTCAGGGAATCAAACAACAGCTGCAATTACTGGAATAACCAGTGGCGTAAACAGTATTACTGTGATGTCGGGTTCATGTATGAATACTGAAAGTTATACGGTGAGTGAACCAACTCCCATTGGAGCAACCGTAACCGTAACTGACGCTACCGCTGCTGGAGCAACTGATGGAACTGCCACAGCGATTATTGGTGTTGCCAGTAGTTATACATATTTATGGAATAGCGCTGGACAAGTAGGGCAAACAGCTACAGGTTTGGGAGCTGGTACCGCTTCGGTAACAGTTACTGAAGTTGGTGGAAATAACTGTTATCAAGTTGTTTCAGGTGTTGTTGCCGATCCTGCATCCTGCAATATGACATTAACATTAAACGGAACGGCTGAACTTTGTAATGGTGCGAGTGATGGATCAGTTACTTCAACTACTGTCGGTGGTCCAAGTACATTGTATACATATGCTTGGTCAAACTCCGCAACTGATGCATCAATTTCTGGTGTTCCAGGAGGTGTTTATACTTTAGTTGCAAACTCAGGAAGCTGCACAGTGTCTGAGACTGTTACAATTACAGATATTACAGGTGCTAATGCAGGAATTGGCGGAGCAATATTAGATGAGTGTGATAATGCTGGAATATTTGACACGGTTGATCCAGCTTCACTGTTAGGCGGAACTCCAGATGGAGGAGGAACGTGGACAGATGTTGATGGGTCTGGAGCATTCTTTTTTGGAATGTTTAGCCCCTCAGCGGCAGGTGCCGGAACATGGAATTTTAGTTATTTAGTTGATGATGGTAACAGCACAAGTTGCTCGCTCGATTCTGCTATGGTAACAATTGTTGTTCATGCTGCACCAAATGATGGAGGTGATGCAAGTGTAAGTGCTTGTGTTGCGGCATCAAGTCTAAATCTTGCAGCAGAATTGTCGAATCCAGATGCTGGTGGGATGTGGTTAGATTTAGATGCTACGGGGGCATTAACAGATAGTATTTTTGATGTAAGTGGCGTAACTCTTGGAGACTATAATGTTGCCTACGCAGTTCCGGGTAACGCTGGTTGTGAAGCTGACACGGCATTTATAGCTGTTCAAATTGTCTCAGCGCCAAATGCTGGAACAAGCGGAACAATTGATGCGTGTGATGATGAATTTACGCTTGATCCCGCAGATGGGTTAGGTGGTTCGCCAGATGCTGGTGGCGACTGGATAGATGTTGATGGATCAGGAGCTTTCTTCTTTGGTAATTTTTCACCAACCCTTGCGGGGGCTGGTGATTGGGATTTCACATATACCGTTTCAGCGGCAGGTTGTCCAGATGCTTCTGCAACAGTTACGGTAGCAGTTAATGCATCACCTAATGCAGGGACAAATAGTGCAGATACGGTGTGTTTTGACATCTCAAGTTTAGATTTGATGACTACTTTGAGTGGAACACCTGACGCAGGAGGAACTTGGTCTGATGACGATGGTTCAGGCGCCTTAACAGGTTCTGTTTTCGCGCCAGATAATGCTGGGATTGGTGTATATAATTTCACATACACCGTTGCCGGAATAAGTCCTTGTGTTGACGCTTCTTCTTCAGTTGAAATTACTGTTGATTTATGTGCAGGAATAAACAACGTAAGTGCAGTTATGCTAGCAGAACTATACCCAAATCCATCAACTGGATTATTTACTTTGATGTTAAAAGGTTGGGATTTGAATACTACTTCAGTTTTAATATCTGGCATAGATGGTCGTGAATTGTATCAACAAAATGTTTCATCTTTAAATGAGTTAATAGAATGGGAAAATGCTTCAGCGGGAATATATTTCGTTTCAATCAAGCAAAATGACAACGTTGTGATTAAGCCATTAATTATTGAGTAGAAAACAACATTAAATAAATAAAGAGGCGTCTTATGGCGCCTCTTTATTTATAGTATTTCATTAAAGTGCTGCGCAATTCACATATCAATTGTTGTACATGAATTATATTAGCTGTATAATTTAGTTGAATGAATAAGTGTCTAATTCTTTTTTTAAGTATATTAATAATATCGTGTGGAAGAGAGCCTGTAAATAAGAATTTGAATTCAAGTGAAGAATTCAAAGTTGGGTTTACTATGATTCCACCTGAAGAATCAGGAATTACATTTAGAAATGATATAGTCGAAACAAGAGACCTACATCATTTAGAATGGGACGCAATCTATTATGGAGGTGGAGTAGGAGTAGGGGACTTTAATGGTGATGGACTTCAAGACCTTTTCTTTTGTGGTAATCAAGTCGATGATGCATTATATCTTAATAAAGGACATTTTGAGTTTGAAGATATTTCGCATAAATCTGGTATTAATAAGAATTCGGGATGGTCTACAGGGGTTAGTGTTATTGATATTGATGCCGATGGAGATTTAGACATATACGTTTGTCGTTCATCATGGAAAATGGATGATGAAGATCAAAACGCGAGATCGAATCAATTATTTATTAATAATGGTGATTTAACTTTTACTGAAAGCGCGAAAGTTTATGGGCTCGACAATATTGGATACAGTACGCAGGCTACATTCTTAGATTACGATCATGATGGTGATTTGGATATGTTTCTGTTAAATGCCCCGTCAAATAATTTGTCACAAAAAATTAAATATGTAGAGGATGGCTTTCCAGATTATACAACTGATAAGTTCTTTATCAATGAAGATTCTAAATTTATCGAGTCTTCTAAAAATGTAGGTTTAAATGCAGTTTCTTACGGATTAGGGGTTGTGGCAAGTGATTTAAATCATGATGGCTGGGTGGATTTGTATGTTGCAAACGATTATGAACGTCCTGATTATCTGTATATCAATCAAAAAGATGGGACGTTTAAAAATGAACTTAACGATCGCATAAAACATACTTCCTACACTGCAATGGGCTGTGATGTGTCGGACATTAATAATGATGGTTTTGTTGATGTCGCTGTTTTAGATATGCAGGCTAGTGACCATATTAGGGGAAAGACAAATATGCCATCAATGCAACCTGAAACTTTTTGGAAATTTGTTGCTCAGGGCTATAATTATCAATATATGAGTAACGTATTACAATTAAATGGTGGAGTGGGATATTTTTCAGATATAGCTCAATTAGCAGGAGTAGCAAGTACAGATTGGAGCTGGTCAGTACTTTTGGCTGACTTTGATAATGATGGGTATCGTGACATTTATGTTTCTAATGGCGTAAATAAGGACGTACAGAATAACGATTTTACTACTGAATTTGAAAGGAAAAATCAAGCGAAAGAAAAAATTGATTTGTTTGAATTTTCAAAGGAGGTACCTTCGAATACGTTAGAAAATTTCATGTACAACAACAATGGAGATTTAACTTTTAGTAACAAAACAGAAGAATGGGGGATGAACCAAGAGTCATTTTCATTTGGCGCTTCCTATGCAGATTTGGATAATGATGGGGATTTAGATTTAATTGTAAATAACAATAATGATTTCCCCTTTTTGTATAAAAATCAAGCTAATGCGAATTATTTGAAATTAAGTTTTCTTGGCCCTTCAGAAAATATATTTGCATTTGGAGTAAAGGCCATTGCCTATTATGATGGTGAAACACATTATAGCGAGCTAACACCTGTACGAGGATATCAATCAAGTGTTGAGGCTAATCTTCATTTTGGTTTAGGGAAGGTCCAAATAGTAGATTCTATTGTTGTTATTTTTCCGGACGGGAAAACTATTCTAGATAAGAATATAGCTGCAAATCAAGTAATAACTTACAATTATTTGCAAGCACAAAATATAAAACCCAATGTTTATCAATTAGAAAAGCCAATATTTACTAATGTTTCTGATTATTCTGGTGTCGATTTTCTGCATCATGAGAATCATTATGATGATTATCAAAATCAAGTATTACTGCCACACTCTCAAACTAAATTGGGACCTTTTATGGCTAAAGGAGATATTAATGGGGATGGGGCTGAAGATATATATATTGGTGGCGCACTGGGCCAGAGTGGTGTCATTTATTTACAAATGGAAGGTAAGTTTGTTAAATCTTCTAATCAATTGATAGAAAGTCACGCCAAGTATGAAGATATGGGGAGTGTTTTTTTTGATGCAGATTTAGACGGTGATTTAGATTTATATGTTGTTAGTGGAGGAGGTGTTGGAGATAATTATCATGACAGACTATATTTAAATGATGGGCTTGGTGTTTTTGTTTACAGTCAGAATAGTTTACCAAAAAATAATTTTAATGGTTCTTGTGTAAAGGTTGTAGATTATGATTTAGACGGTGATTTAGATTTGTTTGTTGGCGGAAAGGTTACTCCAGAAAAATACCCATATCCAGCCTATTCTCAACTATTAATTAATGAAGGTGGTATATTTACTGATGAAACAAATAGAATTGCACCTGGCTTAGAACTAATCGGTATGGTAAACGATGCAGTTTGGAGCGATATCAATGTTGATGGAAAAGTGGATTTGGTTGTTGTTGGAGAGTGGATGTCGCCAACAATTTTTATCCAAACTCCTGAAGGAAATTTATTGGCGGACCAATCGTTAAATAAACAATGGGATAATCTCAAAGGATGGTGGTTTCATATTAATGAAGGGGATTTCAATAAAGATGGAAAACCAGATTTTGTTGTTGGTAATTTTGGAATGAATAGCAAATTTAAGCCAACGTTGAAAAAACCATTAAAGATTTATAGTAGCGATTTTGATACTAATGGAACCAATGATGTTATTTTGTGTAAACCTTATCATGGGAAATACGTTCCAGTTCGGGGTCGGCAATGTTCATCAGAACAATTACCTGATGTTGAACAGAAATTTGAAACTTATCAAGCATTTGCTAATGCAAGTATTGATCAAGTTATTGGCTCCCCAATTAATAATGGGTTAAACTCAGAAGTGACAGAGTTTCATTCTGGTATATTAATGAGTGGTGAACTTGGTTTTACATTTATTCCATTTAATAATTTAGCCCAAATTTCACCTATTATGAGCTCTATAATCAAAGATTTTACTGGTGATGGCATTCTAGATATATTAATTGCCGGTAACTTATTCGATGCAGAAGTTGAAACGGTTCGTCATGATGGCTCCAACGGTTTATTTCTAAAAGGAACTACCAAAGGTTTTGTTCCTCTTCGAGTGTTAGAAAGCGGATTTTACGCTCCGCTAAACGTTAAGTCAATAATCGATATTGAGCTAAATAATCACATGCACACTGTTCTAGTGGGAAGTAATGACAATAGAGTAACAGCATTTAGTTATAAAAGCAATTAAACTACGTTTAGTACATCGTTAACAACGTGGTGGTATTCAACACCAAAAGTTGTTATGCACCAAATTTTTAGCGCTGCTAATTCATCTTTTTTAAGCCAAATTTTAGCTTTTTTGAGTTCTTTCTTAAATAGAATTTTATCAAAACTTACTCCCGAAAGCACTGTTTTAAACATTTCTAACATAATCCTGGTTTAATTGGTTAAGTCGCTAAAAACGAATGATTAAAGTATGTAAAAAAATCGATTTTAAGCCGATTTTTTATCGACTAATTATTAACAGTTAGGGAAATCATGTGAATAACTTGATGAAATTAAGTTAGGAGCCCCACTGATAGCTATCTATTTCTATTCCAGCTAGATGAATAACTCGATCGACTACTGTTGAGGCTAGTTCTTCAAAAGTTATTGGCTTATTATAGAAAGATGGTGACGCAGGACAAATTATTGCACCAGTTTCAGTAACAGTTTTGATGTTATTAATATGAATTAAATTTAAAGGGGTTTCTCTTGGTATGATTATTAATTTTCTCCGTTCTTTAAGCATAACGTCTGCCGCTCGTGTAATCAAATCATCCGAAACCCCAGAAGCAATTCTTCCCAATGTTCCCATCGAACTTGGGCATATTATCATTGATGTATAGTTGGCAGAACCCGAAGCAAAAGGAGCAAAAAAGTCGTGTTTTTTATAAATTTCAAATCCAAAGTCTTGGTAAGATTCATTGCCTAATTCTAGTTTCCATACATCTTTTGCGTTGTCAGACATCACCAAACTAACGGTCTCAATCTGATCTTTGCATAATACAAGCTTTTTTAGAAGTGTTTGCGCATAAATGGATCCGCTAGCGCCTGTAACAGCAACAACTATTTTATGTTT
>Ga0315332_10002121_pt1 | contig 10984 bp, 8 predicted proteins | sample M110034915metaG_FD_203455 | JGI IMG/M metagenome (GOLD analysis project Ga0315332, IMG submission 203455) | Ammonia-oxidizing marine archaeal communities from Monterey Bay, California, United States - M1 100m 34915 | ecosystem: Environmental > Aquatic > Marine > Intertidal zone | place: USA... | reverse complement strand
AGAGAGCTTTTTGTATACACATTTTCCAGAGATCTGTGAGATCATGGCTTCCTATGACGTCTCATTTTCATTGGGCGATGGACTGAGGCCAGGCTCACTAGCAGACGCAAATGATGAGGCACAATTTGCAGAACTATATACTCAAGGAGAGCTCACCAAGACGGCATGGGAACATGACGTGCAGGTCATGTGCGAGGGACCAGGTCACGTCCCCATGCATATGATCAAAGAGAATATGGAAAAACAATTGGAATGGTGTCACGAGGCCCCATTCTACACACTTGGGCCACTAACCACTGACATCGCTCCCGGATACGATCACATAACCAGCGCGATAGGTGCAGCACAAATTGGATGGTATGGTACAGCAATGTTGTGCTATGTCACCCCAAAGGAACATCTGGGTCTGCCTAATAGAGAAGACGTAAAAGCAGGTGTCATAGCTTACAAAATAGCCGCTCATGCAGCGGATTTAGCAAAAGGCCATCCCAGGGCCAGAGAATGGGACGACGCTATCTCCAAAGCCCGGTTCGAATTCAGATGGGAGGACCAGTTCAACCTATCACTAGATCCTGTCACAGCGAGAGCCTTTCACGACGAGACCTTGCCGGCCCAAGGAGCGAAAATAGCCCATTTCTGTTCTATGTGTGGACCGAAATTCTGCTCGATGAAGATCACCCAAGACATAAGAGATTATGCTGACAAACAACGGAAGATATCCACACCCGAAGTTGAGCAAGGCTTGCAGGAAAAAGCCACGGAGTTTCGAGATAGCGGATCTAATTTGTATGTAAATGTAGCCGAAGATTAGTCCAGAATGGTGACTTCTAGCCCTTAGTTTATTCTAGGTCCCAGCTAACAGGATCACCCAGTTTGACTACAGCATCATTTAAAACACAACCGTAAATGCCACCCTTCCATTCATCAACAAGGGCCTCCCTAAGCCCCTGAAACCCATCGTCCATAATCTTACAGGGTTTGGTCTCTCCGAAAATCTCAACCTTGAGATCTCCAATTGAGAGAATACGACCTACAGTCTCTTTCAATTCGATTCCAGTTACCATAAAATTTGCACGCCGCATTTCTGGCTTCACCGATCCGCTGAAACGATCTCCAAGTACAGAAAAGACTTCCTTTTCTATTAAGGTGACCTGCCTTTTACTCCGTCCAAAGCTAACATCCCCCACCAAACCTTTATTTTTCTCTGTATTAGCTTCAGACAATGGCTGCATGGCTCCGCCGTGAGCGGTCTTGATCCAAATAGCTTCTAGTTGCCCCATCGTTTCTCTCTTTTTTCGATTTTCACAAATCTCTTCAACGCCAATGTTTCTGAAGTGCCTGTAGGACATCGTTGCCGGGGCAAACTTCTTCGAATTCTAAATCTACCAAAGCCTTCTCCACAGTATTCTCAAAGGAATGTATATCTGTACTCCCTTCTTCTATATACAGCAGTCCAGTAGCCACTTCCCCTTGGGCCTGTCGGCTAGCTATATGTGAATAGGCTTTGTCACGGTCCGTAGGATCGTATCCTTCAGCCACGGGTCTGAATTTTATGACGCTCCCGTCATGCATGGCCACAGAGGTCACATCTCCAGATGCCTGTGAAGCCTTTATCTCATGCAACACAGGTACGAAATCAGCCTCCACAACTTCTTGCACGCTGTCACGAGTATGTTGATAACTTTTCGTCGATCCTTGATGGTCATTGAATGTCACACAAGGGGAAATTACATCCAGTAACGCAAACCCTTTGTGACTCAACCCTGCTTTTACCAAAGGAACGAGTTGCCCCTTATCACCCGAAAAACTCCTGCCTACGAATGAAGCCCCTAAACTCATAGCTAGCGCCACTGGATCAATTGGGCCCATCCTATTCTCTTCACCCCTCTTGGCTTTGGTCCCCACATCGGCTGATGCTGAGAATTGGCCCTTGGTCAATCCATATACTCCGTTGTTCTCAATTATATAAAGCATGTCGACGTTGCGTCTGATCGCGTGACACAGCTGTCCAAGACCAATGGACAGAGAATCGCCGTCTCCAGAAACACCGATGTACGACATCGCCCTATTTGCCGCATTAGCCCCTGTAGCTATCGAGGGCATCCTTCCGTGCACCGAGTTAAATCCGTGGGCTTCCTGAAGGAAGTAAGCTGGAGTCTTAGAAGAACACCCAATCCCACTAAGCTTTGCGACTTTATGAGGCTCTATTGCTAATTCATAAAATGCCTGAACCAGTGCCGCTGTTATCGAGTCATGGCCACATCCAGCGCACAAGGTTGACATTGAACCTTCATAGTCCCTCTGGGTCAAACCCAGTTTATTAACTTCCAGACTCGGGTGACGAACGGATGGTTTTGCAGTTTGAGACATGACCTAACTCCCGTCTACAGTTGCCATAGATTGGCTGATTAGTTCCTCTACCCCATCTATTACAGTTTGAGCACTTAGTGGGGAACCTTTGTTGTCTAAAACGGATCTGAGTTTATTTTTGTCTATATCTGTTTCCATTATCAGCAATTTCATAAGCTGAGCGTCTCTATTCTGTTCGATCACAATATTAAGTTCGTGTGAGAATAAAAATTCCTCTACCTCTGGACCGAATGGGAAACTCTTAACCCTCAAATAATTCACAGAAAGACCATCTGCTTCCATTTTTTCCACAGCCTCTAATACAGCTTTTCTACAACCCCCCAAGGTAACCAGGCCAATCTGTACTCCTTCATTTTGTATAATTTCCGCTTCAGGAACAGAGTTTGCCGCACTATCCACTTTTTCTTTTAGCCTGTCTACTACTTCCTGATACAGAGCACCATCCTCTGTGTATCTACCGTATTTGTCATGGCCAGATCCTCTAGTGAAATATGATCCTTTTGGATGTACACCTGGAAGTGACCGATAAGGAATCGCATCGCCATCAATGTCTAGGTACCTATAAAATTGATCCATATTCTCTAGCTGTTCCGCCGATAGAACTTTACCTCTATCTGGAACAAAATCGTCATCCCACTCTAAGTTGTCACAGACCCAATCATTCATCCCTATGTCTAGATCGGAGACAACAAAGACTGGAGTTTGAAATCTATCAGCCAAGTCAAAAGCTGTTACAGAAAGATAAAAGCATTCACTTGGATCTGCTGGAAATAGTACAATGTGTCTCGTATCTCCATGGGATGCATATGCTGTGGTGAGTATATCTCCCTGCTGTGTTCGTGTGGGCATTCCAGTGGATGGGCCAGTACGCTGAACATCAAAAAGAACTGCAGGAATTTCAGCATAATAGGCCAGTCCTATAAATTCGCTCATCAGAGAAATCCCTGGACCACTTGTGGGCGTAAAGGCTCTGGCTCCCATCCAACTGGCTCCCAGTACCATGCCTATGGCGGCCAATTCGTCCTCTGCTTGGATGATACAAAAACGATTTCCCTTGCTTTCTGGATCCTGCCTAAGTTTTTCGCAGAAACCCTTAAAGGCATCCATAAGTGAGGTAGAAGGAGTGATCGGATACCATGCCCCCACAGTAGCTCCTGCGTAAACACAACCGAGTCCAGCGGCCATATTACCAGTCATGATCACAGAATCCTTATTTCCATCCATCACTTGAAGGTAAGATTGAAACGGGCACTCAAAATTCTCCATAGCGAAATCATGACCCAACCTCACGGCAGCATTATTCAGCTCCACCAGTTTTGGCTTCTTACCAAATTTTTCTTCAAAGATGTCACTTAATATGTGCAAATCAATGTTTACCAAAGCTGCCAGAACGCCGACATAACAGACGTTTTTCATTAGAATTTGTTGTCGTGCACCTTTAAAATTTTCCACACACATCTGAGATAAAGGAACCCCGTAAAATTCCACGTCATCTCTCATCAATTCTTCCGCAAGAGGCCAGCTGGAATCATACAGAACGGCTCCTCCACTTTTTACTTCCTTAATATCTTGGACATAGGTCTTAGGATTCATAGCCACCATAAGATCTACTCTTTCACTGCGTGCTGTATGTCCATCCTTATTGGCTCTTATTTCGTACCAGGTAGGCAACCCCTGAATGTTAGATGGAAATACATTCTTGCCGGATACTGGAACACCCATACGAAAAATAGCCTGCATGAGAAAGCCATTCGCGCTGGCTGAGCCAGTGCCATTTACTGTAGCGATTTTAACGACTAAGTCGTTGGCACAGTTTCTACTTGTTCGGTCCAAGTTAGTTTTCCAGCGTAAGGGATGAGTAAATCAAATTTTGCCATATCCCAGGCAGCGGTCGGACACCTTTCGGCACACAACCCACAGTGCACACAAAGATCCTCGTCCTTCACCATTATCCTGGCTGTCTGAGGTAACTCCTCAGACACATACAAATCCTGATCAGTATTTTCAGCCGGAGCAGTCAAGCGACTCCGGAGGTCTTGTTCGGACCCGTTATCGGTGATCGTTAGGCAATAAACGGGACAAACATCGATACAAGCATCGCATTCGATACACAGTGGAGCAGAAAAATGGGTTTGAATATCGCAATTTAAGCATCTTTCTACTTCCACTGCAGTTTGCTCAGCATCGAAACCTAGCTCTACCTCTACTTCCAAGGCTTTAAAACGTTCGACTAGATCCACATGATTCATTTTAGCCCGTTGTGATGGGTCATACTCAGCGCCATAACTCCAAGAGTGCAAACCCATTTTCTGTGAAACCAGATTCATTCCATATTCCGGTCTTTCCAATAGAGATTGTCCTTGACAGTAGCTGTGAATAGAAATAGCAGCCTGATGACCATGTTCTACAGCCCAGATGATATTCTCTGGGCCCCAGGCTGCATCTCCACCTACAAAAACACCGTCTCTAGTAGTTTGAAATGTAGTTTTATCCACGACTGGCATTTCCCAGTCATTAAAATCGATACCAATGTCTCTTTCAATCCATGGAAAAGCATTGTCCTGACCAATAGCTAAAATTACATCGTCACATGGTACTATAATGGAATCCAAAACCTTGCTTACCAGTCGCCCGTCTTCATTCTCCTCCCACTCCACCAGTTCAAATTCCATACCGATCAGTCGTCCATTTTCTAACACGAACCTGCTAGGAGAATGATTTTCCAGAATTTCGACCAATTCTTCTTCAGCGTCCTCGAGCTCCCAAGCAGATGCCTTAAAGTAGGGGCGTCCTTTCCTAGCTACCACTTTAACATCCACCCCTCCAATTCTCTTGGAGGTCCTGCAACAGTCCATAGCTGTATTACCCACCCCAATGATTAAGACTTTTTCACCTATCTCTTTTACGTGACCAAAATGAACCGATTCCAACCACTCGATCCCAATGTGAATATTCGCATCAGCTTCTTCACGCCCTGGGATATTCAGTTCTTTTCCTTTTGGAGCTCCTGTTCCGACAAATACCGCATCGAACCGATCTTCATCCAGCAGGGACTCCAGACTATTTATGGGATGGTCATAATGGATTTCTACACCCATATCCAAAATCATATTAATCTCTTCATCAAGCACTTCGGCGGGCAGACGGAAAGCTGGAATATTCGTCCTCATTAAGCCCCCAGGGCGACTTAATTGTTCGAAAATCTCACACTCATAGCCTAACGGCATCAAATCATTAGCCACCGTCAAGGAGGCTGGCCCAGAACCTATCAAAGCTATTTTTTTGCCATTCTTTTCAATAGGGGCGGTTGGCAACAAATGTTCTATATCACCACGAAGATCGGCAGCAACCCTTTTTAGCCTGCAAATTGCAACGGGCTCATCTTCCACCCTGACCCTTCTACAAGCTGGCTCACAAGGCCTGTCGCATGTTCTGCCCAAAATTCCCGGGAAAACATTCGAACCTCTATTTAACATATAAGACTCGGTGAACCGGCCCTGGCCGATCAGTCGGATATATTCAGGCACGGGAGTGTGAGCCGGGCAACCCCACTGACAGTCCACCACCTTATGATAATACTCCGGACGATTCACGTCCGTAGGTTTCATGCTCACAACTTCTCCTGTTCTATCTAACGGGATCATTTGGGGAACATGAATGCAACTATGATCCCGTTTCCGCAAGGTGATAGTAATATAACCAGTTTTTTCTCTCGATTAAGAGGGGGAGACACATCTCATAAATTGGCGCACCACACCCTATAAATATCACTGTCCGCTAGAACCTCTACAGCTCTGAAGTGGGAGGAAAGCAAGCCCTCCATTTTCAGACGGCGCTGTACAACGAATATTAGTTTCCCACCCAAATTAAGGTGTCGAGCACCACCTTCGATCATAACCTTAACCACATCTTCAGACCAATCCTTACCCTTGTGATAGGGAGGATTGCTAACGATTAGATCATATCTTTGATTTCCCAGTGCACGGTATCCGTCTGAAGCAATGATCGTAGCTTCAGGTATATTTTTTCTCACTGCTTCTAACGCCAGCACATCTATGTCTAAAAAATCTATTAAAACCAACTTCTCTTGCAGCCCTATCTCGCCTCCTACCAGTCCCGAACCACAACCAAAATCCAGTACCTTTGTACTCGCTGGTATCGATGGCAAAGAATCGATAAGAACTTGAGTGCCTCTGTCCACATACCCTTGGGCGAAAACCCCTGGATATGAAATCCAACCTCTTTGTTTCCCTGCCAAATGTACGGGAGTCAGAGTTTCCCAGTCAGCCAATTCACCTTTATAGTTGAATTCCTGTAATGGTTTTGCCTCTAAGACTCTGCATTTACTTCCATAAGCGACTGTAGTAATCGAGTCTGCCAGTGGCTTCAAAATGTTCTCCGCTGATTTTATCCCCTCGTCGTTGGCACCATATATCCAAAGAGGACAGCCAGCATGTAAGCGTGAAAAAGCCAGATGGCTAAACATCTCGAGCTCTTTCTTGGACTTGGGAAGACGGAGTGTCACTCCCTCATATTGATTCTTATCAGGCCAGCACCGTGCTTGTTGGTTAGATCTTGCAGCCCTACTCCACCTATCGACTTTCTTAGTAGATCCATGTGGGAAACTGTCACTAGACTCTGGAGAACTCAGTAGCTCTAGTATCGTATGACCTTCTATGTTGCTTTCTTCTAGGAATTTTTCCAACAGAGCAGCAGATGCTTGATCACGCCAATGTCTGTGATCACTTCTCAATTGATATCCCGGCCAATTCTCATGCCTGACAAGCCATGAGTGCTATCCAGCGCCAGCACTTTCGATCATTGTAGCCAATGTCTCCACACCCTGTGACAAGCTGGTTGTAGATGGCGCGAAAGAAAAACGTACCCAATTCTTCAGTTCCTTAGATGCTGAAGTCTTATTTGTAGGATTAAGGTCGAAATGCTTTCCTGGAATTACAATTAATTTTTCTTCCAATGCACGTTTAAAGAACTTATCAGCATTGTTTAAGCCCTTTGGAAGTCCGCGTATATCGGCCCACACATAGAATGTGCCACAAGGTTCTTCGACACATTTCATACCAAGCTCTTGAAATTTCTTGGTCAAAATTGATCGTTTGTCAGTAAAGACCTGTAGTCCTCTCGTTCTCTCCTGCTGAGAACGACCTTCTTCTAAAGCCTTAATGGCGAGCCTCTGAGCTGGCACACTTGCACCACCATCAAAATAATGAGCCACGTTATTGACTGCTTCGATCAGTTTAGGTGGGCCTACAATCCAACTCAAACGCCATCCTGGATAACGCCATCCTTTGCCCAGACCATCTACAATCAGAATAGGATCTCTATCTACATTTCCGATAAAAGGTGCTACAGAAAGAGGCTTATTCTCCTCCTCTCCTTCTAAGCCGAAAACATAGTGTGAATAGACTTCGTCCATTATCATCACACATTTATTTTTGCGACCAACCGTCACCAATTTTTTTAACTCTGTTCCAGACATGACCTGGCCAGTTGGATTGCATGGATTGCTCATGAGAAAAGAGCTTAGTTTCTTTCCAGATACGTGTTTTTCTATCTGCGCTAAATCCACACAAAATCCTTTATCTGGACTAGCCTGTAAAGGAACCTGTTTCAAGCGATGTTCATGATTCTGCAAGAGATGCGGATAAGAGGGACAGTCCGGATTTCGATAACCGATCTTTCCATCCCCAAGAGCATTTAAGATCCTGGAAAGGGCTATCCTCCCTCCTGGTGCTACAGAAACATTCTCTTTCTTATATTTCGAATCCAAGTCTTCTCGATACAGCTGATTATAATATTGAGCTATGGAGTCCCGTAGTTCATCACTTCCTCCAACTGGACTGGATTCATGATCGTGGGTCTCTAGTGTTATCCAACTCAAACGACTTGGTGCATCCTGAAATTGACTAACTTCAGGCTCCCCTTGAGCAAAGTTACACCATTGTGTCCTACGTGTATTGAAGCCGCTCTTGATTGCCTCTATTATGCACAACGTTTCACCCGTATGAGGCACGTTGCGATAGATCCCTGGTTTTTTGGCCATTTTATCCCGCCTTTAATTTTGTAGCGAACCTATAATCTAGGACCCTCGTCAAGATCCTGAGAAATCCTGACAATTTGCCTGTTAAATGCCAACGGACAAAGAGTCTTCAAGACAGCAAGGAAAAAACCAAAACACAGGACTCCAGTAGCCGCAAACATTACAGCGTTGCTAGAATCAAGCCACGCTGGAGCGATATAAACCTCTTCTGGAGCAAATCTTAACCGAAACAACCCAGTCATGACACCGGAAAAATGCAACCAACCAACCAATAAAGCCACAGAAACATTGAGACCCACCATAGACCAATAAAGGTACTTACCCCTTAACTGTTTCAGTTCCTTTGTTCCGGCCACTGCTCCAAACGCTTCTGCTAACATCCAGATTAGTGCACCAAACAAAATCATCGTATCAATACCAATCATAGCCCCCATAGCATGACCTGACACAACATACGTTCCGTGTATGATAGAATTAAGGGGAGGTATTGATATCAAAATTGCAGAACCGACTATGGCAGCAGTCCACCATTTCGCTGCACCGAAGCTGACTTTTGTGGCCTCAAACTCACCATTCTTTTGTTGAACTAAGACCCATAGGTCCGACACTACTTTGAGAAAAATGATTATCTCCAACATGCTTACCACAAAAGCAATCCATTTCACTAAAGAGCTCTGTGGTAAATGATAGCTATGGTGAGCAAAGTTCGTAAAAGAGTTCAGAAGTCCAACGCCAAAAAGAGCGTAAGCCGTTTTGGAATGCCCGTATCTGGAGTCCCCTGATATCCTTTCTCCTATGTAGATGACTGACCCATAGACAAAAAGATTGAAAGAGCCAACCAAGGTGCCTGTAGCTTTCCACTGTATCCTCATGTCCATTATTGGATCAGACCAAATGCCTGGAATCAAATATGCGTGTTGTTCGAGAAACGTATACACAAAGAACACTGTTCCTACTCCCCACATCGTGACATATACGGGCCGATTCCAAAAACCCGAAGATACTACTCTGAAAAAATTCCAGGCATAACAAAACCAACCAATTAAAATCAAAGCAGAAAAAGAAGGATGAAAACCCAGATATTCCCGACCGGATCCAACTCGGAACATTAATGTCAGTAAGATCCCTAAACCTGCCAAAAGCCAGCACCAAACCTGCACTCGCAATCTCAGGCGGTCTCCCTTTGTTATAGCTCCTGCACAATCCATCAGATACCTGTGTACGACCGCCTGACCCCCTAGGAACATCCAAGCCGAAGCAAAAGTCGTGTGGATAGGCCTCAGTTGTCTCAGGTCAATTCCCAAACCCTGAAAAAAAGGAGCCAAAACTGGTATAGAATAAAACGCAGCTAGAAGCCCAGCTATTAAGGTAATCGCCAACGATACCAGACCGCCCCTCATAAATGTCAAAACAGCAAATTGTCTTATATGATCACCAGCCCCAAAGGAGAGATGTTTATTCTCTAGACTGTTCATCTGAATTCCCACCAAGGAATACTCTTCCAGTCGATTGGTTCTCGGTAACGAGAACCAATCGAAAGCTGATTCTCAAGTTCAGTTCGATTTTCAGAAAACCACTCAAAGAAAGAGATTAAACTCTCTAGTTCTACATCCCCCATCTCAGGAAATGGAGCGGGCATTCCTAGGGCTGGGCGTCCAGCCACTAAAACCTCCTTAATTTCTTCGACTGTCAATTCGTCTGTCGTTTTTGAAAGATCTGGAGCTCCCACCAAAGACACATCGAGAGGAATATGGCAGGCACCACAGGACCGCTTAGCAAGCACTTCATACCCACTCAGGATAGTCGGATCAGACTCGCCCAGCGCCCTCACTATAATTCCATCGAATGCTCCCCAAGGACCACTCCCCTCTATAGTTTCTCCCATACGCAGCTGTCCTCGTCCCAATTCAGGCCTGTCCAGAGCTTCTAAGTAAGAAGCCATCTGAGAGACTTCCTGCGAGGAAAATCCGTAAGGTGGCATCTGCCCACTTCCCATTGTCAGCAAGGACTCCAATCTTGGTCTATCGATATTACTTGCTACATTCGTGAGATCTGGCCCAAGGAACCCCCCTTGACCATAAATTTGATGGCATACCTGGCAACCATTGCGGTGCCATAACGTACGGCCCGCGAGCGCATTTTCTGAAAGGGGTTCTTGCCGATCATCAGAGTACACAAGAAAAGACTGGACGATAAAAGACGATGTCAGAACTGCTATCAATATTTTTCTATGAGAGGAAGAAAACATCAGGATCTCAATATTCCCCTGGAAAAGCTTTTAGGGCACGATTTGGAACGGTAACCTTGACCATCGATGAACAAACCCTTACTACCAAAGGCATTACTGATTGGATCATAGTCCCTTCCCGCAGAGGGTTAGTTTTTGTAAGCTCAACAACAATTGCAAACCAATGTACATCGACTAATGAATATACACGATACTATCGCAATAATTGATTTCGGAGGGCAGTACGCTCATCTGATAGCTACCAAAGTAAGGCGCCAGGGTGTTTTTGCAGAAATTCTTCAACCCGAAGACCCCATAGAAGCCTTCCG